>ERZ1645189.175-NODE-175-length-15421-cov-4.149356_pt1 | contig 15421 bp, 10 predicted proteins | sample MGYA00575350_ERZ1645189 | MGnify/ENA primary metagenome ERZ1645189 (study PRJEB40845, sample SAMN11283421) | freshwater sediment metagenome | isolation source: river sediment | host: Sediment | place: India: Jajmau, Kanpur | collected 2015-12-17 ...
TTTCCCTACACCAAGTAATTACAGAAGTAAAAAATCAATTAACAGTCTCTATGGTCTGGTTTCACTTGACTGGGATGATACTTTCTTCCTGGATATTACAGGCAGAAATGACTGGTCGAGTACACTTGCTCCCGGAAACTGGTCTTATTTCTATCCTTCAGTTGCCGGTAGCGTTTTACTTGATGAACTCTTTGATTTAAAGACAAACGCTCCTGCAATTTCGTTTGCGAAACTAAGAGTATCATGGGCAAATGTAGGTAATGATACTGATCCATACTTCCTTGATCAGTATTATTCCGCTTCTGCTATCAACGGAGGTTATACTCTTCCCGGAACAATTCCGGATCCTATGATTAAGCCGGAAAATGTTGAGAGCTGGGAGCTGGGTCTTGATACCAAGTTCTTTATGAATCGCCTTGGAATTGACCTTGCTGTTTATCACTCATCGACTACAAATCAGATTATTCCGGTTGACATTGACCCGATAGTTGGTGCATCTGCAATGAGAATCAACTCAGGTGAAATTGCAAACAAGGGTATAGAAATTTCATTGAATTCAACACCTGTTATTACCAAAAACTTCAAGTGGGACCTGAATTTCAATATATCAAGAAATATCAGCACCCTGGTTAGTTTCCAGGATGGATGGGATCCTGCAAGACCGATTGAAACAGACATGGGTACTACAATTGGCGGAAGATATCATATCTATTCATATGTTGGACAGGAGATGCACCAGATTTATGGATTTGCTCTTAAGAGAGCGCCTGAAGGTTCTTTCTATACAGATGAGTCAGGTAAAAAAATTGATGTATCCGGACAGATGATTCTTGATAAAAACACTGGCCTTCCATCTTTGGTAAGTACTGCCGATAACTATCTCGGTAAAGTAAATCCTGACTGGAGAGGTGGATTCAATACTTCACTTAAGTACAAGAATTTTACTCTGAATATGGCTTTTTCTTACCAGCTTGGTGGAAACAGATTCTCTGTAACAAATGGTATTCTCTCTTATCAGGGTAAACTGAAAAACTCACTGCCAGGAAGATATGACGGTATGGTAGCTGAGGGCGTTAACATCTTGTCATACAATGAGGACGGAACACCAGTTTTTGGTAAAAACAACACCATTACATCAAGTATCTACACATATTATCAGGCATTAACCCTTGACAGGTATAACGGTGAAGCTCACACATTTGATACATCATTCCTTAAATTCAAAGAGGCAAGACTTGAATACAACCTGCCTGAAAAAATCTGCAGTAAAATTGGATTCATTCAGGGTGCAAACATTGCAATTTTTGCAACAAATATCTTCTCACTTGACAACTGGCCACAGTTTGACCCGGAGGGAGGTATGCTTCAGGGATCGAATGTCTTTAACGGAATTGAAGTTGGGGCATTCCCAATGACAAGATCATTTGGTTTTAACTTGAAATTATCATTCTAATTAAACATTATTAAGAGATGAAAAACTTAAAATTTATCATATTAAGTGTGTTTGTCCTGGGTTTTCTAAATTCTTGTACAAAGAATTTCCTGGAGATTAACACAAATCCCAACAGAACGGTTGTTGGAATGATACAGCCTTCAGGTATGTTTGAACCGATACTGTATAATTCAGCCAAGCAGTGGTTAAACCGTACATGGTATTACAACAATGAACTAATCCAGTTTACAGCTCATACAGGTGGTGTAACAAGAAGAGAGCACCAGTATTTTCTTGAGGAGTCAAGAGACTGGGCCGGATTCTGGAATCTGTATGCAAACTATGGTAAGAACATTGATCATATGCACGAACTTGCAATTGAGAAAGGAGACAAATCCCTTGAAGCAATTGCTTTGACATTCAAAGTTCTGTTCTTTTCAAACATGACAGATATGTTTGGAAGTGTTCCATATGAAGAGGCATTTTCCGGCCGTAAAGTTGGAGGAACTCTTACTCCAAAATTCAATACCCAAAAGGAAGTATACGAGTTTCTTTTCCAGGATCTGGAAGAAGCAAACGATATTTATGCAACAAACCCTGTTTTCCTTAATCCAAAAATGGATGGAATGTATGGTGGAAACATGGCAGCATGGAGAAAATTCAACAACTCTCTTTACCTCAGACTGCTTTGCAGGGTAAGTGGAAGAACAGAGATGAATGTTGGTGCCAAGATGACTGAAATACTAAATAACTCATCTAAATATCCGGTTTTCACTTCTAACCAGGACAATGCTACTGTAAAGTTCTCCGGAGTTGACCCATATTTGAGTGAGTTTGGACTTATGACCGAGGGAGAATTCACTGCAAGTGGCAGAAAACTTACTCAGCAGCTTATTAAGATGACTGTTCAGACAGATCAGAATGGTAATCAGGTTTATGTAGATCCGCGACTTAATGTTATTGGCAAGAAAAACAATGTTATTGCAAATAATCCGCTTAATATCTGGATTGGAACTAAAGCTGGCTGTACTGACCTTGAACGCGCTGTTGTAGACAGGGGAACATCATGGCTTAATTATAAAGTTTTCTGCAGAAAGGATGCGCCTGCAACATATATGGATTATGCAGAAATTAAGTTCATTTATGCTGAGGCTGCTCTTAAAGGCTGGATCACAGGTGGTGCAACAGCTGCGAAAACATATTATGAAGCTGGTGTAAGAGCTTCAATGGAAAAGTGGTCTGAGCAGGGTCAGTTTGCTGAACCTAAAGTAACAATTACTACTGCTGACGTGAATACATACCTTTCATCTCCACTTGGTTCATGGGATTTGGCAACAAACAAAGAGGAGTTTCTAGGAAATCAAAAGTTCCTTGCACTTTTCTGGGTTGGTATGGAAGCTTACCATGAATACAGAAGAACAGGCTATCCGGTTCTTACAATAGGAGAAGGTACAATTTATAATGACAATGTTCTTCCTACCCGTCTGGGCTATCCAAACACCACCATTTCAACTAATAAGGCAAATGCAGACGCAGCGCTTCAGCAAATGGGCGGAGAAAATAATATGAAGCTTCCGGTTTGGTGGAGTAAACAAGCAATTCAGGGCAACTAATTAAAAATACCTTTTTGATTGCAATGAAAAGAGCAATATTAATATCACTTTTAATCTTTATCTCTGCTGCTGTTTACGGCACAGAGATAAAGGGAAGAGTGTTATCCGGCACTAATGGAATAGGCGGTGTTGCAGTCTCAGATGGGTTCAGTTTTTCAGTAACAGAGGCCTCCGGAGAATTCAGCATTCATATCTCAGAACAGGCAAAATTTATTTTTATAATTACTCCTTCTGGTTATACTGCCAAAAGAGTTGACGGGGTTTCTCAGTTTTTCAGGAAACTTGAAAAATCGACAGATTATTATGAATTTAAACTTGAAAAATTTAACGATAAAAATGGTTTTGCATTATTTGCCGTTGGTGACCCGCAAACAAAAAGTGATTTGCACTTTTCAATGTATGAAAAGAGCGTTTTGCCTGATCTGAAGGATTTGTCCGAGCATTACAGTTCTAAAAACATTCCCTCTGTAGCAGTTTATCTGGGTGATATAGTGTGGGATACCATGCCGCTTTTCGAAAAACACAAAAGCGCTATGGAGAGCCTTAACATACCAGTGTATACTGCAATCGGCAACCATGATTATGTGAAAGAACTTTCCGGAGACAGTGAAACAGCATCGGCTTATGAAAATTCATTTGGTCCTGCATATTATGGCTTCAACCTTGGTAACAATTACTTTATAGTGCTTGATAATATCATTTATGACACAAACAAGAAGTACTCAGAGGACCTGGACGACCAGCAGACTGAATGGCTGTCAAAATATGCTGAAATTATTCCTCCCGGAGCTGAGGTATATGTAGTAATGCATGCTACTATTAACAAGAGCTGGATTAATAACTATCAGTTTACCCCGGGCTATGCCAAGCTGCTTAAAATTTTATCCGGATTCAGGTTAAGTTTCATAACCGGTCACACTCATGTTAATTCAAATATTGAGTTTTTACCCGGCATTATAGAACATAATGTAGCATCATCATGCGGTGCGTGGTGGAACTCAGCATATGCTCCTGATGGTACGCCTTCTGGTTATCAGGTTTTCGAACTTAAAAAGAGCGGAAACGAATGGTATTTTAAAACATTAGGTAAAGATCCTGACTACCAGATGCAGATTTATCCTGCGGGTTCATATAAAATTTTGCCGGATGCAATTGTGGCTAAAATTTGGAACTGGGATAGCAAATGGAGGGTTGAATGGTTTTCTGATGGCAGGTATATGGGCGAAATGAAACAGTTCAGTTCTTCAGACCCTGCATATGAAAATGATATGGAATTGTTAATAAAAGAAGGCAAAATTAAGAGAGCAGAGTTTGAAAGAGGAAATTACCTTAAACCAAGAGTATCTAATTTCTATTTCTCTGCAATTCCTCCTGAAAATGCACTTCAGATAAAAATTGTAGTTACTGATCGCTTTGGAAAGCAATACAGCAGCACAATAATACTTGACAAAGAATAAAAACCGAAAAATTAAACTAATCATATGAAAACAAACAAAATTTTTATACTGATACTACTGGCATTTGCTGTGGTTACCTCTTGTAAAAAGGAACCAGCAGAGACCGGTGATCCGTATTTTAACTTTAATGATGCAACAGAGTCAACAAGCCCTACAGGCTACTCTGTTGATTATAAAGGCAACACTGCCGGCGAAAAGTATATTATCAGATCAAACAGGAGCTGGACTATTGTAGAAAATGGGACAAGCGACTGGGTGAGATTTTTTCCAGCCGAAGGTGACGACGATGGAATAGTAAGAGTAATTGTATCCGAAAACAAAACATTTGAGGATCGTACGACTCAGTTTAAATTTATGGTTGCAGGACAGGAACAGCCTGTAATGTTTACTGTAACACAAGCTAAAGCAACACCGTATCTGACTGTAAAAGATGTTGATAAGATTAAGAACATTAATCAGACAGAACAGACACTTACAGTGAACGTTAAGGCAAATGTTCAGTATACCTACACTTCAAATGCAGCATGGATTCAGTACAGTAATTCTGTAGTTGGTTCAGAAGCTACTGACCTCAATTTTACTGTTTCTGAAAATACCGCAAGCTCATCAAGAACTGGAACAATTTCATTTACCTGTGCTCAGTTTCCTTTGCTAAATGTAACTTATACTGTTAAGCAGGAGGGTAAGAGTGAAGGAACAATTGTATTCTTTGAAGATTTCAGCTGGCTCACATACGGAAGTGCAATTTTCTATACAACTACAGGTGAAACAAGGATGGATCTGTGGTCTCAGACAGAGAAAGATAAAGGCTGGACCAGCACTCCAAATCCGGGATCAACTATGCAGCCACTCGTGTATGCACGCCCTGGTATGGTAAAACTGGGAAAAACAGGCTTTGGAGGTGATATCATATCTCCAAAACTTACAGGAATCACCGGTACTAAAAATGTTCTTGTAAAATTCAAGGCTGTACCATATATGACAGCTGCCGGAACCAAGGATGATACTGACCTGAAGATAAGTCTCAAAGGCCCTGGTACATTAAGTGTTAATCAGTTTAATATCAACAACTGGCCAAACTATACAACAGACCCTACATGTACTGCTATATGGGAGGCTCAGGGAACTGAACGCAACTTTACGATCACCGGAGCAACTTCTGAAACTCAGATTGTTTTCCTTGGTGGAGCGTTAGACCTGACAGGAATTGGATCCGGCAAGAACAGGATATTCCTTGATGATATTAAAGTTTTAATTCCTAATTAAAGCCACATAAGTTAAAATAAAGGAGCTGCAGGGTTAATTCCTGCAGCTCTTTTATTTTTCTTTTACTGTAATTATTGCCCCGGAGAAATGTATCTCGCAAGCTGAGGAGATTTTCCGGCAATCAGAAGGTCCCTCATATGTTCCATATATGGACGGGTGTTTCTGAAAAAGTACCTGAATCCTTCGCAAAGTGTATTTATGTTGCCATCATCAAATTTTGATGTTTCAAATCTGTGTTTTGGGCACTCACCTCTGCAAACAAACAGATATTCACAAGAATTGCACTCTTTAGGCAGAGAGTTTTTCTTATTCAGCCCAAAATCAAACCTTTTATGAGATTTGTATAAATCTAAAAGAGGTGTCTCCAGTATATTCCCCAGTTTGAAATCCTGGTAAACATAATGATCGCATGGATATACATCACCGTTGTGTTCAACAACTAGAGATTCTCCGCATGTATCGTTCATGGAGCATAATCCGGGAGCAACATTGCAATATTGTGCAAGTGTTGAATCAAACAGCTGAACAAAATACTCTCCTATATCATTTTTAACCCAGTATTTGAAAATATCAAACATAAATTCTCCATATGCAAGAGAAGATACGCTCCAGGGTGCATAAACTGCTCCGCAGGTTCCCGGACTAACAATAAGTGGTCTTTTGCCTTCTCTTTCAATGATATTTTCAACAGCAGGCAAAAACTGCATATAGTGACTGCCGGTACTTTTTAAGAACTGATACACCTCAAGACCTCTGCCTTCTGACACTTTATTTACAACACTCAGGGTATTAAATGCAGTGTTGTGTTTTTTCAGAATGCAAAGACCATTCATCACGCTCTCAAATGATGGTTTACCAGTCTTATTCACTCTGAATGAATTGTGAATATCTTCTGGTCCGTCAATGGAAATTCCAATAAGAAAATTGTTTTCAGAGAAGAAATGAGCCCATTCGTCTGTGATTAAACTTCCGTTTGTTTGCAAAGAATTATCAATCTCTTTGCCCTTAGCATATTTTTTTTGAAAATAAAGTGCCTTTTTATAAAAATCAATTCCCAGCAGAAGGGGTTCGCCTCCATGCCACAGAAATGAGACCTGTGGCACATCATTGGACGTAATATATTGTTTTATATACTCTTCAAGCAATTCTTCTGACATAAACGGCTGGCTGTTGCCATACTGTTCAGATTTATCCAGATAGTAACAATAGTGACAATCCAGATTACACATTGATCCTGCAGGTTTGACCATTGTTGAAAAGGCTACCGGTCCGGATTGTTTAAGTGCATATTCGAAAGAAACGGGACCTGCTTTATTCATCTGTATCAATTTCTTCTTTTACAGTTAACGGAAATTTTTCTGCTACCGGATGGTGCTTACTTCTTTCAAATTGTTCACTATAAAAACTGTGAAGTTCTCTTTTCATTTTTTCCAGGACTCTCTTATACTTAGGATCATTTGCAAGATTAGTTGTTTCGAGGGGATCCTTTTCATAGTCATAAAGTTCAATGCCTGCAATCTTTTTTCCTTCTAGAGGCAAATATGTCCTGAAATTTTCAATCCATTCAACCAGCCTGTACCTTGAGTCCCGGCAAGAATACCCGTAAATGTTTCCCCTTGAGAACTGTCCAAATGCATAATCTGTTTTTGATTTTTCCGGATATTGCATAACATTTATTAATGATTCTCCATCAAGATAACCTGGCTTCTCAATGCCCGCCAGATCGCAAACAGTCGGAAAAATATCTACAAACTCGGTTACAGCATCAGTTTTAATATCTCTCTTGAAATCAGGAGCACAAATCATAAGAGCACTTTTGGTAGAGTTTTCAAAATTTGTAAGTTTATTCCATAATCCATGATCACCAAGATGATATCCATGGTCACTCCAGAGGATTATTACTGTATTCTCAGCAATACCCTGAGATTCCAGCTCATCCAGCAATTTCCCTATTTGTGCATCTATGTATGAAACACAGGCATAGTATGCGTGAATTACTCGTTTTTGTGTTGCTGTATCAAGGTGTTTAGTGTCTTCATAACTGTGAAAGGGAGGAATGTCTGAGTAAACCTTAAGTTCGTTTGAAGGATGATATGCATACAAAACAGGATCCGATGACATTTGCTGATATTCGGCCAGAGGCATATCATCTCTTTCGTATAAATCCCAGTACTTCTTTGGTGCAACATATGGTGCATGAGGCTTTTTAAATCCCACAGCCAGAAAGAATGGTTTACTGCTTTTTGACAACTCTTTAAGCCAGCTGATGCCAGCCTGGGCAATCAGACCATCTTCATATGCATTATCAGGAACATCAGCACATTCTGTTGCATTTCTTCCACTTGCCAGCATATACGTGGGGGCAGATGTCTTAATGTAAGGAACACTCCACGATTGAGGATCGTTGCGGAATTTCAGGTTATCAAGCGGGTGGAATATCTTGCCAATACCAATTGTTTCGTAACCGTTATTTTTTAGTAATTCAGGCAGAGTAACAACCTGAGGATTGTTTTTTCTGAAGTTACCCTGAAGTGTCCAGACTCCAATATTATCTGGTCTCAATCCTGTTAGTAAACTAGCCCTGGTGGGACCGCTCAGGGCCTGCTGACAGTAACTGCGGTTAAAAGTTATTCCATATTTGGCGAGTCTTTCAAAATTTGGAGTTTTTGCTGTTTTATCGCCATAAACGGATATTACAGGTCTCAAATCATCAACGGCAATGAACAGAATATTTGGTTTTCCTTTCAGTTTCACCTGAGTTTGGTTATTCTCTGCAGCGCACTCTTCATTGAAAACACTTCCGGACAGAGTGAATGCCCCAATTCCAATTACAAATTTACCAATAGCTGAAGTTTTCATTTCAATTAATTTATGAAGAGAATATTATCTTATGGGAGTATTTGGCCTGAATTTCCAGGCACGGGTACCATGAAAGTTGTCATCTATAACAATACCACATTTTTCATAAAGGATATTCATTTCATCCTCTTTGATTTTTAAAAGTACTTGCTTAAGCTTTTCTGGTTTATCTGCATATTTTAATTCTGCAACCTTTGATTCCAAAAAGATCTTGTAGAAAGAAGCAAAAATGAATTTTCCCTCCTGATAGCCGGCACCCATTTCAATTATCATTGCGTCTCTTACTTTTGCCGCCTGAGACTCGGCTTCTGAACTGGAAATACCTCTGTAGTACTGGTCTAATTCCTCTTCACTGAGAATTTTTGTTAGTGTCTCTTTTCTCATCTTCTGTAAAATACTATTGCTTTTATTGCTGAGCACAAGTTCATTTTTTATCATTTTAGCAAAATACTCGTCTTCATGTTCAATTTGACGCGCAATTTCGAATTGTTTATCCTCTGAAAGAGGTGTATGCCTTATAATTTCATAAACATTTCTGACAGTTGATGGGTGAAAAGAGTCGATTACACTTACAGAGACAGATTGAGCATCTAAGACTCCGGCAATTCCAGAAAAGGCAACTGCCAAAAGAAGATAAATTCGTTTCATAGAGTTCAAAATTTTCCGGATAACTATACTGGTGATTAGATACAAATTTAATCAATAATGCTATTTTTGTATAATGTTCATGAGAATTCATAATTAAAATGTTTCAGGTATGAAATTCAGATTTTTTGCAACGCTGATTCTTACACTGGCCTGTGGTCAGCTTACTTACTCACAGAATAATAATCAGCCTCAAAAATGGTCAATAGTGATTCACGGTGGAGCCGGAGGTGCCCCAAAATCTATGACCCCGGAAAGGAAGGCACAATATGAGAAACATCTCCTTGAAGCACTGGAAATAGGCAGGAAAATGCTGCAGGAGGGCAGAGCCAGCCTTGATGTAGTTCAGAAAGTTGTAAATTACATGGAAGATTGCCCGCTATTTAATGCAGGAAAAGGAGCCGTAATGAATATTGACGGAATTCATGAACTTGATGCGGCTATAATGGATGGATCAAATTTAAAAGCAGGAGCAGTTGCAGGTGTACGTGACATCAGGAATCCGATAAATGCAGCGAGGCTGGTAATGGATAGTACTGCTCATGTACTGCTTATAGGCGAAGGTGCTTCGGCATTTGCAAAAGAGAAAAAACTTGAAATTGTTGATAATTCATACTTTTCGACCGACTCAAGGGCTCAGCAGCTTAAAAATATTAAAAATGGAGAAGAGGCTAAAGATCCCAGGGGCACAGTAGGTTGTGTAGCGCTGGATGTATACGGAAATTTAGCTGCTGCAACATCAACAGGTGGCATGTCAGGTAAAAAATGGGGAAGGGTGGGAGATGTTCCTGTTATTGGAGCAGGTACATATGCAAATAACTCAACTGCAGCTGTCTCTTGTACCGGACACGGAGAGTACTGGATAAGAAGAGTAGTGGCTTACGATATATCGGCTTTAATGGAATATAAGGGATACTCGCTTGAAAAGGCAGCCAGTACTGTATTATTTGATAAAATAGATCCAATGGGAGGATCTGGTGGAGGCATCATTGCCGTTGATCAAAATGGTAATATTACAATGCAGTTCAACACAGGATTAATGCACAGAGCATGGGCCAAATCAACAGGAGAATATGGAGTTGGAGTACTTAAAGGTGAGGAAAAACAATTTAAATCTAACAGCAATAAATAATATGAAGCATAAACCGGGTCTTTTAATTAAAATCATCATAGCTATTGTTCTTGGAATTTTGGCTTCATTTATTCTTCCCGCTCCGCTTGTAAAGGTTTTTGTAACATTTAATTCAATTTTCAGCAATTTTCTTGGCTTTACAATTCCGTTGATAATTCTTGGACTTGTAGCTCCGGGCATTGCAGACCTTGGAAAGGGTGCCGGAAGGCTTTTAGGAATAACTACGATAATTGCATACGGATCAACTCTCTTTTCCGGCTTCTTTTCATATTTTACTACCCGCTGGTCGCTCCCTCTGATTATCGACAGGGAGAGTTCATTTCAATCATTTGGAAGTCTTACAGGAAGTGAAATAACTCCGTTTTTTTCAATTGATATGCCTCCTCTTATGAGTGTTACAACAGCTCTGATTTTTGCATTTGTAATGGGACTGGGTATTGCTAGTATAAACGGCTCTGCAATGAAAAATGTTCTGTCTGAATTCAGAGATCTTGTCACTGTAGTAATTGTTAAGGTAATTATACCATTTCTGCCTCTCTACATTTTTGGTATATTTCTTAAAATTGCAGAGGAGGGTCAGGCTGTTATGATAATGAATCTCTTTTTTAAAGTAATTATTGTAATTTTTATAATGCATATTTTGCTGCTGCTGTTTCAGTACATAGCGGCAGGGATATACACCCGCAAAAACCCATTCAGGGCATTAATCACAATGTTACCGGCATATATGACTGCGCTTGGAACACAGTCTTCTGCAGCCACAATTCCTGTAACTCTAGCTCAGGCTAAGAAGAACGGAGTTGAAGAGGAAATTGCGGATTTTGTTATACCTCTTTGTGCGACGATACACCTTGCAGGAAGTATGCTCAAAATTGTATCATGTGCATTTGCTATAATGTGGATGCTTAATATGCCTGCAGGCCTCGATTTGTTTACTGGTTTTATCTTTATGCTGGGTATTACGATGGTGGCAGCCCCGGGTGTACCAGGCGGTGCAATTATGGCCGCAGTTGGGGTTTTGCAATCTATGCTTGGATTTGACCAAAATGCAATAGGTCTTATGATTGCTCTTTATATAGCAATGGATAGCTTTGGCACTGCAGCCAATGTTACCGGTGATGGTGCTATTGCCTTGGTAATGAATAAAATACACACAGACAGAAAACTCAGAACAAAGATAAAAGAGGAGAGACTATAATCTGTTACTCTCCTCCACCATTTTCCTCACTTCTCCGACAAATTCAGTGTCGGCAATAAGACTTTCTGCAGTCAGATGCATTCTGTATCTCCAGTAGTGCTTTGGATTTGACGGAACATTTATTCTTTCACTTGAAGGATTTTCTCTTCTCAAAGAGGGAAATACAGAAATCCAGTCCTGTAATGGGAATATTGCAAGCATGGATTCTGATTTTAAATGATTTTCAATTATGGTTCTGCATATCCATGGTTCGCAAAACAATGGAACATCTCCACTTCCATTTAGAATCTTTCTGTAAAATGAGCTGGTTGTGTCTCTGTTCTCTTCCCACCATCCTCTTAGAGTGCTGGTATCGTGTGTTCCGGTAGTACATACAGAGAGATACGGATACTGATAAGTATGTCCGAATTCCGATGAGGGATCTTTGGGCATTCTTTGTATTTCCAGCGTTAGTATACTTAATGATTTCATTGCAGAAGGCACACATGAAGGAATCATACCAAGATCTTCGCCGCAAACCAGCATCCCGTTGGAAGAGATAAGAGAAGGAAGTTTTTTCATGGCATTACTATACCAAAAACCATCATTTCTATGATAAAAAAAGTTGTTGTAAATCCTGTTGTATGAATTTTTCTGGTCATCGCTTAAAGCCTTATATGACTTTGTGAATTGAGATGAGATTCTTGGATGATATCTGGAATTGTCTGCGGGATCTTGAATAAAGAGTACTTCTGCGACAAGTGACATGAGCCGTTCTTTAATTCCGGAATCAATTTTTCCTGAGTTAAGATTAAAGAATTCCTCAATTTTTTCCTGTGTGGAAAACTCAGATTTGAGTTTGTAGCTATCCCATCCTATGTTATCAAGGAAGAGATATTTAATCTCACTCTTTTTATCAGCAAATAACTCATCAAGTACCCACTCTTTAATGTAAGGGAGACAGTCACGGTCGTAATTAAAATTATAGCCCATCGATCTTATCTCATCTGCCGAAAATGGTAATGATGGATTAAAATATCCCAGCAATCCCTCAGTTGCATTTGACGGAATTTCCCAAATTCTGAAAAAGCCAAGAATATGGTCAATCCTGTATGCATCAAAATACTCCTCCATTTTTCGGAATCTTTTTTTCCACCAGGAATAACCATCTTTCTCCATTATCTCCCAGTTGTAAGTTGGAAAACCCCAGTTTTGTCCTTTAACGGAGAAATCGTCCGGGGGAGCACCTGCCTGCCCGTTAAAGTTGAACAGGTGAGATTCGCTCCATGCTTCAACTGAATTTTTATTTATACCAATGGGGATATCTCCCTTGAGAATTACTCCTTTTGAATTTGCGTAACTATGAGCTTCAGACAATTGTTTATGAAGGTGATACTGAACGAAATAGTGCAAAGCAATCTCAGGATATACCTCACTTTCCGGAGCTGTCAGTTTTTTTACTCTGGAATAATCATAATTGGAATATTCCGGCCATTCATTGAATTTAGGTGATCCAAATTTATCTCTCAAATAACAAAAGGCAGCATAAGGAATCAGCCATGAACTGTTTCTGTCAAAAAAAGCAAGAAAATCTTCGTTTAAAAGTGTTTTGTCACCCTCTTGCTCATATATTTTTCTGATATAATTCCATTTTAGTTTATCAACTGCGTCGTAGTCAATTTCTTCAAGTGACTCAAGCCTATTTGCAGTTTCATTGAAACTTTTCATAAATGAATCATCTGAAACAATACCTGTCTGCTTTACATTCAGGTAAAGAGGATGAAGTGCAAAAATTGAGATTGCCCCATATGGATATGAATCGCTCCAGGTGTGTGTCATTGTAGTATCATTTACAGGAAGAATCTGAAGAACTCTCTGTCCGGTTTCAGCTAAAAGATCTACAATTGATTTAAGACCAGTAAATTCTCCAATACCGCAACCATCACTGGTTCTGATTGAAAATACAGGAATAGCAGTACCGGAGTATTTTGGTTTAAAAGCAGGCAGGTTAACGGTGTAATTATTGATTATCAAAGAGGCGCTTACAGGTACAGATAAATGTAAATCCTGAATTTGCCTGTTCAGCCCATCTTCCCAGATATAGTCACTTTCTCCACCTGAACTTGTTTTAACAATAAATTTATACTCAGTACCACTTTGCAGCCCTTTTCTGTCTAATTCAGCATACCATATGCCGCCTTCTCCGCGAAACATCTGTACAGCTCTGTTCTCTTCCCACTTTCCCAGCATATCAGAGCTACCCGAAATCAGAACTGAAGAGTCATCAGGCAGATTATTTACGGAGCATGTAATTAAAGTGTCAGAATAATTACCGGAAAACTGACTTTCTGCTCCGAAAAAAATGTTTCTGAATGCATGTGAAAGGAACGGTGATTCTTCTGAATATGGTTTCCACTGATCATGAACATAATATACAGAGCGTTTGCCCGGTCTGAATCTTCTTGCAGGTCCTGCCTCGCAATATATGCCGGAATAATCATCCCGTATGATATAAGAGTATTGAAACTCCTCTGATGATCTTAAATTTACTTCACAAATCCAGACTCCGTTAAGATAAAACATAGGAACTGCCTTATCAGTTTCCAGGCTTCCAAGTTGCTCATGAGAGCCTGAAATATAGATATTCTGCCCCGGGCGGGTATTATATGGTAAGAAAAATTTTATTTTCATAAGGTGCTGAATTTTAAAATCAAATAGTACGACAAACCTAATTTAAATTTTTTAATTTTCATTAAGCCGATTATATTTTATATATTTACAGACAGTTATCTATTATATGAAAACCTCTGTATTTAAAACTAACGGTGAAAAAGGAAGAGATTTACAGTTTGTAAATATCACAGTGCACCTTTTTGCATTTATTCATGCAGCAGTTTGCTTTCTGCTCAGGTGGTACAATCTCGACGATGGTCTTTTCCTGACAATCCTTACACTGGCCATGATAATTATGCTTATCAACTTTTTTAATGGCACTACGGATGTGTTTCTTTCACTCTCTTTGCTTTCAATTCTGGCAGGTTTCTACTTAGGAACCAAAGGAGCAGATCTTATATCATATTTTATTCCAGACTTTCCTGTTCTTACACATGTGATTGCTACAATTGTTGTAACTGAATTTCTGGGATGGATGGTGTTCTTTATTTTAAGAAAAGGCCTTAAGAAACGATGAAACAATTAAGCATTAAAAGAATTGTAGAATTTACACTTCTTGCGTTGCTTGTATTCGGATTCCGTGTTTTGATACAGGAGTTCATGCCTATGTTTGAAGAAAATCTGAATCTTACTTTTGGCAGATTTCTGATAAAACTACTTTCAAACTATCCTCTGACACTTCTAATGCTTTTCATCGACATTTCGGTTGTGGTGATATTGAACAAATTTGTTAAGGATGAATGGACTTTTCTTAAAATCTTCCTGATTGTAATTTCGTCTGTACTAGTTGCTTTTGTTTCTGCGCTCTGGATTAGAATGCCTATTCGGAACGATGTTTTTGGAGCGACCTTCTTCAAAGATATTTATTTCAACCTCACACTCTTTTCCAGTTTTGTATTTAATCTCATTGTAATATCTCTGCTGCATGTTTATTCATATTACTCAAGAAAGCAGGAAAAGGCTCTTAATCTTGAAATTGGCAAGAAAAACAGAGCAAGATATCAATATCAGCAGTTAAAAAACCAGTTAAATCCTCACTTTCTTTTTAACAGTCTTAACGTACTCGATTATTTGATTTATACCGACCAGCAGAGAGCAAGCGATTTTGTTAGAAAACTCTCATCTGTTTACCGCTATCTTCTCAGAAAGGAGGATTTGCCAGTTGTA
>ERZ1645189.176-NODE-176-length-15384-cov-6.028899_pt1 | contig 15384 bp, 10 predicted proteins | sample MGYA00575350_ERZ1645189 | MGnify/ENA primary metagenome ERZ1645189 (study PRJEB40845, sample SAMN11283421) | freshwater sediment metagenome | isolation source: river sediment | host: Sediment | place: India: Jajmau, Kanpur | collected 2015-12-17 ...
TCGCCGGCGGCTTGCCGGAAATGTCGTACACGACCCGATTGATGCCACGCACCTCGTTGATGATGCGGTTGCTGACCTTGCCGAGCAGGCTCTTTTTGGTGTAAATGTAAACCCGATTGGAAACAAAATGAAGCTAATTTGGAGATAAAATGCAAAAAATATTCAGTTATTTAACAAATGACACTTTTTGCAACTTGTAAAAAACCTTAGTTACGTTTCTTTTGTTTATATTTGTAGCTTCGAGTGTTAAATATTACGATGATGAAAAAAAGTTTTTCACGTAACATTTATCAGTAATTTCTTTTTTTCAAAGTAATAAATTATTTTAAAACGTAACATATATATGAAAGACTTACAACCGCAAATCGTTTGGAATCATTTCTACGAAATCACTCAGATTCCGCGTCCATCCAAAAAAGAAGAAAAAATAAGAGCTTACCTGCAGGAATTTGGTAAAAAAAACAACCTGCCCACCCGAACGGACGAAGCAGGTAATGTATTAATTACAAAACCGGCCACTCCGGGATATGAAAATAAAAAAACCGTAATTCTGCAATCGCACATGGATATGGTGTGCGAAAAAAACAGTAACGTAGAACATGATTTTGAAAAAGATCCGATACAGACCGAAATTGACGGTGAATGGCTACGGGCAAAAGGTACCACGCTGGGCGCCGACAACGGAATCGGCATGGCTTTGATGCTTGGTGTGCTTGCATCCGATAATATCAAACATCCTCCCCTCGAATGCCTCTTCACTACCGACGAAGAAACCGGCCTGACCGGTGCATTTGCGTTGAGCAACGATATGCTCACCGGCGATGTGCTCATCAATCTTGATTCGGAAGATGACGGCGAGATATTCGTAGGTTGTGCCGGAGGAATTGATACAACAGCTACTTTCAATTACGAAACGAAGAAAACTCCGAAAGGATATTTTGCATTTTCGGTCTCGGTTTCAGGACTTTCAGGTGGCCATTCCGGCGACGATATTGATAAACACCGTGCCAATGCCAATAAATTACTGAATCGGATTTTGTGGAATATGCTCCGGGATATGGATCTTCGTTTAGTTAAAATCGATGGTGGAAATCTCCGAAATGCCATACCGCGCGAAGCTTCAGCCACAGCTTGTGTGCCTTACAAGGAAAAGGAAAATGTACGGGTTATTTTCAACCGGGTAGTTTCAGATATTGAAGAGGAATTTCAGAATATTGAAACCAAAATGCGTATAGAACTTCATTCGGATGAAACTCCAAAAGAAACCCTGACTAAAAAAAGTACCAGAAAACTGCTGAATGCACTCTACGCGTGTCCTCATGGCATAAAAAAAATGAGTATGGATATGCCCGGACTGGTGGAAACATCCACCAACCTTGCTTCGGTGAAAATGAAAGAAGGAGAACAAATTATTATCACCACCAGCCAGCGAAGTTCAGTAGAATCGGCCAAATACGACATTGCACATCAGGTGGAAGCTGTACTGAAACTGGCCGGATGCAAGGTAACTCACGGCGACGGCTATCCGGGCTGGAAACCAAACCTGAATTCAGAAATACTGAAAGTTGCCGAAAAAAGCTACAAAAAACTCTACAAAACCGAGCCAAAAGTGAAAGCCATTCATGCCGGACTGGAATGCGGTCTCTTTCTGAAGAAATACCCGCATCTGGATATGATTTCTATCGGCCCAACCATGCGGGGAGTTCATTCACCCGACGAACGACTGCATATACCGGCAGTCGGAAGAGCCTGGGAGTGGCTCTCAGATATACTGGCTTATTAGTTCTGAGTTTCGGGTTCGCTGAGCCCGAAACTAATTTTATTCTGATTTGCCTGAAGAAAAATCACACTGATTAGCACCGTTTTTTCCGAACAAGAATTTCTTTCATAATTTGTGTTTTTTCGCATAATTTATTGTTCTTAAAAAAAACGTTGCTTCCCGGCGATATTGCAAGAAATAATACCGGTCAAAATGCAGTTTCGAACAGTAATTTGTTTTCTTAAAATTCGGGTTTCGTGTTTCAGACTTCAAGCTATAATTAAAAATTTGTATTCAATATATTTGTAAAAAATAGTCATTTCAACTTACGAAATTCCCCCTTTAGGGGGTTAGGGGCCTATGAAGCGAAAAATTATCAATGATCCGGTGTTTGGATTTATCAATATCCCGAACGATTTTCTGTATGATATCATTCAACACCGTTATTTCCAGCGGCTCAACCGAATCAAACAGTTGGGATTGTCATCCTTCGTATATCCCGGAGCACAGCATACCCGCATGCTTCATTCGCTGGGTGCCATGCACCTGATGGGTGAGGCAATAGCCCAGCTCAGGCTTACCGGGCAGAATATCAGTGCCACCGAAGAAGATGCAGCCAGAGCCTGCATGCTGCTTCACGATATCGGTCACGGACCCTTTTCGCACACGCTCGAGAATAGCATTGTACAGGGAACATCACACGAAGATATCTCGCTGTGGATGATGCAACGGATTAATGACGATTTCGATGGCCGGCTCGAAACAGCCCTGCAGATTTTCACCAATCAGTATCCGAAACATTTTCTGCATCAACTCGTTGCCAGCCAGTTGGATATGGACAGGCTCGACTACCTGAGCCGCGACAGTTTTTTCTGTGGCGTGAGCGAAGGGATTATCGGAGCTTCGCGCATCATCAAAATGCTGAATCTACACAACGACAAGCTGGTGGTGGAAGCCAAAGGTATTTATTCCATTGAGAAATTTCTGGTCGCCCGCCGCCTGATGTACTGGCAGGTATATCTGCATAAAACCTCGGTGGCAGCCGAAAAAATGCTGATAAATATTCTGAAAAGAGCAAAAGAAATTGCATCGCAGGGAGTAGAACTTTTTGGTTCGCCGGCATTGAAGTATTTTCTTTACAATAATATAAGCCGGAACGACTTCATTCAAACGGCCGAAACGCTGGATCATTTTGCTATGCTGGATGATGCCGATGTGCTCTGCGCCATCAAAGTATGGAGCGAACAGTGTAAAGACACTGTGCTTGCTGCACTCTGCAGCCAGTTTGCCAACCGAAAACTCTTCAAGGTAGAAAGTCTTACAGGCAAACAACAGGGAGATGAACTGCGCGAAAAATACCTGAAAAAATATCAGGAACATTTTGGAATTTCAGCTTACGAAGCCGCTTATTTCATCGGCGAAGAGGTCGTTTCTACAGATACGTACAGTCCAGAAGATGAGAGTATTAGTATTCTTTATAAGGATGGAACAATAAAAGACATTGCCGATGCTTCGGATATGCTGAATATTCAGGTACTGACTAAAACAGTAGAAAAACATTTTTTGTGCTACTGTAAGATATAATTGGCTTTTATTAAGGTCAGAGAATAATTATTGAAAATAGTTTTGTAATTTTGCACCCAAATTTTTTTAAGATATGGAGTACACCGCACAGCAAATAGCTGATTACCTTCACGGCGAGATCATAGGCGATCCGGCCGTAAAAGTTCGTGAATTTTCAAAGATAGAAGAAGGTGAAAACGGAACGCTCAGCTTCTTGTCAAATCCCAAATATAGTCATTATTTATACGAGAGCAATGCCAGTATAATACTGGTTAACCGCGATTTCGAACCCGAAAAGGAAGTGAAAGCCACGCTTATTAAAGTGGATAATGCCTACGAATCGCTTGCAATGCTTTTATCATCCATCGAGCAGTTGAAACCAAAGAAAAACGGTGTTTCGGCACTGGCACACATTTCACCTTCAGCCAAAATAGGGATAAACGTTTACATAGCTCCGTTTGTATTTGTAGGTGAAGGGGCGGAAATAGGAAACTATGCTTCCATAGATGCTTCAGGATATATAGGTGAAAATGTAAAAATTGGTGAAAACACCCAATTGCACGCCGGAGTGAGGGTAGAAAAGGAATGCATAATCGGAAAAAACTGTATTCTTCAGGCCGGAGCAGTAGTCGGATCGGACGGATTCGGTTTTGCACCGGCAAACGACGGATCATACAGAAAAATTCCTCAGGTAGGTAATGTAGTGATCGAAGATGACGTAGAAGTGGGTGCCAATACTACCATCGACCGTGCTACCCTCGGAAGCACCATCATCCGACGGGGTGTGAAGCTGGATAATCTGGTACAAATAGCTCACAACGTTGAAATCGGAGAAAATACTGTCATTGCAGCCCAATCCGGAATAGCCGGATCTACCAAAATAGGAAAAAAATGTGTTCTCGCAGGTCAGGTTGGCATATCCGGTCATATCGAAATAGCCGACGGATGCGTGTTCGGAGCTCAGACCGGTGTTCCAAACAACGTGAAGGAACCCAACAGCATCATGCAGGGTTATCCGGCAGTACCCGTCGGCACCTTTCGCAGGGCATCTGTAGTTTATAAAAATCTGCCCGATTTACAGCGCACAGTTAACGAACTGCAGAAGCAAATAGAAAACCTGAAACTCTAACTTGGCAATACAAAGCACTGAACAAGAAACTCAAAACCTGAAGATCCGAACAGGAATGAAGTAAACCGGATAAATACTTTCAGTAAAAAAAAGTAAAAACCTGAAAACGACGAGGTTTCCTGCCGGAAGAAAAGATTTTTTTGTTTTAAATAATTACAACGGGAATGAATTTAAATTCATTCAGCAAGCTCATAACTTTAATACTCAAACTTCGGACTGCTAAATCCAAATCATAAAAATATGGCAACACAAAGAACAATCAAATCAGCTTTCGGACTGAAAGGTAAAGGACTTCACACCGGAGTGGAAATTAATATCACTTTTCTTCCCGCTCCCGTGAATCATGGAATCAGAATCAGGAGGACCGATTTGCCCGGACAGCCCGATATACCGGCGCTGGCAGATTATGTGGTTTCCACCAATCGCGGTACCATACTTAAAAGGGGAGAAATGCAGGTTAGCACCATTGAACATGCCATGGCAGCTCTTTTTGCCTGGCAGGTTGACAACTGCCTGATAGAAGTGGATGCTCCCGAGTTTCCAATCCTCGACGGAAGTGCCCGGTATTATTACGAAGAAATTGAAAAAGCGGGAGTAGAAGAACAGCTTAAAGCTGAAAAAGATATTTACATCGTCAAGAAAAGAATAGATTATCACGATGTAGAAACCAATGCGAAAATCACTATTCTGCCCGACGATCACTTCAGTGTGGATGTTTACGTTGACTACAATTCTCCCGTGTTGCCGGCGCAGTATGCTACTCTTGAAGATTTGTCTGATTTTGGAAAAGAAATAGCCGGTTGCAGAACATTTGTATTTGTAAGAGAAATAGAGCCACTTCTTAGTCAGAATCTCATAAAGGGCGGCGACCTGGAAAATGCAATCGTTATTTACGATAAAGAAATGCCTCAGGATGAACTGAACAAACTGGCCGATCTGATGAAACACCCCCGGGTGAAAGTCGATGAGTTAGGTATTATCAGCGGCGATTTGAAATTCAAAAACGAACCGGCCCGTCATAAACTTCTCGATATTATCGGCGACCTGGCTTTGGCGGGAAAGCAGATTCATGGAAAAGTCATTGCCCGGTTCCCTGGACACAAGGTGAATACCGAAGTGGCAAAACTGATTCGCAAAGAAATAAAAGGACAGGAAGTGCAGTCGCCTCTGTATGATGACACGGTGCCTCCTTTGCTCGATTCCAATGCCATCCGGAAAATGCTGCCGCATCGCTGGCCATTTCTCATGGTCGATAAAATTCTCGAAATTCGCGAACGTTCCATCATAGGCGTTAAAAATATATCGTCCAACGAAACTGTTTTCATGGGTCATTTCCCCGACGAACCGGTCATGCCGGGAGTACTGCTCATTGAAGCCATGGCACAGACAGGAGGTTTGCTCGTGTTGAGTCAACTGGAAGATCCCGAGTTGTATTCCACCTATTTTATGAAAATAGACAATGTGAAATTCCGGCAGAAAGTAGTGCCGGGTGATACCGTAGTTTTTCACGTATCGCTGATGGACGAAATTCGAAGAGGAATAGCTACGATGAAAGGTTACGCATTCGTGGGCGGTGTAATCGCTACCGAGGCCGAGTTTATGGCTCAGGTAATTAAAAATAAATAGCCTTTATTTTGCTTAAGGAAAAATAGCAGTTGGATATATGATTCCTGCTCTTTTTCTAAAAGTGTTTTTTTTATGAATAAATTTAAATATTAAAATACTCACAAGTGCACTTAAAGTCTCATTTTACGAGGTTCAAAGCACTCAAATAATTTTATGAAACAACCACTTGCATACATTCATCCAGATGCTAAAATTGCCCGTACGGTCGTAATCGAACCATTCGTAACAATAGATAAAAACGTAGAAATAGGTGAAGGAACCACAATCGGCTCTAACGTAACTATACTCGAAGGAGTGAGAATCGGCAAGAACTGCCGGATTTTTCCAGGTGCCGTTATCGGAGGTATTCCACAGGATCTCAAATACAAAGGCGAAGAAAGCCTGGTAATAATTGGCGACAATACTACCATCCGCGAATTTGTAACTGTGAACAGAGGCACTGTGTCGAAAGGAAAAACGGTGGTCGGCGACAATTGCCTGCTCATGGCTTATTGTCATGTGGCACACGATTGTGTGTTAGGCAATAATGTCATTATGAGTAACGCCTGCCAGCTTGCCGGTGAAGTGGAAATTGACGATTATGCGGTGCTCGGAGGAGGCACTATGATTCATCAGTTTAGTCGCATTGGAGCTCATACCATGATTCAGGGTGGATCCAGAGTCACTAAAGATGTACCTCCCTTTATCACTGCCGGCCGCGATCCGCTGTCCTATGCAGGTGTCAATTCCATCGGATTACGTCGCAGGGGCTTTACCAACGAGCAGATTCGCGATATTCAGGATGTTTACCGCTTCATTTATCAATCGGGAATGAACACCACCCATTCGGTTGAACGGGTTCAGGCTGAACTTCCGGCTACCAATGAACGCGATGAAATACTTCAATTTATCAAAAACTCTCCGAGAGGCATTATTAAGGGCTATTTTGATTAAAAAAAACCTGCCAGGTTCCTCCTGAACAGAGGACTTGCATAGCAAAAAGAAAGAAAATATTAGTAATAATTGATATAAAACAAGTCTCCCTTTCGGGGAGCCTACCTGCCACAGGCAGGATTTTGAGAGGCTTATGGAAAAGAGTTTAAATTTTATCGAACAAATTGTAGAAGATGACCTTGCCGCAGGAGTGAATGACGGACGTATTCAGACCCGTTTCCCGCCTGAACCGAACGGTTATCTGCACATTGGTCATGCCAAAGCTGTTTGCATTGATTTTGGAATAGCCGAAAGATACAACGGAACGTGTAATCTCCGATTTGACGATACCAATCCGGTGAAAGAGGACGTGGAATATGTGGATTCCATCATGGAAGATATAAAGTGGCTGGGTTACAAGTGGAATAATGTGTATTATGCATCCGATTATTTTCAGCAACTGTGGGATTTGGCCGTCAGATTTATCAACGAAGGTAAAGCCTATGTGGATGAACAATCATCTGAAATAATTGCTCAGCAAAAAGGTACTCCCACTGTAGCAGGAACCGAAAGCCCGTACCGGAATAGATCGGTGCAGGAGAATCTGGATTTGTTCATGAAAATGTCAGCAGGCGAAATACCCGATGGCAAAATGGTATTGCGTGCCAAAATAGATATGGCTTCGCCTAATATGCATTTTCGCGATCCGATACTCTATCGGGTTATCACCACTCACCCGCATCACCGCACCGGTTACACCTGGAAAGTATATCCGATGTATGATTTTGCCCACGGACAATCCGACTATTTCGAGGGAGTCACCCATTCTATTTGTACACTCGAATTTGTAGTGCACCGTCCGCTTTACGACTGGTTTATCGACCAGTTTAAGGAAACGGAATACCGCCCGAAACAAATTGAATTCAACAGGCTGAACATCACTTACACCGTGATGAGCAAACGCAAGATGCTGCAACTGGTTCAGGAAGGATTGGTGAGTGGCTGGGACGATCCGCGCATGCCGACCCTTTGCGGACTGCGCCGGAGAGGGTATTCTCCCGAAAGTATTCACAATTTCATCGACAAAATAGGCTACACCAAGGTTGAAGGAATTATTGACCTCGGACTACTCGAACATGCCGTTCGCGAGGAACTTAATAAAACATCGACTCGAGTGAGCGCTGTAATCAACCCGGTGAAACTTATCATCACCAATTATCCGGAAGGAAAAACCGAAATGATGGAAGCGGTAAATAATCCCGAAGATGAAAATTCGGGTACTCATACCATTGCTTTCACACGCGAACTCTGGATGGAGCGCGAGGATTTCATGGAAGAAGCACCTAAGAAGTTTTTCCGCATGACTCCGGGACAGGAAGTCCGGCTGAAATCGGCTTACATCGTAAAATGTACCGGATGTAAAAAAGACGAAGACGGAAACATTACCGAAGTATATGCCGAATACGACCCGCTGACAAAAAGCGGTATGCCCGATGCTAACCGCAAGGTGAAAGGAACCCTTCACTGGCTTTCGGCAGCACACAGTCTGCCTGCAGAGGTACGCCTGTACGACCGGTTGTTCAGTGTTGAAAATCCATCGGCCGACGAGCGTGATTTCCGCGAACTGATTAATCCAGGTTCGCTGGAAGTAAAAACCAACTGCTACGTGGAAGAATACCTGAAAGATGCACAACCGCTGGATCGTTTCCAGTTTCAGCGCATCGGTTATTTCAATGTTGACCCGGACAGCACTGCTGAAAAACTGGTATTCAACCGCACAGTATCGCTGAAGGACAGCTGGGCTAAGGAACAGAACAAATAGAAAAGCTTGCCTCGTTTTCTTTCTCAAAAGTGAAAGGAATTAGCTCAACTTTCTGATAATGATGTAGCTATCATAAATCAATAAATAATGAATAACCGTTGCTCTGAAATGAAAGCAACGGTTTTTTTATATCCTCATTTTTCTCTATTTTTGTGTGTTAATTCTAAGATTGAAAAAAGAAATTAAAAACCTGAAAATGCCTGAAACATACTCTGCTCACGAATACGCCTCGCTGTTTGCCACACTTACTAATCAGAATGTTTTTCTTACAGGAAAAGCCGGAACCGGTAAAACCACTTTTTTGCATCGTCTGCGCGAAACTTCTCCAAAACAAATAGCTGTGGTAGCGCCTACCGGTGTGGCTGCCATCAATGCGGGCGGTACTACCATTCATTCTTTCTTTCAGTTGCCGCTCACACCTTTCATCCCTACCGAAATGGGAAGAAAAGAATTAATAGGCAAAATGAAAATGCAATCCAACCGGCGGAAAGTGATTCGGGAACTCGAACTGCTCGTAATCGACGAGATTAGCATGGTGCGGGCTGACATTCTGGATGCCATCGATACGGTGCTCCGACACGTGCGATACCGACACAACGAACCATTCGGAGGCGTTCAGATGATTTTTATCGGCGATATGTACCAACTATCGCCCGTAGCTCAAAACGAAGAGTGGCAGATTCTTTCGAGATTTTACCAGGGTGTATATTTTTTTAACAGCCTCGTGTTTCAGCAAAAACCTTTTGTGCACATCGAATTCGAGAAAATTTTCAGGCAGAAAGACATTGAATTCATACAATTGCTCAACGAGGTGCGCAACAACCGGTTATCCGCTGAGAGTCTCGCACTGCTCGGGAAGTGCTACAATCCGTTTTTTGTACCCGCAACCGACGATACGTATATAATTCTTACCACTCACAACTACAAAGCTGACCGGATAAACCGTGAAGAACTCGATAAGATAAAATCTGGTACAAAGATATTCGAAGCAGTTGTCACCGGTGATTTCCCGGAACGTAGTTTTCCGGCCGATGACAAACTGGAGCTGAAAATAGGAGCAAAAGTCATGTTTCTGAGAAACGACAGTGAAAATCCAAGGCGTTTTTTTAACGGTAAAATCGGGCAGATTACCGGATGGGACAAAGACATCATCCGGGTAAAATGTCCCGAAGACAATGAACCGATTGCGGTTTTGCCGGTGGAGTGGGAGAATATCCGTTATCAGACTGACGAGTCTACACTTCTGGTAAAGGAAGATGTGCTTGGCACTTTTCGTCAGTATCCGCTGAGGCTGGCATGGGCTATCACCATTCACAAAAGTCAGGGACTCACTTTTGATAAAGCAGTCATCGACGCTGAATCGGCGTTTGCAGCCGGTCAGGTGTACGTGGCTTTGAGTAGATGCCGCTCGCTTGAGGGACTGGTTCTGCAAAGCAAAATCAATGCGGGCAGCATCCAGAACGATAACGAAATTCTGAGGTTTTCGTCGCGGCATTTAAATGTGGATGAGCTGGAAAACCGTTTCTCATCATCGCGACAGGAGTATTTTCTGTCACTCCTGTTGCAGGTTTTCGATTTTCGGCAGATGGTAGCCGTATCGGGCAGATGGCTTACATCTACCGCCGATGCCGAAACTTCGTTCGGTAGCGAAACCCTGGAGTTTCTCAGAAATATAAATGCACAAATAAATGCTATTCACGATGTTGGAGCACGTTTCGGAACACAGATAAGTCAAATTCTAAAACACAATGAATTCAATCACGATGCGCTGAATCTCAGACTGGAGGCGGCAGATACTTATTTCTCGGAAAAACTCAACCTGCTGACCGATACGCTCAGACAATCGCCTGCCACAACCGACAGCAGAGAGAATGCAAAAGAATTCGACCAATACTATCTGGATATATTTACTTTTGCAGCACAGAAAAAACATTGGATTAGCGGAATCAGGGATGGATTTGGTATCGAAAAGTATTTTCAGCTCAGAAAATCATTTGAATTGCCTGCCATCAAATACACATCCTATTCGCGTCATCAGAAACAGGAAAAATTATCTTCCCGTCGTCCCGATCTGATGGGTATTTTGTATGAGTTGAGAAATTCTATTGTAGATGATACCGGACTTCCGGTTTATATGGTTGCAGGCTCTCACTCTATCGCCGAGATGGCCGATTATCTTCCTCAGACCAAATCCGATCTGCTCAAAATAAGCGGTTTTGGAGAAGCGAGGGTTGAAAAATTCGGTGAACTTTTCCTTGAAGAGATTCGGGATTATTGCCTTGAAAATGGATTGACTTCGGCCATGGACGAGCTTGCCGGCAGAGAAAAACGAAAAAGGAAAGATAAAAAAGAGAAGAGTGAAAAGAAAATAAAAGGAAGTTCGGCATTGCTTTCGTTTCAGGAGTATAAAAGCGGTAAAAGTGTTGAAAAGATTGCCGCCGAACGCAGTTTGTCGGTCGGCACCATTTACGGTCATTTAGGCCGGTATGTGACCAAAGGAGAACTCACTGCCGAAGAGTTTGTTCCGCCCGGTGAATTGCAGCGGGCTAAATCCATTCTTGAAAAAACGGACGAAGATGTATCCATTTACAGCAAACTGAAAGAGCATTATTCGCAGGGCGAAATCACAATTATTTCAGCCTGGCTGAGAAAAGAGCAGTCTTAGCAAAACGTTGGGTATTTTTTTTCAGAATTATTCCTCACAAAAGTTTTCAGGGGATATTTTAAAAAAGTAAGAGGGTGTCCTGTCGGGCACCCTCTTGAAACATTAAAATGTAATGTAAAATATCTTTGAATAACTGTATTGTTGCTTCGAGTATGATTTCTATATGTTTTTCGGCTTGCGGTTAGCTTCGCTTTCGTGCCAGTGTTGTCTTCTTCGGTCAGCATCGCTTGCCAACCTTTTTACGGGTTGGTTTCAGCGGCTGCTTCATCAGACTATCTCAGCCATACCTTTCGTCGATTTAGTTTTTTGCTTCGCCATGTCCGGTTTATTGCCGGTAATCTTTTTCAAAATTGCCTGATTGCAATTCCCGAAACCGGGTAAGTTTCAAACTTTGCGATTGCTCGCGTCAGCTTTCATTTAAGGGGGTGAAGCAGGTGTCTTATCTCATAATCCTTTTTGAAGGGATTTACAGTAAAAATCACCACAAATCTTGAATTCTCATATCATTAACTTGTTGACGTGTCGGATATCAGTCGCTTTATTTCGTCTCAGAGTTTCCTCTGCTGCGCTTTACGGGAAATGATTTCGTTTGCTTATCTGCATTCCGAACGGATTTCTGAATTTTTCGGCTGCTTTTACGCAGCTTCTGAATCTTTTGTATTACTTCCTGTTAGGGTTTCGTACTCAGTTTCGTTCAGTGCTCCTTTTCATCTTCGGCTTTTTACGGCTTTACCGCTTCCTGATGTTGCCATCAGTCATTGGCTCAGATGATTATTCCATGCTGCCCGGATTGATTTCTTTCCCTTTTTGAGGGGGATTTCCATTTTTTCCTGCAGTACGGAGTCCGACTTACTCGTAAGCTCACGGCTGGCTTTCGCCCTTCATCCCGTTGCTGCCCGGATTCCCGATGTTTTACCATCGTTCTTCCCGTATGCAACCGGCTTTTACCTTGCTGTCCATAAGTTAATTCTTCTCTCAGCATTTTCACCAAAAAATAAATTTGTTTAGTGATAAACGCCTTTGTCAATTTTTTAAATATCGAACCTTGTTTTGACTTTTAATTCTTTTGCGCTGCGCTGCCTGAAACTTTCGGTAACATGACTTGAAAACATTGCTGCTTTCGCCCTTGCACCTCTTTCAAAATGTGTACTGGTATCGAAATACCTGTAGCTGCATTTTTTGTTTCGGCAACCCGGCGTCCCTGCCTTCGTCAGGTAGAGTTGCGTTTCGGAGAAACGTATCATTTGAAAGTCGGATATCTCCGGAAATTGCCACATGCCAGGGATCGTAAAACTATACACTTTGTTATACTTCACATTGGCCGCTTGCGCAACCAATCCGGAAGATAGCGTTGTCTATAATCAGTGCATCCTTTTTGCATGCCGTAAGTTTACCTTTGCATCCGGTTGCTGATATTTAATGATTGATTCTTTTTGGATGTTTCAGTTTTTCAAAGAACACTTCGCATTTTTTTTAATGCTATGAGCCGAAACTCATGTTGCAAATATAATACATCGAAATATCGTTTTGCAAATTTTTTTACCTGTTTGTGTCAACAAGTTATGAGGTGAGTTATCAACAGAGTTATCAACAGGTTAAGTGTTTGATATTGAGTATGTGATGGGTGAGATTGTTGATAAGTGTTTATCTTATTTCTGTAATTATTTTTATCAGAGCGGTTTTCAGACCTGTAAAGTAATCACCTTTTTCCGTTTCTGCTACGATTGTTTTCTTTGCTATTCGTTTACATTCTTTGTCGGTGAGTTTTCTTTTTAGTTCATCACCGGCAGTAATCTCCACTTCGTTCAGCTTCTTCGAATAAACAAGCATTACCGTATGGACTTCGACATCATCATTTTCCCAGTTTTTCAGCAGATCAGCACTGTATTCGTCCAGGCTTGTATATGGTTTGATTGATTTTGTGGTTACAATGTTGATTTTATTGTCCGAATTGTTTTCAAACTGAACGATTATACTGTCAAGTTCACGAATTTGCTCTGCAGTCAGAATTTCCTCAAAATCGCTCACCGAACCAAGCGGAGCAGGAAAAATAAATCCGGCAGTATCGGTAGTGGACAGAAGCTCAGCTGCTGCAGAAGTCACTTTCCGGCACGAGCTGAAACTGATAAACAAACCAGCAAGACTTAATATAAAAAACAATCTGACTTTCACATTCTGTGTTTAAATATGGTTAGGTAAATATTATCCACAAAGGTAATCCATTTTGAACTTAACTTTTTATTAAAATTACTGAAAGAATTGAAAACAAAAACAGAAATACAAGTTTTGCTTTTCAGTAAAATATTTATCTCAAAAAATCTTTACCTTTGTAGTGTTAAACCAAAAATGAAATGGCTAAAAATAAAAAGCAACTGCCTGTACTTGAACAAGTGATGGTAACCGACCTGGCTGCCGAAGGAAAAGCAATTGCAAAAGTGAACGATGTGGTGGTGTTTATACCCTTTGCTGTGCCGGGTGATGTGGTAAACCTGCAGGTTACGCGTAAGAAAAGCAGTTTCATGGAAGCCCGTGTGATTGACATGGTGCAGCCGTCGGAAATAAGGCAGGAATCTTTTTGCGAACATTTCGGCATTTGCGGAGGGTGCAAGTGGCAGATTTTGCCTTATGAGGAGCAGCTTAAATACAAGCAGAAAGAGGTGGAAAACAACCTCCGGAGAATAGGAAAAGTGGATCTGCCCGAAATATCTCCAATTCTTGGCTCTGCAAAAACAACCTTTTATCGCAATAAACTCGAATTTACGTTTTCAAACCGCCGCTGGCGAACTTTCGAAGAAATTAATTCCGCTATGGAATTTGACACGATGAACGCCGTCGGATTTCATATCCCGGGCATGTTTGATAAGGTGCTCGATATCAATAAGTGCTGGCTGCAGGACGATATTCAAAACCGGATTCGGAACGAGATTCGCACATACGCGCTTCAAAACGACCTCACATTTTTCGATTTACGCCTTCAGGAAGGATTTCTGCGAACGATGATGGTGCGCTCCACATCCACCGGCGAACTGATGGTGATACTTGTGTTTTTTCACGAAGACAAATCAGAAAGAGAAAAACTTCTGCAGCACCTGGCTGATAAGTTCCCGGAAATAACCTCGTTGCTCTATATAATCAATTCAAAAGCCAACGATACAATAACTGATCAGGAAGTGTTGACCTTCAAAGGCAACGATTGTATTTACGAAGAAATGGAAGGATTGAGATTCAAAATCGGACCCAAATCATTCTACCAAACCAATTCCGGGCAGGCTTATGAACTATACAAGGTGGCACGCAGTTTTGCAGGACTGACCGGTAAAGAACTGGTGTATGACCTGTACACCGGTACGGGTACCATTGCCAATTTCATTGCCCGGAATTGTAGTAAAGTAATTGGCGTTGAGTATGTGCCCGAAGCCATCGAAGATGCAAAGGTTAATTCATCGCTGAATGGCATAAAGAATACGCTTTTTTATGCCGGAGATATGAAAAATGTATTGAATGACGAATTTATTCGCATACACGGAAAACCCGATGTCATCATCACCGATCCACCCCGGGCAGGCATGCACGAAGATGTGGTGAAAGTCATGCTCCTGGCCGAACCGGAAAGAATTGTGTATGTAAGCTGTAACTCAGCCACACAGGCACGGGATTTGGCTTTGCTGGATGAAAAATATCGGGTCGCAGCCGTTCAACCGGTGGATATGTTTCCGCACACCCATCATGTGGAAAATGTAGTTTTATTACGAATAAGAAATGCGAATTGTGCGAATTAAGACGAATTACGCGAATTTAAGGCGAATGTAATTATTTTTGAACACAAATTTGACTTCGCCAATTTTCGATTAACGAATTTAATTTGCATTACTGATCAAGAAATAATCTTAAAAATCAAATAAATCACA
>ERZ1645189.177-NODE-177-length-15382-cov-4.305996_pt1 | contig 15382 bp, 14 predicted proteins | sample MGYA00575350_ERZ1645189 | MGnify/ENA primary metagenome ERZ1645189 (study PRJEB40845, sample SAMN11283421) | freshwater sediment metagenome | isolation source: river sediment | host: Sediment | place: India: Jajmau, Kanpur | collected 2015-12-17 ...
CCATCCACGACTCGTTATCTCTAATATTGCACAGAACTCTTACATCGCCTTCTCCGTCAATATCAATACAATATGCGTGCTGATTCTTCTTTTCCTTTTCATAAAGGTCGCTGTTGGCCATAATTTTACTCACATCCAGACCTATTCCCATATAGAAATCTGTTGTAAGCTGCTCCAGATTCTTTCCTTTGTAATATTTATCAAGTTCAACAGGATATAGCTGAGGAGATTCCTGGAAATAACGTCCCTGATAGTGCCATGGCATGAGTTTCTCTTTTGGCAGTTTGTATCTGATGGCAAATGCAGAATCCATAGTGGATTTCAGACTGGCAAACTCTCCTTTTGTAAGGGAATCGAGTTCATCAAAGAGTGCAGATATCTCCTGCGGATTTTGTCCGGACAACTCCAGAGACATAGTGTGGAAATTGTCATAACCAAGAGAAGTCGCAACCTGATTTCTGAGTTTGATAATCTCAACCACATCTGCAGCTACAAACGGGCCTATCTCCTTATGTGCTTTCCATACATCCTCCAGCTCCTTGTTATCAGTAGAAGTCTGAAGTATCTTTTCTACTTCATTGTCAGAAATGGTTTTACCTCTGAAACTTGCCCTGAATTCGGCGTATTTTTGTTCAAGAGCGGTAGATTTCATTATGATACTGTTAAGCAGAGCTGTATCAACCTGATTAGAAAGGAAAGAGTTGTACAGTACCTCCATTTGTCTTACCAGTACGGGATCTTTAATTTTTCCGTTCTCCTTAATCTCTTTAAGAGCAGCAAAAGTAGCTGAATCTGAGTAGATCTTTGTAATAGCGATATTTGCCCTGGAATATTTTTCAAATTCCGCAGTATCGCCAGTGATTGTTCCATTCCAGTATGCAAGTGCAGCCTCCTTGTTAAGCGGCTTTACCTGATTTTCTGTTTGAGTAATAATCTCCTGAAGTTTCATTTCATCTTTGTTTCCGCAACCTGCCAGCATAGCAAAAGTTGCTGTTAGTAAAAGAAGTTTTTTCATATTAAGTTAGTTTAGTTCCTTTTTTTAAATGCTTTTGCTGAAATAATCCAGATATCATCTACGGGTCTGTCATTGGAATCTGTTTTCACGTCAGAAATAATTTCGACAACTTCCATACCGCTAATAACCTCTCCGAATATTGTGTATTGTGTGTCAAGATGAGGAGTTCCACCAACAGTTTTGTAAATCTCTCTTCTTTCAGGAGAAATCTTGTATGGTAATTTAATGCCGTTATCTGAATTTCGTTTGTCTACTCTTATTTCGACTGCATCAAGTGCTTCATCATCCAGAACCTTACCTTCTACAATATAGAACTGAGAAGCTGATGATTCTCTTTTTGGATTATCTGTATCTCCCTCGCGAGCTGATGCAAGTACTCCTCTTTTGTGAAAAAGGTGAGGTTTAATTTCAGCCGGTAAATTTTGTGCAGGTCCGCCATTTCCGTAAAGTTTTTCAGGAATACGCTCCTTCGAATCCGGATCACCGGACTGAATCATAAAGTTATTTATAACCCGGTGAAATAAAATCCCCTCATAATAGCCGCTTTTAACTAGTTTAACGAAGTTATCCCTGTGTACAGGAGTGTCATCATATAACTTAACGACTATCTCTCCTTTAGTGGTGAGAATTTTGACATGCCAGCTTCTTCCTTTTCCTGATGCGCAGGCGGGATTCAGCATAAGAATTACAGAGATAATCAGAATTGATTTAATCAGAAAATTTTTCATCACTGATCAGATTTGAGGACCCGAGGCAACAAGTGCTTTTGCTGCATCGTTATCACAATATTGTTCGAAGTTTTTAATATATTTTGCAGCCAGAGACCTTGCCTTTTCATTCCACTCTTCTTTGTTGTTATATGTATCTCTCGGATCAAGAATCCCTTCTGAAACATTTTTAAGAGCAACAGGAACTGTCAGGTTAAGAATCGGAATGTGCTTTCTCTCTGCTGTCTCTATAGTTCCGTCAATAATAGAATCAATGATTGCCCTGGTATCCTTAATTGAAATTCTTTTTCCGGTTCCGTTCCAGCCAGTGTTAACAAGATAGGCTTTGGCACCATGTTCATCCATTTTTTTTGCAAGTGTCTGTGCATATATAGTTGGATGGAGTGTCAGGAATGCCTCTCCGAATGCCGGTGAGAAAGAAGGGACAGGCTCCGTTATGCCGCGCTCGGTACCGGCCAGTTTTGATGTATATCCGCAAAGGAAGTGGTACTGTGCCTGGTTTCTGTCCAATATAGAAACGGGAGGCAAAACTCCAAAAGCATCGGCAGAGAGATAAATAATCTTTTTAGCATGTCCGGCCTTGGATGGAAGGACAATCTTGCTGATATGGTAAATAGGATAGGAGACCCGTGTATTTTCAGTCACTGAGGCATCTGAATAGTCAATACTGCCGTCTTCGTGAACTGTTACATTTTCAAGCAGGGCATCCCTTTTAATTGCTCTCCAGATGTCTGGTTCGTTTTCTTCACTCAGGTTGATGGTTTTTGCATAGCATCCGCCTTCAAAATTGAAAACACCGTGATTGTCCCAGCCATGTTCGTCGTCGCCAATCAAAAAGCGTTTCGGATCTGCCGACAGAGTGGTTTTACCGGTACCGGAAAGGCCGAAAAATACAGCAACATCGCCATCTTTACCAACATTTGCTGAGCAGTGCATAGCAGCAATTCCCCTGAGGGGAAGATAGTAGTTCATCATAGAAAAGATGCCCTTCTTCATCTCACCGCCATACCAAGTTCCGCCGCAAACTGACATTTTTTCCGTTAAGTTGAAGAGCACAAATACATCTGAATGAAGATTCTGCTCCTTCCATTTTGGATTTGTTGCCTTTGATGCATTAATGAACACAAAATCAGGCTCTCCAAAATTTTCAAGTTCATATTTTGATGGTCTGATAAACATGTTTGTGACAAAGTGGGCCTGCCATGCAACTTCCATAATAAAACGCACCTTCATTCTGGTATCTTCATTTGTACCGCAGTATGCATCTACAACATAAAGAAGGTCTTTACCTGACAGCTGATTCTGTGCAATTTTTTTGCACTCATTCCAGACACTGTTGTCAATAGGCTTGTTAATATTACCGTCCCACCAGATAGTGTCTGCTGTTACAGAGTCTTTAACAATGTATTTGTCTTTTGGTGATCTTCCGGTGAAAATTCCGGTTTTAACTGCAACTGCACCTGTATTGGTGAGAACTCCTCTTTCGAACCCTTCGTTTTTTTCTGAAATTTCGGCCTGGAACATTACTTCGTACGATGGATTATGCAATACTTTGCCGACATTTGCAATGCCATACTTTAAGAGATCTAAGGCTACCATATCTTTTTAATGTTATTTTGTTAGGATTTTGTATATTGAAACAAATTTAGGTAATTATCTCAAACAAAATTTATTACTTTTTCAACACTTTCAAAGATTTTTCAACAATGACAACTCCGCTCGACATATTAAAGCAGTACTGGGGACATGACTCTTTCCGAATAAATCAGGAGGAGATTATCAACTCTGTACTTGAGGGGAGAGATACCCTTGCCCTCATGCCTACCGGAGGCGGAAAATCTGTTACTTTTCAGATTCCTGCCCTGATGACAGAAGGAATTACCATTGTTGTCACACCCTTGATTGCTCTTATTAAAGATCAGGCCGAATCTCTGAGGGAGAAGGGGATTCCTGTTATTGCTGTTTATTCAGGAATGGGAAGTGATGAGATTGATGCTGCTGTTGACAACGCAATTAACGGAGATTACAAGTTTCTATATCTCTCGCCTGAACGCCTTGGGAGTGAAATGTTCCGGGCCAGGGCACCAAAAATGAGAGTAAGTTATCTTGTGATAGATGAAGCTCACTGCATATCACAATGGGGTCATGACTTCAGGCCTGACTACCTGAAAATTAAAGAGATTAAGCAACTGATCTCACCGCTTGCTACTATTGCATTAACTGCGACAGCAACTGAGAAGGTGACAGAAGAGATTGTACATCAGCTTGAATTAAAGAATGTTAAGATTATCAGATCAAGCTTTGGAAGAGAGAATCTTTCATATGTGTGCAGGGAAAGCGAAGACAAGAACGGCCAGATTCTGAGGATTGCCAAATCTGTAAACGGCTCAGGAATTATTTATGTAAGGGAGAGAAAGAAAGCAGAAGAAGTTGCTCTTTTTCTTCAGGCGCAGGGGATATCGGCAGAGCCATACCATGCCGGCTTAAGTTCATCACTGCGCTCAGCAAGACAGGACGACTGGAAAAGTGGTGCCATAAGAGTGATAGTAGCCACAAATGCTTTTGGTATGGGTATAGATAAATCTGATGTCAGGTTTGTATGCCATCTTGATCCTCCCGAATCGCTGGAGGCATACTATCAGGAGGCTGGCAGGGCCGGAAGAGACGGGAATAAATCATTTGCCGTTCTTTTATGGAGCAGGTCAGATGCAGGAAGGCTGAGAAAAATTCTCTCATCTACATTTCCTCCTGTTGAGTATATTGCATCTGTTTACCAGAAGATATTCATTTACTTTGGAATCGCCTATGGCGCAGGTAAAGACAGAGTCCTTAAATTCAGTCTTGCAGATTTTGCCTCAAGCTCAGGACTGCATCCAGTTCCTGCGTATCACTCTCTAAAATACATTTCAAAGGAGGGATATCTGGATGTAACTGAGGAGATTGACAATCCTTCAAGAGTTAAGTTCTTAATTTCCAGGGACGAACTCTATAATATTCAGCTTAAAAACAACTCCCTGGACGCATTTATCAAAACTTTGCTGAGATTATATTCAGGGCTCTTCTCTGCACTTACACCTGTTGACGAGGAATATATTGCAAAAATCACCAGAAACAGCAAGGCAGCAATTACATCCAGCCTATTAACATTATCAAGGATGGGTGTTATTACATATATTCCTTCTGTAAGATCTCCCCTGTTAATTCTTAAGGACGAAAGGCTGGATGAAAAAAACTTCAGGATTTCTCAAAACCTTTATGACAGTCTGAGGGGTAGCATGGAAAGAAAAATTGAAGGAGTAATAGACTATTTCTCCTCAAGGTCCAAATGCAGGCAAACCATGCTGCTGGAATATTTCGGCGAATATGGAACTCCACCATGCAATTGCTGCGATATATGTCTGGCCGGGAAAAGGGTTAGGGAGGAGAATGATTTTTACGGAGAAATTGAGAAGAAGGTTATTGATCTTCTTCTTGAGGGGCCAAAAAACTTAGCAGAACTCTCGCTTGAAATAGATGATGAATCAAGAACTTACATCCAGGTTCTCAGAGATCTTACAGACAGGGGAGGAGTAGAGCTCCGGGATGAGCTATACTATCTGATAACTAATTAGAAAGCGGGTCTGCCGCAAATTTTTCAAGTTCCCTGTAAAGCTTCTGGACAGGCAATCCCATCACATTGAAATATGATCCTTCAATTTTTTCAATTGCAATATAGCCTATCCAATCCTGAGCTCCATATGCACCTGCCTTGTCATAGGGTTTATAGTTGTCTATGTAATAATAAATTTCTTCCTGTGACAACTTCCTGAACCAAACATCAGTTGTAGCACTGAATGTTCTTTGCGAACTTACACTTCTGAGTGTGACGCCTGTAATTACTGTATGTCTGTTTCCTGACAGCTTCGAAAGGATTCTTACTGCATCATCTCTGTCTGCCGGCTTGCCAAGAATTTCGCCGTTACAAAGGACCATCGTATCTGCAGTTATCAGAATTTCATTCTCAGTTAAAACTCTCCCAAAATGCAGTGACTTGAGATTAGAGAGATACTCCGGCACTTCAGACGGGTCCATTGAAGCATCATAGACCTCTTCTGTTTCACCATTCAGTTCAATAGCGAAATCAATATCCAGTCCCTTTACAAGCTGTTCTCTTCTGGGAGAAGCAGAGGAAAGGATTACAGTTCTGTTCTTTAGTAACTCTTTTAACATTACAAACCTGAATATATTTCCTGATCAAAAGACCATTTATCCTGAACTTTAAGTGTCTGTTCAATTACATCTCTCACACTTCCCTTTCCTCCCGGGTAGAGAGAAATATAGTGACAAACCTCTTTTACCTCATTTACGGCATCACCCGGGCAGGTTGCGATTCCGCATGATTTCAGAACTTCAATATCCGGTATATCGTCACCCATATACAAGACCTCATCATGTTTGAGCCCGTATCTGGTGCAGAAATCATTAAAATCCGGCATTTTATTAAGAGACCGGAGGTAGATATCCTCCTCCCTGATTCCGACCTGTAAAAAGCGCTTTTTTATTGATTGAGAAGAGCCTCCTGTAATTATTGCAACAGGATAATTTTTAAGAACAGCAATTCTTACTGCGAATCCATCCTTTGCATTATGAGATCTTAGAAGATCTCCTGTTTCGGTTGCCAGAACAAGGCCATCAGTAAATACTCCGTCTACATCAAAGGCAAATGCTTTAATTTTGTGAAGGTTGGACTTAAAATTTGACATAAGATTACTTTTTTGTTTGAGCCCTTGAGGCAATTAATTTTGAAAGAAGTTCATATACCTGGCGGTGCTCCGGTGTATCTTCGAGAATATCAAGATGCTTCTCAATAGTTGAAATATCACCTCTTACTGCCGGTCCTGTCTGAACAAGTGAGGGATGACCGTATAAAAATGCTTTTCTTACTGTTTCTATTGCCAGAGGAAGCAGAAAGACATGATGGGGGACAGAAACATCATAAGCAAGTGCAGCCATATAGTTGACAAAATTGCTTACGAAAACAGCCGCCACATGCATTCGCATTCTCTCGTCTGAATTACATATCATGTATTCAGAACCCAGTGATTCTGTCATATTTACCAGAACTGACCTTGAGTTTTCATCAGAAACCTCCAGAAGAAAAGGAACAATCTTCATATCCACAGGCTTTGCCTTGCTGAGAGTCATAAGTGGATAGAACACCCCGTATGAGGGAACCGAAGAAACTGCAGATATTGAAGTGGCTCCGCTGGTGTGGCAAACTACAGTTTTACCTGATACAACTGACGGGATTAATGAAATCTTGCTGAATACCTCTTTGATGGCATCGTCCGAAACGGCCAGTATAATAACATCACTTTCGTTCAGTTCTGAAATATCTGAAGCATATGCGGTATCAGAAAGTGATAGCGGATTATATTCATGTTTATTTAGAATTGATGCAAGCTGCACACCGCTCTTTTCATTTCTGCCCCAGATAAAAGGCACCTCAAAACCTGCAGATTTTAGAGCAATGGAAAGCCTGAAAGCGGCGTTGCCGGCTCCGGCAAATGAAATTCTGAGAGACGAAGTCATCGCAGATTGCCTCCTGTTGCAAAAACAGCAATACTCTCATGTCCATCCGAATCAACACTCTGTACTGCAAAGAGATAATTATCTTTACTTATATCAATTTCACAACTGGTTTCTTTAACAAAAATCTTTCTCTCCCAGTTGGATTTATCTGTTTCCCTGACAAGTACATAATACCCAGCCGGCTTTTTACCAGCTTCAGGAGCACTCCAGCTAAGCTGAGTGCTGCTTGAAAGACCGGAAATATCAATTTTAACATTAGAGGGTGCAGCAGGGGCAAGCGCCATATTCATAACTGAAACCAGGTTTACAGCAGCATTTTTTCTTACATATTCCAGATCAACGCCCTTTTTTACATCACCCATTTCTGCACCATTAACTAGCTCAACCACCTGATGGGTTCTGTCATAATTCTCGTGATATTCACAAAGTCTTACTGAAGTAAAACCCTCTCGTGCAAATGGTGTATGGTCACCTCCGCGGCCGAATCTGTCATTTCTGTATATCAGTTTAATTTCCAGATTTTCTACATATCTTTCACCAATTTCCTTGATGTATCGCGCAAGTTGCCTTGATTTACTGTCATTCTCGGCAGAATTGAATACTCTCTCTTTTCTCATAGACTCTGTTTCAATTACAGGTACATTCTCTGAAAAGATTCTGAGTTTAGTGTTGTTTGATATTTCGGTTGCACTTGACCTAGAGTTACCAATCATATCATTATTTAATACTGCTGCCAGATTCCAGCCCTGAGTTTTTGCAAGAGCGGCCATATGCGCTGCTCCAAGCAATCCATGCTCCTCACCGGATAAAAACATAATTTTTACTGTAACAGGGAGCGGATTTATAGAGAGTACTCTTGCAATTTCCAGTAATGCGGATACTCCGCTGCCGTTATCATTTGCCCCGGGGGCAAAAATCAGAGAATCACTGTTATCAAAAGAGCGGCTGTCATAATGAGCCAGCAGGGCAATTACGCGATTATCATCTTTGTCTGTGCCATGAACAGTATATATAATATTCTCAAGGGTAATTTCCTTTCCAAGTCTTGTGTTTTTTCCTCCTGCCCTGTATTCAATCCGTTCAGCATCAGCTATGGCAACTCCCGACTTTGAAAATCTGTCAAGAGATTTTTTAATGAAACGGGCTGCGGCACCAATTCCAAAATCAGGTTTGTTCCTGGTGCTTAAATTATGCCTGGTTGTAAAAGAGACTAAAGTGTCAATTGTTCCGGAAATGTTTTTAACCGAAATTGATCTTGCAGCCTGTTGAATCTGTGTATCCTTATAAATAATCTGCTGAGAGAACGCATTTTCCTGGATACATACATTCGCAAGCAAAATCATTGCAAGTACACTGACAATCATTTTTTTCATAGCTCTTTGTTTTGAATACTAATAAAGTTCAAAAAATGACATTATCTCCTTTTTGTGTTTTCCTGGTATAAGAACTATATGGTTGCCAAGATGAGAATTGAGGAAGCTATCCATCTCTTCTCCTGACTTAAAGCGAAACTTTACCTGAGTTCTGCATCTTTCAGTAACATTGGTATTTTGGATCACTTCACCATGTGCAACAAAGTACTTATCAAGCTTTTCTCCGCCACATTTGAATATAGTATATTTCCCTAGTATCAGTTTAGCAGCCACACCAATTCCCTGTTTAGACTCATAGTGGGACGGGAGTGTGTAAGACTCAGAAAATGAAACAGGTGCAGTACAATGCGCAAAATCTACAGTATTATCACTTCTGTCAATAGAAGAGGGATTTGCCATGAACACTGCTTTATTAAGCAGAGATCTTGCAATTATCATAGACCAAAGCGTTGGAATATCACCTTCACATCCGGAAACCAGACCTCTGTCATTCAGAACAGAAAGGGCAAGGCATGCTGTTGTATTACAAGTATGAATTAAATCAAAGCACTTAATAGACAGTGCATTGAGCTCGTTTTCCTGAACTAATTGTTTAATTGATATATAGAGTTTAACGGCATCAGTAACATCATTTGAAGTTCTGTCTCCAACAGTCAGTTTCCTGAAATTATCAATCAGTTTGAGAGAATCTTCACTGTTTAAAGCGTATTTTCCTGTATAGTTCTGAATATTTTTAAACTTCTCTTCTAAAGTAATAACGGGAATATCAACAAATTTAACTCCGAACCTTGATGTAAGCGAATATTTGTCAACATCAGAAGAGATAAGCCATGGAGAAGCATCTCCAATCAGACCCACTTTTGTATTTGTTATCTCCTTGAAAGCCTTCTGAATATTGCATAACATCGAAATCTCCTCATGAAGTTCCTCCAAATACTTTTTTGAGGGGTCAATCGGGTAATCAAGATGTCTGTGTTTTGTCCCTTTATTTGTTAACCAGGTAGAAATTTCAAGTGTTGCAGCCAGAGAATTATGAAACGAATCACTCAGAATTACCAGTGGTTTGGAAATCTTCTGCCAGTGTTTGAGAAAAAGCTGTTCAGTTCCGCCGGTTGCAATGAATGCAATGGCAAATTCTTCCTGGCCCTTTATGGGTTCATACTCCTGAGCACTTACTACCTTGAGGGAGTAACGGGATTTGAAATCTGAATATAATGTTTCCCTTGAACCTGATACTGAGTTACCATCGTGAAGATTGGATGCAAAAACGACAAGAGTAAGATTTAGTTCCATAGAATAAGTTTAATTTTGCAAAGATAGAAATTTTAATTTGCGTATATAAAAAATCAACATTACATAAGATATGGAGATTAGTAACAAAAATCAAAACAGCAAATCATCGGGTAATATAGTTACTGCTTTTGCTTTAAACCTGATTTTTGCCTTGATAGAACTTGCGGGAGGTCTTTACACCAACTCTGTTGCAATACTTTCAGATGCAATTCATGATTTTGGAGATTCTCTCTCTCTGGGAGTTGCATTTTACCTTCAGAAAAAGTCAGAAAGAAAGGGAGACAATAAATACACTTATGGCTACAAACGATTTTCCCTTTTAGGTTCACTTTTCATATCAGTAGTACTTATTGTAAGTTCCGTATTTATTATTCGGGAAAGTATAGTCAGATTAATAACGCCGCAGGAAGCTGATGCAACAGGTATGCTGATACTGGCTGTATTGGGAATAATTGTTAACGGGGCTGCCGTTATTAAACTAAAAAAAGGGACAAGCCACAATGAGAAGGCAGTTACGCTTCATATGATGGAGGATCTGCTGGGGTGGACGGCTGTTCTGACAGGAAGTATTATTATGATGTTTGCAGATGTCCCTTATATTGACCCTGTAATGTCACTGCTAATAACAATATGGGTTCTGTACAATGTTTACAGAAACCTCAGGGAGACAATGAGAATCATGCTTCAGGAGGTGCCGGAACAAATTGATATAGAAGAAATAGAGAGAAAAGTTAAGGCTGCAGATGGTGTGAAATCTCTTCATGATCTTCACATTTGGTCACTTGATGGTGAGAACCATATTGTAACTTTTCATGTAGTTACAGAGGAGTCTGTGATGCCTGCTGATATTTGTAATATTAAGGAAAATATCAGAGAGATACTTTATAATGAGGGCATAAGTCATGTAACAATAGAAACTGAAACAAATGAGGAGAGTATTAATTGTATTAAAGGAGGTATTTGCAGATAACTTTACTATACATAAAAAGGCCGGCAGGTATAAACCGGCCGGCCTTTTTATACACAGGACTTAAGATTATGCCTCAACTACAGTCTCTCCCTTGACAGCAAGGAACGAGCTCATTTTGTACTCTGTGAAATCTTTCAGATAAGAGTATCTCTCATCGTTCCATGCTTTTGATTTACCAATGTAAATCTCAGCAGACGCAGAAAAGCTTTCATCACTCTGACTGTCAATCAGCAGAAGGTAAGACATCATGATATGTCCAGCCATCTCTACGAGTCTTCTTGCATGAAAATCAATGTATTCATTATCCTTTCCTGCAATAAGCTCGATAGCTTTTTCAAACTGGTCAGTCATAGCCACTATCTCCTTTTTGAGTAATTCATACTCAGGCTTAACCTCATTCTTTTCATACTCTCTCATTTGGGCAAGGTATGATCCGTTGGTTACATAGCGTTGTGCAGCAACAACCTGTAGCTGAGATGTTCCTTCGTATATTGTTGTAATTCTGGCATCTCTGTAGATTCTCTCAATCGGATAATCTTTCATAAAACCAGAACCGCCGTGAATCTGCAGCGAATCATAGGCATTCTGGTTTGAGTATTCAGAAGACATCAGCTTTAAAAGCGGAGTAAACATATCTGCAAGTTTCTGATATTGCTTAGATTCAGTTCTCTCCTCCGGAGTGAGCTTTCTCTCTTCTGCAATAAAACCATAGGCCTTGTAAATATCTACAAATCTGGTTGTTTCATATAAAAGTGCTCTTGATGCCTGAAGTTTTGCCTTAATTACAGCAAGCATTTCATATACAGCAGGAAACTGGATAATTGGTTTGCCAAACTGAGCCCTTTCGTGTGCATATTTGAGAGCTTCTCTGTATGCCGCTTCTGAAATACCAACAGACTGGGCGCCGACACCAAGACGGGCTCCATTCATAAGAGACATTACATATTTAATAAGTCCCATTTTCCTGTCACCAACCAGTTTTGCAGGAGCATTGCTGAAAACCAGCTCGCAGGTAGGAGATCCCTTAATTCCAAGTTTGTTCTCAATTCTTCTTACAGTAACTCCGCCCCAGCTCTTGTCATAGACAAAGTAGGAGAGTCCTCTGCCGTCAGTAGTACCCTCTTCTGATCTTGCAAGTACAAGCTTTATTTCTGCATCTCCGTTGGTAATAAATCTCTTAACACCGTTCAGATACCATTTACCGTCCTTTTCACTGTATGTAGCCCTGAGCATTACAGCCTGAAGGTCAGAACCGGCATCCGGTTCTGTAAGGTCCATTGAACAGGTGCTTCCGCAGTGAATTCTTGGAAGAAACTCACTTTTTATCTCGTCTGAAGCATATTCGTGAATGGTCTCTGCACAGTCCTGAAGCCCCCAGATGTTCGCAAAACCAGCATCTGCCCTGGCAACAAGTTCAGCAGCCATAACATATGGAACCATTGAAAAATTCAATCCTCCAAACTCCCTGGGAAGAGACATTCCGTAAAGGCCGGCCTGAGTAAGTACATCCTGATTCTGCTGTGTTCCGTTAGCATAGAAAACCCTTCCGTTCTCATGACGAGGACCTGAGTGATCTACACCTTCTGCATTAACGGCAATAACATCGCCGCAAATCTCACCCATTATCTCCATAACTTTCTGATATGAATCCACTGTATCTTCTGCAGTACAAGGTGCATAATCAAAATTTCCGGAATCCTTGAAATCCTGCTCCTTCAGAGTAACGATTTTGTTCATCAGGGGATGTGAGAACTGGAACCTTAGGTCTTTATTATCTTTATAAAAGTTTGCCATCTCTACTTACTGTTTTTTTTGTACGATTTAATCATTCTTGGTATTACTTCATTCAGGTCTCCTACAATTGCATAGTCTGCAATCTGGTTGATGGGAGCAGAAGGGTCATTGTTTATTGAAATTACCATTGCTGACTGGTCCATTCCTGCTGTATGCTGAATTTGTCCTGAAATTCCCACGGCAATATAAAGTTTTGGTCTTACAGTTACACCTGTCTGACCAATTTGCCTTGCATGATCTGCAAAACCGGCATCCACTGCTGCCCTGGAGGCACCAACCTCTCCGCCAAGCACATGTGCAAGTTCAAACAGCAAATTGAAGTTCTCTTTCGAGCCGACACCAAAACCACCCGCAATAATAACAGGAGATCCCTTTATGTCAATCTTGCGCTCTTCAATCTGTCTTTCGATAATTTCAACAATGAAATCTGTATCGCTGACCGATTCTGAAACCTCGATGTTGTTAACTGTATAATCTGCTGGAGACGCAAGTGGCTCCCTCTTCATAACACCCTCTCTTACGGTTGCCATCTGAGGTCTGCAGTCGGGATTAATAATTGTTGCAATAATGTTTCCTCCAAATGCAGGTCTTATCTGATAAAGCAGATTCTCATAGGTTTTACCAGCCTTTGCATCTGTATGCGAACCAATTTCCAGAGATGTACAATCTGCTGTAAGTCCGCTGCTTAGCGCGCTGGAAACCCTTGGTGCCAGATCCCTGCCCACACTTGTTGCTCCAAAGAGAGCAATCTGAGGTTGTTCCTTACGGAAAAGAGAAATGGTTATGGCAGAAAAGGGAAGAGTAAGATAGTTTACAAGCCTTTTATCCTGTGCAAGGTGAATTTTTGAAGCACCGTAAGATGCAAGTTCAGGAACAAGATCCTTTACATTATCACCAATCAGAAGCGCCTCAAGGGCGCATCCCAGCTGCGAAGCGAGTGATCTTCCCTTTGTCAGAAGCTCAAGACTCACATCACATAATTTACCGTTTTCGGTCTCTATAAAAACTATAATATTGTTCATTGTAAGCAGTAGATTAAAATTAGCCGATAGTATGGGAAGAGATCAGTTCCTGCATGAGCATTTCAATATCTTCCGCAGATGATGTGAGTTTTTTTGACTCCTTAGCCTGGAACACAATGTTCTCAATCTTTTTAACTTTTGTAGGAGAACCGGAAAGACCATAGTTCTTTTCATCACCTCCAATGTCATTCACTCCCCATTCAGGTATTTTCAGATAATCCATTGTGTAGAGCGGCAGATATGAATTGTGTTCATTATCCTGTTCTTCGGTTAATGTTCTTGCATGTTTGTACTTCATTAACTGCTTTGCATTTCTTGGCCTGCAGTCAGGAGCAGTGGCATGTACTGTAATTACTACCGGCATTGCCGATTTAACAACCTCAATACCTCTTTCAAGCCTTCTCTTAACTGTAATCTTTCCCTTGCTGATATCCATAATATCTTCTGCATAGGTAATCTGAGGATATCCGAGTTTTTCGGCAACCTGAGGCCCTACCTGAGCAGTATCTCCGTCAATAGCCTGTCTGCCGGCAATAATAATGTCGGGCTGAATTTTTCTGATTGCCATAGATAGAGCATAAGAGGTTGCAAGTGTATCTGCTCCTGCAAATTTTCTGTCTGTAAGAAGGACTCCTCCGTCGGCTCCTCTGAAAAAGCCTTCACGGATAATATCCGCGGCCCTTCCGGGACCCATTGTAAGCAAAAGAACCTCGGTGCCAGGGAACTTATCTTTAATTCTAAGGGCCTGTTCGAGAGCATTCATATCCTCGGGATTGAAAATGGCAGGAAGTGCGGCTCTGTTAACCGTCCCGTCTTCCTTCATTGCATTTTTGCCAACATTTCTGGTATCCGGCACTTGTTTTGCCAGAACAACAATTTTAAATGCTTTAGTCATACTGTTTGTTTATAGTGGTTTAAGCCTCGGCAGAATTGTTTCCGAAGCCCATAGGGATAACACCTTTTGGGTCGTTGTGAACTTCTATCTCTCCGAATTGCGATTCAAATTTTGCAATATTATCCTGAAGTGCAAAAAGAAGCCTCTTAGCATTTTCCGGAGTCATGATTATCCTGTTGTTAACCTGAGGTTTAGGTACCCCCGGCATCATTCGGATATAATCAATTATAAATTCACTGCTGGAATGTGTAATTATTGCAAGATTTGAGTAGGAACCTTGTGCAATTTCGTTGCTGAGCTCTATATTTAGCTCATTATCAGCGCTCATAGTTTTTAGGTTAATGATTTTGTACGCAAATATAAGATTTTTTCTGATAAGCGAATTGATGCGCACTCCATAAAAATATTTAACTTTGCCGTTTAGATTTAATAGTTATTACACTTTATGGAGATTCCTGCAAAATACGACCCGGCACTAACAGAGGACAAATGGTACTCATACTGGCTCAAAAACAAATACTTTCATTCAGAACCTGACGAGAGAGAACCATATACTATTGTGATACCTCCTCCAAATGTTACAGGGGTTTTGCATATGGGGCACATGCTTAATAATACACTTCAGGATGTTCTGATAAGAAGGGCAAGAATGACAGGTAAAAATGCTTGCTGGGTTCCGGGAACCGATCATGCCAGCATCGCCACAGAGGCAAAGGTGGTA
>ERZ1645189.178-NODE-178-length-15289-cov-6.158461_pt1 | contig 15289 bp, 14 predicted proteins | sample MGYA00575350_ERZ1645189 | MGnify/ENA primary metagenome ERZ1645189 (study PRJEB40845, sample SAMN11283421) | freshwater sediment metagenome | isolation source: river sediment | host: Sediment | place: India: Jajmau, Kanpur | collected 2015-12-17 ...
GGACCTGCACAGAAACCACGCATATCGGCTCCAGTAGCATTAACGGCTCCGACCATTTCTCCAATGGACTTAGCAAAATTACCACCACCACGTTGGTTCATATCGCCGCATGCCTCTTCAGAGCATTCCAAAATATAATCTACATCACGCACGTCCAGACCGGTTTTGGCGATGAGGTTCTTAAATGCCAACGTTCCAGAAGCTTTTGCTACCAAGTTTTCGGTCATAATATGTGCTGTCAAAGAGACATCACTCTCATGTGCACGTTTCACGCATCCGGCTACTCGATCACCAAGCATTAATGGCTCTGCATGAAATTCATTGATTTGCTTTGCAACTTCAGCAGCTGGGGTCGGTTTACCAAGACGCTTTAAGTCTCCCTCATTCATGAGTGGATGAAGTGCCAGTTTTGTGCTGATTTCGGCATGGAAACTCTCTTCCAGCAAAACCAAATCGAAGGAATCGACGATTTTAATCATGCCAATGAACTCATCTTCCGGCATAATTTCACCGTATTTACCATCACGGGAAGCGTTGGTCATGGGATGTTGCCACCAAGGCATCGGCATTGTTCTCAATAAATCTGGCCTTTGGTTGCCGATGAAAACTTGATTGGGTGCATAGTTCACACACTCCTCGTAAGAACGAAGGTGATTAGGTACTTGTTTCAAATACTCAGAGTTCGGATTCGACATGCGTTCAACGGTCTGTGTGGTTCCCATATGAACCAACAGAGACGGTGTATAAATGAGTGCGTATGCCGTTCCTTTGATAACAGGGAATGCCATAGGAAACACCTCCAAAGTGTTTATGATAATAAGAGCCCCAAACCTGGTGTCGAAGTTGCGACATGAGAGCCTCAAGGCTCCGGCTCAGGCTTGGGGCCACATGACATTATTTCTCGAAAACGGTTTGAACGTGAACTTCAGTTTGTAAAGCTTTGAGAGCTCTTTCCACTAAGTTACGACGAATGTGCTTTTCATCTTCCGGAGTTAAATTCGGGTTGCCCAGAGGATGAGGAATGGCGACTGTGGGGATGATACGGTTTGCACCCACTGTTAAGGAGATGGGAACAACGGTACACATATGAACCACAGGAATACCACAACGTTCGATTTCTTTTACCATCGTTGCGCCGCAACGTGTGCAGGTGCCTCAGGTACTGGTTAGGATAACGGCATCAACCTTGGCTTCAACCAATTCTTTGCCAATCGCAGCAGCAAATTTCTTAGCATTGGCAACGGAGGTTCCGTTTCCAACAGTGGTGTAGAAATAGCGATGTAGTTTACCGATGACGCCTTCTGCTTCTAATTCACGGAGAACGTCAACTGGCAAAACACGGTCGGCATCCAAGTTAGCGTAAACCGGGTCATAACCGCCATGAGCGGTTTCATGTGTTTTTTCGGTGAGGTTGGTAAATCCTTCAATGTCATACTTGCCAAATTTGGAAGCAGAAGAGGATTCAATGTGATCGGGGTTGCCTTTAGGCACAATGCCACCGGAGGTGACGAGAGCAATGGTTGCCTTCGACATATCAACGATATGCGGGTTTGGTGCAACGCGATCAAAGGTGGGCATCGGATATTCAGTAGTAAACGGTTGGTCGTTGATTTTGGCAATCAACATATCCACAGCACGTTTGGATCCACGAACTGCATGGAAGTAGTTACGGCGAACACCGCGAGCGATGTAGCCTTCTTCTTTTGGATCGCCTAATTCGACGCCATCCACTAATTTAAGAGCCAATTTCACCATAGCAGGAAGAGCGGTTCTCATACCCACAGCAGAGTTAGCGGTTTCTACAATGTAGGTATATTTACGATATCCATCTACGCCCGGACTTTCAATATACATACCGGTTAGGGTTGGGATGTTGAATTTTTCGCTGACTGCCTTGCATACAGCGCCGCAAGCCATACCGTAACGACCGGCATTGAATGACGGTCCGGCAATGACGATGTCGGGGTTGAATTGACCAATCATACCTAAAATGGTATCAGTCGCTTCGTCTAAATTTTCATTGAAATAGTTGTCACCGCAAATGACGGTCGCAACGATTTCGCCGCGTTCTTGCAACAAGTTGTTGATCTGCATACCCGGACCAACAAAGCCTTCTTTTAAAATGGGTGCTATATCAGCTTTGTCTTCACCGCCGATTTGGCCGTAAAATTGGTTGATATAGTGGACCACACGAATCTTTTTCATAGTGTTCCCTCCTAAGTTGGAAGTGGTTTGCCTTAATTAGAATTTTGAGTATTGTTTGCGAATGGAACTAACTTCTGCCTTAATGGCATCCACATCCAGAACCATTTCCATCATGCCAATTTGTTCTTCGTAAACAGCGGCATCGCATTCAGATTTGATTTCGTCTTCAACAACATGATATACAGCGAGTCCCAACGAGACTCCGGCCAGAGGACCAGCAAAAGTCGGATCACCAGCAGAAACAGTCTCTGCAGCTAAGCCAGCGGCTTCAGCTTCAGCACCACCAAGAATTACAACTAAATTCTCGGCACCTAATTCTTCTGCAAATTTTTTAATCCGAGCTTGATTTTCTAAGTCCATGGCACCTGCCGCGGTTCAGACGAAGCATTCGGTTGTAGAGAATACAACCTCAGCACCCGCTGTTGCAACGACGGCTTCAATCGCGCCACCGGGAATTCCGTCGCGGTCGCCAAGGATCGCTACTTTCTTTCCGTTCAACATGTGTGACAACTCCTTTCAACGTTTGTTTTCTATTAAAATTAATGAACTAAATTTGTTTGGCAGTCAAAGTGAAGTAACCCAATTCATTGGTTGCACCGGTGATGACTTGAATTTCGGTTTCAATAGAACCGTCAGCTCTCAATGAACCATTCCAACCACCAGCAATCACATTGGCAACTTCCGGATGACCAATTACTTTCTTCATAGGAGGTAAGAGAATGACTTCGTTTGCATTACCGGCAGTGACGCAAGCATTGGCTAACGGATTGGCATCGGCCAATGATTGAGAAGCACCGTCGCGACCCGCATATTCGTCGGTAACTAAAACGGTTTTCACGCCTTTTTTCTCGTTCTTTACGCAGTTCATCATGAGGTCGGCATCTGGATTACCAAAACCTTCTTCAGAGATGATAACAGCATCAGCGCCAAGCATTTCTACCAATTTGGTAGCAAAGTTGGAAGAGCGTTCTTTGTCAGCAAGGGTTACATTTTCATTGGTAATGACAACACCGATGAAATTGTAATCTACACCATGACGTTCCAGCAAGTCGGTGATAACCGGACTGTTGCAATGAACGATGGTCGGGTTCTTGTCGCAAGCGGATACGCAGTTACCGCTAACGATTGCGCCATCAAAGACTTCGGTAGGAGAAATCAATGTTGGCAGGATACGTTTGGCATCCACACCGTACACATAGGTATCATGGAGAAGACCTTGTGTTTGCAGCATGTAAACATAAACCACTTTGGGTAGATGAGCAAACTTTTCAGCCGATTTGTAAATCGGCAAATGCTCGTAGACTTTTTCTTCGTCTGCTTTGGCTTCGCGACCCGCTTCAGCCAAGTAAGCAGCAGCCTTGAAACCGATGATACGGACAGCAGCTTCATGGTCGTGTTGCAATACGCCGGCTTTGGGCTCAGCAATCACAACAACGTTGTGCAATTTGGAAAACGGAGTGTAATCCGCACCCGGTCCGGTCATGTCGATGATACCTTCTTGGAAACCAACGATTTTTCCGGTGGTGATGACGGACATACCTTGGAGCACATGAGTGCGGCCTTCGCCAACCATCTCAACCTTGCCCAGCATGCCTGGGAAAACATTGCCAGGACCGGCAACTTTTACCCGAGGTTCAATAACATCTTTCACAGGGATAATTCGAACCGAATCACCCGGATGAACGATGTCGATGTCAATGGAAGAAATGCGTTCGTCTCCGCTAACAGCTTGAATCATTTCCGCTTTATTAACATAAAGCGTGCCGTTGCACAGTTTGGTCGCTTCACCAAATTGAACATCCTTAATGTGAATATAACCCAGTTCTAACCGCATATGGTTCACCTCCTGATTTCTTGCACCGTTTGGGTGCAAGTTTAAACCCTACTAAAATTTTGCTAATTCAGCACGAAGATTGGCTTCAGTCGCATCATCTTTTGTTAACTCAACAACCTTTTCACCATGATTGTAAATCTGAATGGTCGGCAATCCCAACACTTTTTCTTTAATGCAAAGACGGCGATTTTCTAAGGCATTGACCTTACAGAATTTCACTTTACCTTCCAGCTCAACCGCTAATTGCTCTACGGAAGGAAGCAGCGCCATACAGGGGTCACATTTGGGAGACCAGAAGTCTACCAGCACCGGACCTTGAACTTCACGAACTTCGGCATCGAAATTATCTTTGTTTAATTCAATCATTATTTTCACCTCCTTTGGTCTGTTGATGAAAATCTATGGGAACACACCGACAACCAGTGCGGGTGTGGACACCGCTTAGGATAACAGAGCTTTCACTTTGGCTTCAACCGCTTCCACTTCAACGTTGACATCGATACGGTCTACCATCGCACCCTTGTTGTAGAACACGACTGTGGGAATGTCATTGACTTCACATTTACGTGAAATTCTCAAGTTACGGTAGGTATCGATTTTGACAAACTTAACGGTACCTTTGTATGCTTCCATCATCGCTTCCAAACGCGTGTTCAAGTCCATGGTAGCAGGTTTGGTTGGATTCCAGAAAGAAACCACGACAGGAATCTCTTGGTCCAGAACCATTTCACGGAATCCTTCTTCTTCATGGATAAATTTCTCAGCGGCAGTGGCTGCAATGGCGCCGTCTGCAGCTGCAGTGACGACTTGACGTAAGAATTTCTGACGTGCATCCCCTACTGCATAAATGCCATCGACATTGGTCTCGCACAGTTCATTGGCAATAATATAGCCGCGGTTGTCTAAAGCAATGATATCTTTCAACCAGCCGGTTTGCGGAACCATACCGACAAAGAAGAATACTCCGTTTGCTTCCAAAGTGGAGACTTGTCCGGTTTTAATGTTCTTCACTTCAACCGTTTCAACAATTCCGTCCCCTTTAATGGCATTGACGGTAGAATTCCAAACCCATTTCATTTTGGGATTATGGAACGCTCTTTCCTTCAAAACGGGTGTGCAGTCTAAGGTTCCTTCATCATGCAAAACGATGACGGTAACACTTTCGGCAAATTTGGTAAGATACATTCCCTCTTCAATGGCTTGGTCTCCAGAGCCAACCACCACGACATCGAGTTCAGTAAAGAAGTCTGCATCGCATGTAGCACAGTAACTAACACCTTTGCCACGGAATTCGCGCTCACCGGGAACTCCCAATACACGGGGTTCTGCGCCGACGGAGACAACGACGACTTTTGCTTCAAACGTATGTTGTTTGCCAACCACAACTTTGGAATCGCCTTTGTCAATGATATTGACAATTTCGTCTTTGACGAATTCTGCGCCAAATTTCTCAGCGTGTTTTACCCAACCCTTCATTTCTTCGGGGCCGCTGGTATGGGGAACGCCGGGATAGTTTTCCCATTCTTCTGTGGTTGCGATTTGACCGCCCGGACGATTTTTTTCAATGACGACAGTAGAAATTTTTGAACGTGCACCGTAAATGGCGGCTGCCAGTCCACCGGGACCACCACCGACAATCACTAAATCAAATTGATAGTTTGCCATGAAGTTTCCTCCTCGTTAAGGTTCATTATAGATGCGATAAACTTTGTAATCCACTCTCTATTAAGGCACGGTCAATGACGGCAAAGTCATCCATGACTTGTTCAGATCGGGGTTTCAAAGGCCTATCCTTGAGTAATTTTTCCGCCGTTGCCAAACTTCCTTCGATAATTCGCAAACTGGTTTCATCCAAGTCTTTAGAAGCGATCGGCTCGATAATGACGGATTTGTATGGGGTTTCATTGGGTTTCACACTGCCGGCCAATGGATGCGAGATGAGTGGATACCCTTGATGTACCAGGTCTCTTACCCTGGTTAGTATCTCGAGCAAGGTTTCCGGATAAAATTCTGCACCGGGTAATTCTCGAACACGGGGATTGTTTGTTATGATTCGGACTTTTTTCATTTGTACTCCTCGAAAAAAAAAGAGAAAGAGGGTGTTATGCCCTTTTCTCTGTCCTTGTAACCTGAGAGATTTTCTTAATAAATTAAGTTTACTCCGTCGGTGTTCTGGGAACTTTCCAGAGTGCTGTCCCACAATCGGTCCTTTTACCTGAAAGTTTTCGTCGACCTTGGCGTATCGACGTTGCTCCTTCGGTGTTGCTTGTATCGCAAACTCTCCCGACTGGTTCATGCAGCGGTATTTGAAATTATGTCGATATATAGAAATTCATAATGATGTCTCTTCGCTTTATCAGTTCGTTTTTTCTCAATCGGACTCCTTCTTGGTGAGCTGTCTGTTTACAATACTTCTTGAAACTCTTCACAAAGATATTGACGGATTGTGTCGTTCAATTTTTCACCATGGACAATTCCAGTGATATCGTCTTGTGAAAGTCCTGACAACCCGAAATGAATGCGTAAATTGGACAAGGATGAGTGGTCTTTCCTATTGCGCCGAGGCGTATAATGTATTTCATCAAAGCTCGTTCTTCTCAGAAAAGGGATGACGTTGTTGGCCCGCAAACCCCCTCCGGGCAATATGGTAATCGCGCCTTTCGCCCTATCCCTAAGTTCCATCAGTAGCCGTTCTCCTTGTATGACATCCGCTTGTTGGCCGCTGGTCAAGACTCTTTGGAATCCCAATGCAATCAACTGGTCCAGTGCTCTGTAGGGATCTGGTGTGAGGTCGAAAGCCCGATGAAACACGGCTTCCTTGCTGCCGATTTTCTTTCTTAGAATTTCTGTTCTACGAAAGTCTATAGAGCCATCCTCACACAAAACACCGGTAACAATGCCGTCTGTTCCAGCTTCCAGTAGTATATCCAAATCCTCTAACATGACTTGAAACTCAGAGTTGCTATAGCACATGCCTCCTTCTCTCGGTCGCAGCATGGCCATCACTTTTAAAGATGTGTTTCGTTTAATTTGCTTTAATAAGGAAATAGAAGGAGTCAGACCCCCTAAAGCAAGAGCACTGTTTAATTCAATTCGAGTAATGGAAGCTTGCTCCGATTCTATAGCATCCTCATACGACGTACAACAGGTTTCGATGAGTAAGGATTTCAACGCAACTCCCTCCTTACTGAAAATGCAATCTCCCCGATCCTTGAACCGCTTGACCGATCACAGCATAATGAACTCCCAAGCAGTCATATTCCTCTTTTAGAAGCAACCACTCAGACCAGGGCATAGACAAAAGCAGCCCGCCAGAGGTTTGGGGATCGGCGACCGCATCCTGCATCCATAATGGCATCGTGGTAGCATACGTCACCTTATTCGCTACATGTTCTTTGTTTCGATATGCACCGGCAGGAATAATTCCCATTTCTGCCATATCTTGAACCTGGTCCATCACTGGAATCTCTGAGCTATAAAAAAGAAGATCCGTAGTGGTATTTTGCACCATCTCCAGCGCATGTCCAATTAATCCAAAGCCCGTGACATCGGTTGCAGCGGATATCTTTCTTTTTTGAGCCGGTTCCGCTGCGTACTTGTTGAGTAGACGCATCCAGTCGATGGCTTTTTGGGCAGTTGTCGCCGAAATCAACTCGGCTTTTATGGCGGTACTCAGAATCCCACTTCCCAAAGGTTTTGTTAATATTAAGCAATCTCCCACTTGTGAGCCCTGATTTGCCCAAACTTTATTGGGATGAACGATTCCCGTTACCGATAAACCATATTTGGGTTCATCATCTTCTACAGAATGCCCCCCCACCGTGGATGCTCCTGCTTCCATAACCTTCTCGCTACCTCCACGAAGAATTTCATGCAACACTTCCGGTTTTAAGCAGTTTGGAAAGCAAACAATATTTAAAGCCAAGAGAGGTCTGCCTCCCATGGCATACACATCCGATAACGAGTTCGCCGCTGCCACCTGACCAAATAAATAAGGATCATCTACCATGGGGGTAAAAAAATCAAGGGTTTGGATAATCGCCTGTTCCTCGTTCAATCGATACACAGCGGCATCGTCAGAGGTGTCCAAGCCAATGATTAAATTCTTGTCGGTTGGTTTTGGTAAGTGACGCAAAACTTGCGCCAGGATCTTCGGATCCAACTTCGATGCTCACCCTGCCGCTTTCGTCATTTGTGTTAAACGTACGTTCTCTGCCATGGTTGCACCTCCTCTCTATTATTGCCTTCCCATTATAAGTCTCATCGTGTTTTTTGTAAAGAAAAACAGAGCCACTCTCACGAATGACTCTGTCGAGAAATAAAACCTTAGACTTCGCGTTTGTATACGACTACTCCGTCTATGAAAACCATTTCGCAATGGGTTAAATTGCAGAAAGGATGTCCGTCGAAAATAGCGATGTCCGCATCTTTGCCAACTTCCAAAGAGCCAAGTCGATCGTCAATCCCTAGAATTTCTGCAGCGGTTATGGTCACACCACGGAACGCAGCTTCTTCATCCATACCTTCACGAATCGCTAAACCAACATGAATGGGTAAATATTTGGTATCCCCGGAGGTATCGGCTTGCAACGAAACTTTCACACCGGCTTTGGCTAAAATACCCGGGTTTTTGAGCGTAACATTCCATAATTCATGTTTGCTGTGACCCATGAGTAAAGGTCCAACCGTTGCCTGAACCTTTTTCGCTGCCAAAACGTCAGCAATCATATATCCTTCGGTGCAGTGTTCAATTACGTAATCCACATTGAATTCTTCCGAAATCTTAATAGCGGTTAAGATGTCATCTGCACGATGTGCATGAATTCTGGCTTTCATTTCGCGGCGTAATACTTTTGCTACCGCTTCTAATTTGAGATCGCGATCGGGCAATGGCTTGCCTTCTTTTTCTGCCAATTCGATCTTCTTCATATAATTCTGTGCTGCGACAAAAGATTCACGTAAGGCGGCGGCATTGCCCATGCGGGTTGCCGGGAACGTCTTTTTGAACTCACCATAAACGCGCTTCGGATTCTCACCGAGAGCCATTTTCATTCCTTCAGTACCTGGAATGATCATTTCATCCGCGGTGCGACCACGTAACTTCATGGCAAATCCTGTACCACCAATAATGTTAGCAGAACCCGGTCCCGTATAAACGGTAGTGACACCGGCATTGCGTACTTCCGGAATAGCTGGGTCTTGAGGATTCAAAGCATCGGCTCCACGCAATTGTGCTGTGTTAAAATGGGTCATTTCGTTTCCGTCCATAGTAGCCGGAACATTGGGATCGCCAAACAGGGATAAATGAGAATGCGCATCGATCATACCGGGCATAACCACTTTACCAGCGGCTTCAATAATAGTAGCATTTTTCGGAATTTTCACTTTGGTTCCCACCGCTTTGATTTTTCCGTCTTCAATCAAAACAACGCCGTCTTCCAAAATGCCTTTGGTTATGGTGTAAATTTTGCCACCTCGAATGGCTGTAATCATGTGAATCTCCTCCTCGTACAATGCTTTACGGAATCGTCTGTAAAAAACGCTCCCGGTTACTTGTTTCTATTCTCTAAAGAACACTCAATTCCTTCTTCAAGGAGAACTATTTTGAGTAAGCTCTTGGCATTCCTCCAAAAAAAAGATATAATAGGAGCATTAAAGGAATAGGTGATGTATATGCAAAGCAGACTCTACTACGACCAACCCTACTTGAAAGAATTTGATACTGAAATCGTAAAGGCTGAAGCCGTTCATCCGGAGGGCTATCGACTCATTCTCCGCGAAACGGCATTCTATCCGACCTCCGGTGGTCAGCCAAACGACAAAGGTTCCATTGCCGGAGTGCCCGTTTTCAATGTAACAGAAGAAGATGGTATCATCTATCATCATGTTTCTCAGGCCCCGCAGGATCGTTTGGTACATTGCATACTCGATTGGGAACGTCGTTTTGATTTTATGCAGCAACATGCGGGGCAACACATACTTTCTGAAGCGTTTCTGCACCATTGTCAAGCTGCCACCATTGGATTTCATCTAACAGAAGACAATTTAACCATTGATTTGGAGATTGCTGAACTAGATGAAGCACTAATCCACCGAGTGGAAGACACAGCAAATCAAATGATATGGGAAAACCGTCCCATTCTAAGACATTGGGTTACGCCAGAGGAGCTGGCTCGCTTACCATTACGAAAGCAACCGAAAGTGCACGAGAATATTCGCGTGATTGAAGTGCAAGATTTCGATTGGTCCCCTTGCGGTGGAACTCATCCTGCATACACAGGAGAAATCGGTTCCATTAAGATTCGTCGTTGGGAGCGCTCGAAAGGCGTCACAAGAGTTGAATTCTTCTGCGGCAACCGGGCATTACAGGATTATCGGTGGAAAAACCAAGTAGTACTGGCTTTGGCACAAAACTATTCGGTCAAAGATATGGAATTAGAAGACGTTGTCTTACGTCAACAAACTCAACTCAAAGACCTTGATAAAAGATTACAAGAAGTAGAATCCGCGCTTTTACAAAAGGAAGCAGAGGCTCTGCTGCAACAGGCCGTTCGCATCCATCATATTTGTGTCGTGAAAGGAGTTTTACCCGCTGAACGAACCTTGTCAGACATGAAGAAAATGACTTTTTTCCTGACTCAAACACCAGATACGTTGGTCTTGTTAAGTAATTCCGCTCTACCTCGCCAATTTACCTTCTCTCGCTCCAGCCAAATCAACCTGTCTATGAACTCTGCCCTAAAGGTTCTGCAAAAAGAAGTTGGGGGAAAAGGTGGAGGTTCAGAAGTACTCGTTCAGGGGAGTTATCCGGTTGAAATGGCTCCCGAAGCATACATAGAGCGTTTCTTAGCTTTGGTGATACCCCAATGAAACAGTATGCATGGCGAAAAGGGGACTACATTTTAGCTTTAGCTGTTGTGATTTTATTCCTTTTCTCTTTGGGTTATCCTCTCTATCGATTCTTTCTACCCCAAGGCAATTTAACTGCCGTCATCCGCCAAGATAATGTGACCATAAAAACCATTGATTTGGCTCAAGTGAAAGAGCCATATGAGTTTACCGTTTATCATGGTGAGACTGGGGAGCATTATAACATTATTGAAGTAGCCACGGGCAAAATCAGGGTGAAAGAAGCAAATTGTCCAGAACAGATTGATGTGCGAGTTGGTTGGCTCAGTAAAGCCGGGGATATTGCAGTTTGCCTACCTCACCGATTGATTTTGGAAGTGAAGGGCTCACAACAAGGGGATATTGATATTATTGTACGTTAAGAAAGTTGCTTCTCTTTCTGGTAAGAGAAGCAACTTTTGCTTGTTATGGTGTGATTGGCGTGGGGGGAGTGATTGGTGTGGGAGTTTGAGGTTCTTCCGTAGAAGGAGGCTCTAAAGGTTCTGTGGGACTAGGCTCTTCTTGCGTTTCCCCGCTTTCACCAGGGTTTTCGTTGGGATCGGGTTCTGGTTCAGGAGGTGTCAAAGAAGTCAACCACGCTTGGTATTCTGACTCAGACAACCACATTCCGGTTGCTTCCCAAATTTCTTGAGCTCTCGTTAGGGCTGTTTCATGAATTTGCATGTAATCGACAATCCACTTTTGTTGAAGTAATTTTAAATACATGGAGTCTTGCTCTTCAGGAATCATTTTCTCTGCTATGAGCTCGTACATCTCTTGTATGTTCAACATATAAACAGAAGCATCACCATAATATAAGCCGTCTCCCGGCAATGTAACCGATTCAAAATCCGATAGTCCATTGCGGATTACCGTATTCGTTAAGGACAGTAACTTGCTTAAACTGATATTGGTTTCTACCATAGAAAACCCTTGTCGAACCATATTGGGTATTCTCGTGATGTTGTTTAGACTGAGTGCTTGATTTAAGGCAGCTTTTAAGAACTTCTGCTGCCTTTCAATCCGCCCAATATCACCCATGCCATCGGCTCGGAAACGTACGTATTCCATGGCTGTTTGGCCATCGAGTACTTGCTCTCCGGGTTGAATGTGGATATAAAGATCTTGATAAGGATCGTCATAATCCATCGCCTCATCCACGGTAATGCGTACCCCACCCATAATATCCACCAGTTCGACAAATCCCTCAATATTAACCTTAATATATCCATCTATCGGCACACCGAAAAGATTTCTAACGGTTTGCACCGTCGCATCGATTCCATCGGTTGGATAAATATTATTGATTCGGTCGTAATCTTGGATGTCCTTTTTCCAAATCATCGTATCTCTGGGAATAGAGATTAACAAAGGTTTACTGCTATCTGAAGGCACCGAGAAAAACAGCATGGTATCAGAACGTCCTAGATCATCTAATCTCTCGTCTACACCCAAAACGAGGAGATTGAACCGTTCCTTCAGAAGAGGAACGACTTCACCTTCTTCCGTCGTTTGGCTTTTATGCATCCATGCCAACAAATCGGTATCGGGATTGAACCAAGAGTAGATCCCTAAAGTAGCAGCCATCGATAGGATGAAAAGCCCCACAGCCATTAGGGCCATGAGTAGAAATCTCTTTCTCTTTCGGATGATTGCTTCATGGTAGGATCGTTGCCTACCTGATTTGCTGTTCATCTTATCACCGACCCTTCCACTTTGTGCTTCCATTATAGTCAGTTCTTTGCGGCTTCGCAAGACTTCTTTGGTCATATCTTTATAAAAAGACGTATCCTTTTGAAGTATTGTTCCCAACAAAAAACCAACAGGCCTAAATCGGACCTGTTGGTTTCTTCTTATAATACTTTGACGGTTTTACCTTTGATTTTTGTGTTGTTCAGTTTTTCCACAATGGATTTGCGGTATTCTTTCGGAACATCCACCAAACTAAATGTTTTTTGAATCGTTATGGCTCCAACCAATTTCCCCGGAAGACCGCTACCACCCGCAACGGCACTAAGAATATGCGCTGCAGAAACACGGTCATTATGTCCAATGGAAATCTTGATCACTGCCATACCCGGTTCGCGAATGACTTTTCGATCTTTATCGCGGATGACTTCACCATTTTTATTGGTGCGAACTTCGCTTCGGCGTTTTAAAAACTTCTCCGGTGCCGCGACCGAATCTGCAGGGGCTACTTGTAAATCTGCAAGCTTATCTAAATTTTGATCCGATCCATATTGCATGGCATACAATGCTGCTGCCACTTCAACTGCGGAATAGGCATCACCGGTCATACTTTCAATCATGGGTACATAAGCTTGGAAGTCTTCGGTTTCCATAAAGCGTTTGATGTCTGCTGTTTTCTGTGCCATTTGTTGCTGCCTAATTTCTTCAATGGAAGGCAAACTTTGTGCTTGAATCTGACTTTTGGTATATCGCATAATGTCTTTTAATTGGGTGAACTGACCTCTACCTTGTATCAAAGTAAAAGACTTTCCTGCTTTTCCAGCTCTAGCGGTTCTGCCAATACGATGAACATAGTATTCTTCGTCTTGTGGCAAGTCAAAGTTTAAGACAATTTCGACGTCGTTCACATCGATTCCCCGGGCAGCCACATCTGTGGCAACCAAAATGGCAAATTTACCCGATTTGTATTGACTCATCACCTGAGTACGTTGGCTTTGGCGCATATCCCCGTGTAATCCTTGCGCCGGGAAACCTCTGTTTCCCAGTTCTTCTACCAATTCATCGACCATTTTTTTCGTGTTGCAAAAAATAATGGCGCGTTTGGGTTGAGAATAGGCCAATAAACTGACTACCGCATCCGATTTTCGTCCTCTCGGAGTTTCAAAATAGAATTGCTCCAGAGTAGAGACCGTCATTTGCTTGTTATCGATTCGAACCGTCTGTGGTTCTGTTTGATATTTAACCGATAATTCCAAAATCTCAGGCGGCATCGTAGCAGAAAACAATATGGTTTGACGGGCTTGCGGAGCATCTAACAAAATGGTTTCGATATCCTCACGGAATCCCATATTTAGCATTTCGTCCGCTTCGTCCAAAATAAGCATATGAATCTTTGAAATCTTAAGTGTTCCACGACGCATGTGATCCATGACACGTCCCGGTGTTCCCACAACGATATGGCAACCACTGCGCAATTGACTGAATTGACGGTCATAGGAATCGCCACCAAATATGGTAACAATACGGATTTCAGGTTTATATTTTGAGAATTTTCGCAACTCGGTACTTGCCTGCATTGCTAATTCTCTGGTAGGGCAAAGAATCAAGACTTGTGGAACATTTGCGGGCATGTCCAGTTGAATTCTGTCCAATGCCGGTAACCCAAAGGATGCTGTTTTTCCGCTACCGGTTTGACTTTGTCCGGTTACATCATGGCCTGCTAAAATGAGCGGAATACTTTGGCGTTGAATCGGGGTTGGTGTTTCATACCCTAACTCCTCGACTGCTCTTTTGAGCTCATCGGAAATCTGAAAATCTTTAAATAGTATCTCTGACATGTTTCACTCTTTCTGTCGCCGCATAAATGCCCATTGTAACCCGTGCAACGACAGATCAAATTACAACCGATGGATTGACTCGCGCCAAGCAAATCACATGCATCCAAGGCAAAAAAACAAGCTACACGCATTTGGTGTAACTTGTTAATATTACATGATATCTCTTCATCTGTAAAGAATTTTTTTCTAAGGGATTTTAAAGCTTATTTCAATTCCACCACTGTCACACCATCTCCACCTTCATTGAAGGGTGCAAAGGTGTAGCTTTTCACTTGTGGGTGGCTTTTCAAGTAGTCTCGAACCCCTGCTCGTAATACTCCAGTGCCCTTGCCATGAATGACCCAAACTTTATTCAGTTGAGCAATAAACGCATCATCAAGAAACTTATCGGTTGCCATAATGGCTTCATCTAGCGTTTGACCGCGTAAGTCAATTTGAGTTTTGGTCACTGTATTGCTTTCTGGAGTTCCCTTATTTGCTGAAATGTATGTTTTTACCTTCTCCATAGTTTTCTTGGTACCAACCCTTAATTGGCTTAACGGCACTGTCATTTTCATCGCTCCGGCTTGAATCATAACCTCATTTTGTGGATTGGGTTCTTCTATTACGACACCCTCTACCATATATTTCGTCCAGACGACGGGATCTCCCACAGCGACATCGGTTACAGGTTCTCCTGGTGCTTGAGCATGCTCATCCAGAGCTGCCATTCTTCCCGACATATTTCGCAGTGTCTGCCGGCTCTTTTGAGCTGCTTCCGTCAACTCTTTCTCACTAACATTCCGTCGGAGTGCTCTTAATTCGGTCAGTATTTCTTCGGCTTCTAAACGAGCGG
>ERZ1645189.181-NODE-181-length-15068-cov-5.854126_pt1 | contig 15068 bp, 12 predicted proteins | sample MGYA00575350_ERZ1645189 | MGnify/ENA primary metagenome ERZ1645189 (study PRJEB40845, sample SAMN11283421) | freshwater sediment metagenome | isolation source: river sediment | host: Sediment | place: India: Jajmau, Kanpur | collected 2015-12-17 ...
ATGAAACAGTAGAATACGCTCGAAAACTCGGAAAACGCATCGGCGATGAACTTGGCATTCCGGGGTATTTCTACGAATTTGCCTGTACCGAGGAAAAACGCCGCAACCTGGCAGCTTGTCGTGCCGGTGAATACGAGGGATTGCCAAAGAAACTTACAAATCCGGAATGGAAACCCGATTTTGGACCCGCTGAATTTAATGATACAGTGCGAAAAGCCGGTGCCGTAGCAGTCAGTGCTCGAAATTTACTCATTGCCTACAATGTCAATCTGAACACCACTTCCACCCGCTGGGCTAACAGCATCGCTTTCGATATTCGCGAAAAAGGTCGCATTAAGCGGGAAGGAAATCCCCTTACAGGAAAAATAGTAAAAGATGCCGATGGTAATTCGGTTTACACGCCCGGATTGCTCAAAGGAGTGAAAGGCATTGGCTGGTATATTGAGGAATACGGCATCGCGCAACTTTCCTTCAACATTACCGATACAACAACAGTACCGCTGCATCAGGTCTTTGAACTGGCTTGCGAACGGGCGGCTGTTCGTGGAATTCGGGTTACCGGTTCGGAATTGGTGGGTATGATACCACTGCAAATCATGCTCGATACAGGCCGTTATTTCCTGAAAAAACAACATCGCTCTACCGGAATTTCGGACGAAGAGATTATTAAAATTGCCGTAAAATCACTCGGTCTGGACGACCTTACCCCTTTTGATCCGAAAAAGAAAATCATTGAATATCAGCTCGAAAATCACACCGAAAAACGTTTGGCAGATATGACCATTACTGAATTTGCCAACGAAACTGCATCAGAAAGTCCCGCACCGGGCGGTGGCTCGGTTTCGGCCTGTATGGGAGCATTGGGTGCTGCACTCGGAACGATGGTTGCCAATCTGTCGGCACACAAAAAAGGATGGGATGACCGCTGGGAAGAATTTTCAGATTGGGCTGAAAAAGGAAAACAGTACCATAACAGATTACTGGCACTGATAGATGAAGATACGCAGGCATTCAACGGAATAATGACTGCTTTCGGACTACCCAAAAATACGGAAGAAGAAAAACAAATCCGCCACGCAGCCATTCAGTCAGCCACTAAAAATGCTATGGAAATTCCGTTTCAGGTGATGCAAACAGCCTGCGAAGCAATGGAAATAGCAAAAGCAATGGCAGAAACGGGTAATCCAAATTCTGTTTCCGATGCCGGAGTAGGTTCATTGGCGCTGCGCGCTGCTGTGATAGGAGCAGGATTAAATGTGAAAATAAATGCCTCCGGACTTGATGACAAAATTTACGTAGCAGAAATTCAGGCTAAAGCAGACGAACTGGAACAAAAAGCTGATGAGATGGAAAAAGCCATTCTTGAAATTGTAAAAGGCAAATTATAACCGGTTAACAATATGAAATAAGGGCATCGACCGAATCGATGCCCTTATTGTTTGTTTTTATTTTTCAATCCCCACTCTGTTCAGGATAAATGCCAGTTCAAATGCAGTTTCCTTTATCCCGTCATACCGACCGGTAGCACCGCCGTGTCCGCTGTCCATATTCATTTTCAGCAAAAGGATATTGTCATCCGTTTTCATGGCACGCAGTTTAGCCGCATACTTCGTCGGTTCGTGGAATAGCACCTGCGAATCGTTGATACCGCCCGTAATCAGCATGTTCGGGTAGTTTTGCGCCTTAATATTGTCATACGGTGAGTACGACAGCATGTATTTGAAATATTCTTCCTCGTTCGGATTTCCCCACTCTTCGTATTCGCCGGTAGTAAGCGGCAGCGTATCATCCAGCATGGTAGTCACCACATCCACAAAAGGCACCTGAGCCACAATGGTGTGATACAAATCAGGACGCATATTGGCAACAGCACCCATCAGCAGGCCACCTGCGCTTCCACCGGCAGCAGCCAGCTTATCGGCCGAAGTGTACTTATCAGCAATAAGTTTTTCGGAACATGCTATAAAATCGGTAAAGGTATTTTTCTTTTTCAGCAATTTTCCATCTTCATACCACTGCTCTCCCAGATCACTACCTCCGCGTATGTGTGCTATTCCGAAAACAAATCCACGATCAATCAAACTATAATAAGCTGAACTGAAAAAAACATCTGTACTCATTCCATAGCTTCCGTAAGCGTAGAGGAGCGCCGGATTCAGGCTGTTTTTTTTCAGTCCTTTTTTGTACACAATTGATACCGGCACTTTTGCACCATCGGCCGCTACCGCCCATAGTCTTTCCACTACGTAATTATCCGGTTTGAAACCCGAAGGAATTTCCTGCTGTTTGAGCAGCGTGGTGTTACCGTTGGTGCAATCGTATTCGTAGAGGGTGGTAGGTCTGTTGAGCGAAGTGTACGAATAGCGGAAGGTCGAAGCGTCGTATTCCGGATTTCCATTTGAATAGGCGTTGTAAACAGGCTCCGGGAATGAAACAAAACGTTTTTTACCGGTAGTCAGATGGCGTATCTCAAGTTCCGTGAGTCCGTTTTTACGTGTTTCAATCACAAGATAATCTTTCTGCACATTCAGACTTTCGATGCGGACATCTTTGTTATGAGCCATTATTTCTTTCCAGGCCGAACGGTTTGCATAGTCAGCTTTGGCTACCTGATAAATTTTCCCATTCAGATTTTCCTTGTCTTTATAGCGGATAAAGAAATACTCCCTGTGGGGATAAACATCGTATTCCACATCCTTTACCCGTGGTAAGAAAATGTTGAATTCACCCATCGGATTGTCGGCCGGGAGTATTCTGTCTTCAGAGGTGGTGGCACTTCCGCTTGAAACAATGATCCACTCACGTGTTTTCGAAGCAGAAACCCCGATACTGAATTTCGAATCTTTTTCTTCGAAAACCAGTTCAGGTTTACCGGCACCAAGTGTCTGACGATAAACGCGGTATGAGCGCAATGTTACAGGATCAATCACACTGTAAAAAATAGTTTTATTATCATTGGCCCAGGCAAATGATGAGGCTCCCTTTACTTCGAAATCCAAATCATTTCCGGTAGTCAGGTCTTTGATTTTCAGCATATAATCGGCAAATGAGCCTGTCTCGTTGTAGAAATAGGCGGCCTTGCTGTTATCGGGGCTTATTGTATTACCGCCAAACATATAAGCCGGTTTCCCTTCGGCCATTTTATTCACATCAAATGTAATTTCTTCCGCAGCACTTAAAGAACCTTTTTTGCGGCAATATGTGCGATATTGCTTTCCTTTTTCGGTTCGGGTGTAGTAGTAATACCCGTTGGAAAGCGTAGGATATGTTTGGTCATCTTCCTTAATACGCCCTATTATTTCATCGTAAATTTTCTGTTGAAAATCTTTGGTAGAAGCCATTACGCTGTCTGTGTAAGCGTTTTCGGCTTTCAGATACTCTATCACTTTCGGATTGGTTTTGTCTTTCATCCAGAAATAATGATCGATTCGCTGTACTCCAAAACGGGTAAATGTATCAGCTTTGATATCAGCTACAGGCGGTTGGGAAAAATCAGATTGTTTCAAAATACTGGCATTTTTAAGTTGATTATTACATGAAAAAAATGTGGTGAGCAGCATGGCTCCCAATATACATTTTGTTGTTTTCATTGTTACCGGTTGTTTTTATTTTTTTACAAAGTTAATCAATCTGATGAATAAAAATGACCAAAGTATAATTTTCACAACGATAATAATATGAATAGGATATGTAAAATTTCAAAACTGAGTTGAGATAATAAACAGAAAAATTACGAGCATAATATTTTTCTACAAAATTGATATTTCAACATTGGTTTTTAACAAAAATGACTTAACTTTGTAAGAATCCAACCAAATGGATTTAATTTCATAAAATCAGCTATTTACAAAAAATCTAAATTCAAATAAGCTCCTATGAAACTTCTTGAAGAAATTATGCAGCGTGCAAAAAACAATTTACAGCGGATTATTTTACCCGAAGGCACAGAAATTCGCACCCTGAAAGCTGCCGATTTTATTTTAAAAGAAAAAGCTGCTAAACTTATTCTGATTGGCAATACCGGAGAAATTCAGCAACTCGCAGCCGAAAATAACCTCAATCACATCAGCGAAGCGTTAATTATCGATCCTGATACCTACGGTGAAATGCAGCAATATTCCGACCTGCTCTACGAACTCCGGAAATCTAAAGGCATGACACCCGAAGAAGCCGTACAACTGGCTAAAGATCCATTGTATCTGGCCTGCCTGATGATAAAAAACGGTGATGCGGATGGTGAGTTGGCCGGCGCACGCAACACAACCGGAAATGTGCTTCGCCCCGCTTTTCAGATTGTGAAAACCAAACCGGGAATAAAAATCGTTTCGGGAGCGCTGCTGATGTTCACTCCGGCAAGTCAGTACGGCGAAGACGGGCTCTTCGTATTTGCCGACTGTGCAGTAAATCCCAATCCCACAGCCGATGAGCTGGCTCAGATAGCTGTAAGCACGGCCGATACAGCCAGAGTCATTGCCGGATTCGAACCGCGAGTGGCCATGCTGAGTTTCTCCTCGAAAGGGAGTGCACAGCACGAACTGGTAGATAAGGTGACTGAAGCCACCCGCATTGCCCGTGAAATGGCTCCCCACCTGCAGCTCGACGGCGAATTGCAGGCCGACGCAGCACTCGTTCCGGCTATCGGGCAGAGCAAAGCACCCGGAAGTACAGTGGCCGGACATGCCAATGTACTTGTATTCCCCGATCTGCAATCCGGAAATATCAGTTACAAATTAGTGGAAAGATTGTCGGGAGCACAAGCCATCGGTCCTGTATTGCAGGGCATCGCAGCACCCATCAACGACCTTTCGCGCGGATGCTCCGTTGAAGACATCATCCGAATGATTACAATTACCGCTAATCAGGCAATGAAAGCCTGATAAACAGTGAATTCCAAAATTTTAAAATCTTGAATATATAATGGCATCACCTACAAAAGAACCGATTGAACGGTACGGATTAAGCAAAAGAAGCCGAAAAAAAACACTATTCTCTAAAATAGGTGTGGTAGGTTGCGGCAAAGATGGCAGTATAATTGCTACAGCCGCTGCTACACACGGAATGGAAGTAGTTTTTCTCGAACCTACCGAAGAACAGATTACCAATGCATTTCGGCGCATAGAAGAGAAACTGGATCGCCGCATCAAAGGATGGGGACTCACCGAGAACGAGAAAAAAGTAATCATGAGCCGCATCAAAGGCACGATGGATTACTCCGATTTTGAAGGATGTGATTTTGTGATCGAAGCTATCCGATACAACGCACTCACCGGCGAACGAAGAATTGCCGAACGAAAAGAGGTTTTCAGAAAACTCGAAAGCGTGCTTGCCACCGATGCTATCATAGCTTCCAACGTAACCACTGTCATTGTTTCGGATTTAGCCTCCGAGCTGGAGTACAAAAGCCGTTGCATTGGGCTGCATTTCCTTTCAAATGTGGTCGAATCTCAGATTATCGAAATAGTGAGAGGGATCGAAACCTCTGATGAAACGTATAATATCGTGTGTAAATTTGCCCGGTTAATCAATTATCAGTACGTTCCGGTGGTTGAATCGTCGGGTTTGGTAAGCATCCGCCTCTTTCTTATTCAGCTGAATGAAGCCTGCTCGATGCTGATGGAGGGCATAGCCAGCACCGAAGACATCGACCGGATAATGAACGTAGGATTCGGACACCGTCAGGGCTTATTCAGAATAGCTGACAAACTGGGCATTGAAAAAATTGTAAAACTGATGGAAAACCTGTATGATGAATACGGCCATGTAAAATACAAGCCATCACCTATATTACTCCGAATGTACAGGGCAAAACACCTCGGAGTTAGCACCGGAAGAGGATTTTATACTTATGATGAATCGGGTAATGTAATAAAATAAAACGACAGCAAATGAAGATATTAGTATTAAATTGCGGCAGCTCGTCTGTTAAGTACAAATTGTTCGATATGAACGTACGGAAAGTGGTTGGATCCGGAGGTGTAGAAAAAATCGGGATGAAAGGCTCTTTCCTCAAACACACGCGCGAAGACGGCGAAAAAGTGATCCTTGAAGGAGAAGTACTTGAACATCAGGTGGCTATTGAATACATTCTGGGAGTATTAACCAGCAAAAAACACGGCTGCCTGAATGACCTGGATGAAATCAGTGCCGTAGGACACAGGGTGGTTCACGGAGGCGAACAATTTAACTCAAGTGTAATAATCACCGAAGAAGTGATTAGAAAAGTAGAATCGTGCATCGAAATAGCTCCTCTGCACAATCCACCCAACCTGGCCGGAATATATGCCATCAGCGAAATGCTTCCCCTGATTCCGCAGGTGGCAGTTTTTGATACAGCCTTTCATCAAACCATGCCCGAATATGCCTACATGTACGGAATACCCTATTCGCTTTATAAAAAATACGCTATCAGACGATACGGATTTCACGGTACCAGCCACCGGTATGTGTCGCAGAGAGCATGTGAATTTTTAGGACTGGACTATCAAAAGACAAAAATCGTCACCGCCCACATCGGAAACGGTGCTTCCATAACTGCCATTGAAAACGGAAAATCGGTAGATACTACCATGGGATTTACACCGGTAGAAGGATTAATGATGGGAACTCGTTCCGGCGATATCGATCTGGGAGTGGTAACTTATCTGATGGAGAAAGAAATGATTGGCACTTCAGCAGCAACCACATTATTCAACAAACACAGCGGAGTTTTGGGTGTGTCGGGTCTTTCGTCGGATATGCGCGATATCGAAAAAGCAATCAGCGAAGGCAATCAACGGGCAAAACTGGCTCTGGATATGTACGAATACCGGATTAAAAAATACATTGGCGCATATGCCGCCGCACTCAACGGATTTGACGTGCTTGTGTTTACAGGCGGAGTGGGCGAAAATCAAACCGCAACCCGCGAAAAAATATGCAAAGGATTGACCTTTATGGGTATTGAGGTGGACTCCGAAGTCAATAAAATACGGGGTGAAGAAATTCTAATCAGTACAAAAAATTCCAAAGTGAAAGTGGTGGTCATACCTACCGACGAAGAATACATGATAGCTGCCGATACAATGGAATTGACAGGGAAAAGATAAGATAAAATCACACAAAGTCACTAACTCAGTGAAGACTTTTTTAGGTTTTTTTACAAAAAAGAACTCATTTCTAAATTGAACAAATCTAAAAAAAACAAAAATGGGAGTTTTTATTGCACTTTTAGTCATAATCAGCTGGGCATCGCATTTGGCATATATGCTCCTTTTGCAACCTGTAAACTTGCTGGATGTCTGGTTTTGGGTCCACATGCTTATTCAAACATGGCTTTTTACAGGTCTGTTTATTACTGCTCATGATTCCATGCACGGAACCATTTCAGCAAACCGAAAGCTCAATAATGTCATCGGTTTTTCAGCCACTTTGCTTTTTGCCGGAATGTGGTATCCGATGCTTATCAAAAAGCACAAAATGCACCACGTAAATCCGGGCACCGCTCTCGATCCCGATTATTACACCGGTAAACAGAATTTCTTTATCTGGTGGTTTTCTTTTATGAAATCGTATGTTACAATTTGGCAAATATTAATAATGGCTGGATTATTTAACCTTGGATTGTTGTTTTTTTCAGAAATTCAACTGATTGTTCTCTGGATTATTCCTTCCATTTTGGCTACTTTCCAGCTCTTTTATTTTGGCACTTATTTACCGCACCGATTGCCGCATACTACCGAAATGGGAATCTACAAATCCCGTACATTAAAGAAAAATCACTTGTGGGCAATGCTTTCGTGCTACTTTTTTGGTTATCATTACGAGCATCATGCATCGCCGCAAACTCCCTGGTGGAAACTTTATCAGACAAATAATTAACCCCGTAAAAACGTGATTTGCTTTTTTATAGCGTTGTAGCGGTTCCTGTCGATGGGGAATACACGATAGCAACCGTCACAAGGGGATTAAATGCAAATTTATAGTTGCTTACAAACAAAAAAAGGACTTCATTGGAGAGGTCCTTTTGTGTTTTTACAATTTTCCGATTTCATCGATATATTTCTCTATTCCATTGTTCCAGTCGGTATAAAGTTTTCTGTAATACTCCTTCACTTCTTTCGGATTCTCCTTACCGCCATTTCGGCCTATCCGGTTGATATGCTCCCGGGTAAACTGTGATATTTCCACAACCAACAGATCGGCTTTTTCAGTTGCTTCTTTGCCGGACATCAGCGTTTTAAAAAACACATCGGTGATAAGTTCCGATGAAATAAACTGCATGATTTTTTTAAGTTTTCGTTTGCTTGCCATGTCATATTTTTATTAAACGTTAGAAATCAGATGTTTAAATCATAAAAGATAATTGAAGAAAATAAAATCTGAAATGCAGCAATCTGTCTTCTGTCAGCATTGCGATTTCATTGTAATTCTTCATTTGCTATTTAGCACAAATATAATGGATAAAAATCGTTTTGTCATCTTTTTTGAATAAATTTGTGGCTGGAAATAAAAATGCAGATCCTACGTTAATTTTAATACCGAATAAACCGGAAAAATGTCGACGAAAATATTTCAAAAAATAATAATCATTGTTGCAGGCGGACTTTTTTTCATGCTCACAGCCCATTCATGCATTGATGAGCAGATTTCTGCCGATCCGGCACTTAAACTGACATTTTCGAAAGACACATTGCGGTTTGATACCATTTTCACCACCATCGGAAGTTCCACATCGCAAATTAAAGTATATAATCCGAACAACAAAAACGTCGAGATTTCGGCTATCGGCCTGGCGGGTGGCGCCGCATCGCCTTTCCGAATCAACGTGGACGGAGCGTTGAACAAGGACAATCGTTTTACGAACATCGAACTCCGGGCTAAAGACAGCCTGTATATTTTCGTGGAAGTAACAGTTGATCCTCTGGATGTTAACTCTCCTGTTTTTATAAAAGATTCAATTGTATTTCTGACAAACAACAATCAGCAGGATGTTAAACTGATTGCCTACGGACAAAACATGGAAGTGCTCCGCAACACAACTTTCAGCACCGACACAACATTAACAGCCGAAAAGCCTTACCTGATTTACGGCAATCTGGTGGTGGATACAGCAAAAACGCTTAACCTGCTACCGGGATGCCGGTTGTTCTTTCATGACCAGTCAAGCCTGATGGTGTATGGCAATCTGATTGCCGATGGTACACGCGAAAAGCCAATTCTTATGCGCGGTGACCGTACCGATCAGATTTTTGAAGATGTCCCTTACAACCTGGTCTCCAATCAGTGGGGCGGCGTTTTACTGCTCTCAAAAGAAGGCAACCACGTTTTCAATTTCGTTAAAATGAACAGCGGGTATGTCGGCATTTATTTTTCAAACGACAACAGAAATTTCCGGCCAAAACTTACCATCAGCAACTCCCGTATTCATAACTTTCTGAAATACGGTCTGGTGGTTCAAAACGGAGATGTATTGGTTGTAAATTCCGAAATTTCAAATACAGGCGCTTATTCCGTGTATCTCAACGGAGGTAAACATACCTTTATTCACAGCACCATTGCCAACTATTTCAACAGTACCAACGTTCGGATTCAGCCTTCGGGTAAAGAAGGTAATGCTGCAGTTATGATCATGGATTTGAACCGGATTATCCCGATGGAAACGGTGTTTAAGAACTGTATTGTTGCCGGCTCAAATTCCGGTGAGTTTGAAATTTTAACCCGTTTTGAAAGTCAGTATCATGGTTCGTTCAGCAACAGTTACATACGAAAGGAAAAACCTGATCCGGTACCAGCCATGTTCACCAATATCATTTGGTACAATCCGAAAGACACTATTTTCAAAAATACGTTTTACGATTTGAATAAGCTGGAGTATTACAACTTTATACCCGACTCCGTTTCACCGGCACGCAACATAGGCAATCCGGATGTTGCCAAGCTATATCCGGTGGATCTGAACGGCAACAGCAGGCTTACCGACAATATGCCCGATGCCGGTGCATACGAATGGATACCGACAAAAAAGTCCCGCTAAATCTCCCGAAAAGGGAAAATATTGCAGATTAGAGCATCTTAAGAGTTAGTCAGATATTTTTTTTCTAAAAACTGAAAAATATGAAAACCCGTTACTTGTATATTTTATTGCTATTTTTTTCAATTTCAGTTTTGGGTCAAAACAGGGAAATGAAGAATTTCAAAATAGTGAGCTACAATGTGGAGAACTATTTTGATGTGGTGGATGACTCGCTTACCTCCGATGAGGAATACCTGCCAACCGGAATACGCGCCTGGAACTACTCAAAATACACAACCAAACAAAACAACATAGCCAAGGTGCTGGCTGCCATCGGCGGTTGGGAAGCACCTGCCATTGTTGGACTTTGCGAAATTGAGAGCGAAAAAGCCATGCGCGATTTGACACTTTATTCACCCCTGAAAGGACTGGGATACAAATACATACATCATGAGTCGCCCGACGCCAGGGGTGTTGATGTCGCACTGATGTATCAGCCGCACCAGTTCAAACCGATACACGACGAAATCATTCGAATCCCCTCGTTCAAAACACGTGACTTACTCTACGTTTCGGGTAAGACAACCAACGAAGATACCCTGCATATTTTTGTGTGTCATTTCCCTTCACGTTTGGGAGGCGAACTGGAGTCGGAAGACAGGCGGGTAACTGTGGCCGAAAAACTCCGTCAAAAAGTGGATAGTGTTTTTATAAACTCGGGAAATGCAAATATTGTCATTATGGGCGATTTCAACGATTATCCTTCAAACAGCAGCATTACCGAAATACTCAAAGCCATCCCGCCAACTGATAATTTCCAGCCGGAGAGTTTGTACAACCTTGCCTCCGTTCTGCAATCGAGAGGTAAAGGTTCACATAAATTTCAGGGAGAATGGGGAATGCTCGATCAGATGATCGTTTCCGGCAATTTACTCAACCCACAGAATAAAATATCGACCACTACGAGTGATATGCATGTTTTCGAACCCGACTTTTTGCTCGAACCCGATGAAACATTTCTCGGTAAAAAACCGAAACGAACATACAACGGAATGGCCTATCAGGGTGGATTTGCAGATCATTTGCCCGTTATGCTGGATTTGTGGTACTAAACATTAAGGATTTTTTTTATTACTGAAATATGAAAAAAACCAACAAGATACTTCCGGATATCAAAATTGCCGAAGCCATCATTGACAATCCATTCCTCGTGCTGCTGCTCGAACGATTTAACATTTCATTGCCTGTTCAGGATTTGAATATCAGCGATTTATGCAAATCTTACGGAATCAACGAAACGCTATTCGAAGCGTTCGTGAGCATGTACAACGGCAACACGTCCATTCCTGAGCTGAAACTGAATGAGCACGACGCACTGACTATAGTTCATTTTCTTAGAGTATCACACATATATTATTCCGAGCAAATCTACCCCGAAATCACAGAGTTAATTAACCGGATGAATCAACTCAACGATCACAAAGAGATGAAACTTGTTTCAGTTTTTTTTAAGGATTATTTCAGGGAAGTCACCGATCATCTCGATTATGAAAATGAGGTGTTTCATCCATACGTAATCCAGTTAGCCAGTCAAATAAATAATAATGAACCTTCCAATATAAGAGATGAATACTCAGTCAAGCAATACAAAGCCCGTCACGATGATATCGAAGAGAAACTGAACGATCTGAGAAATCTGCTCATCAAATATCTACCCGTAAATCAGGATCAGACTGTACGGCGTAAATTGCTCTTTTTGCTCTCCGAACTGGAATTTGATCTCAAAATTCATTCTGATATTGAAGAACTTATCCTCATACCGTTCACTCTTCGAATGGAGAAAAAAGTTAAACAGACTGAACAATGAGACAAATACACATAGCAATTTCAGACGAATCGCTGGTCATTCGTGAAGGTCTTCAGTCGGTTTTTTCGCGTTATCAGTTTATACACCGGATATCACATGCCCCTACACTCGATGCACTTGAAAAATTGTTGCAACGAACTACTGTTCAGATAGTTATCATCAATCCATATGTTATTCAATCCAACCAAAGTCAATTCCTGCAATTGAAAAACAAAAATGAATGTATAAAATGGATAGGAATGCTTTATTCTCACTTTACATCCGGAATGCTTGCAAAACTGGATGGCACGATTGACATATTTGATACCGGTGAAGCAATCGCCGCCAAACTGCTGAAATGGATTGAATCCGGAAGCACAGAAAATTCATTGCAAAGCAAAGAAATACTCACCGAAAGAGAAACTGACGTGCTCAAACACCTTGCAGATGGCAAATCAAACAAAGAGATAGCCGATAAACTGAACATCAGTATCAATACTGTAATCACTCACCGAAAAAACATATCTCAGAAAACTGGAATCAAATCCGTTTCCGGACTTACTATTTACGCAGTAGTCCAAAATCTGATTTCGCTGGATAATTTCTGATAATTAATCCTCATTTCCGGTTAGATACAAGCAGGTAAAATCATAATATTTGATTATTTCAGCCTTTTTACCTGATGTGTAATTTTGCAGGGTATTTAATTCAATGTCAACCCATGCAAAAAATCAACTTATTTCTCCCATTTGTCCTCATATTTACATTTTCAGTATCTACGCTGGCAAATAATGACACGATTCCCGAAAAAAACAAATCATTAGAAATTCACGCCTCATATACCGGCGATATTTTAACAAATGTGGTTGGCGGAATACAGCAAAAAACTGCATATCTGGGAATGTTAAATCTGGAAATAAATCTGAACACCACTTACGCCAACTGGTGGAAAGGAGGTAATTTCTACGTAAAAGCTACCAATACTCACGGTGAAAGTCCCTCGGCCAATATTATCGGTGATTTACAGACTGTATCAAATATCGAAGCCGGAAATCACACATTTCTTCAGGAAGCCTGGTTCAGTCAATCTGTATCAAATCTGAATATTATTTTCGGATTGCAGGATTTGAATAAAGAATTTGCTGTAACTAAATACGGAAGTTCGTTTATAAACAGTTCATTCGGAATAATCCCCACTATCTCATGCAACCTGAATGCTCCTATTTTTCCATTAACGTCCGTAGGAGTTACATTAAAATGGGAGATAAACGAGAAGTTATCGTGGCTGAATGCAATTTACGATGGTGAACCGACAGATTTTGCGGAAAATCCATTCAATACAAACTGGCAACTGCACGCGAATGATGGATTATTAGCTATTTCTGAAGTACAGGTCAATGACAACAAACCTCTTCCGGCCACCTATAAAATTGGTTTGTACAATCACGGGCACTCACTGTCAAAACTTATTTACAAAAACCCACCAACCATCACACACAATTCCTGGGGAGCATTTGCCTATGCTGATAAAAATGCATGGAAAAAAAACAACCAATCGTTTGGTCTTTTTGCTCAGGCAGGATATGGATTTTCGGCAAAAAGTAATTGTAAAATGTATCTTGGGGGAGGATTTAACTTATCCGGGTTGATAAAAAAAGACGGAAGCGATCTAATTGGATTGGCAATAGCATATGCAAAATTAGAGGAAAACAAGCAAAATGAAACAGCCATTGAATTCACCTGCCATTTTCCTCTGAATGATTACTTATACATTCAACCTGATATCCAATACATTATAAATCCATCAGGAATTGATCGGAACCTGCCAAACAGCCTCGCCGGAATAATCCGGATTGGAGCTCAATTATAATCCGTTGCAACCACATCAAACCAACAGGCATTCTGCAGATATAAACAGAAAATTTCTGAGGCAATAATGCAAGTACATCAACATTAGATTATCGTGATCTACAGATGCATAACCAACAGAGGTGTATCGGTATTAAAAAGCAAACGGGTAGCAATTCCCAGATTGAAAAAACGTGAAAAAAGACTTCTTTTACGTGTATTAAGAGCTACCAGGTCAATTTTAGAGGCTTCCAGGAAAGGCTGAATTTGCTCCAGATTTTTCTCTTTATCCAGCAACGCATATTCTGTTTTCAGGTTGGGATAATGGTTGGCAAAATACTCTTTTATCCCTGCAAGCATCACCTCATCCCATGATTCTTTCTTTTGTGTGGCATGGATAAACACCAACTCGAGATGATCTTTATTCAGGAAGGAAATGGCAGTATCGATAGCAATAAGATCTTTCTGATCAAAATTTGTAAGGAATGCTATACGCCTGATCTTTTCAGGTAACATCTTCAATCCCAAAGAAATAGCCATCACCGGTGCTTTACAGGCTTCAAGTACTTCGGCCGTAACACTTCCTATCAGATTCTCGTCTTTTTGAAATCTGCTGCGGGTACCCATCACCACCAGCGAGGGTGACTCTTTTTTGCAATAAGACAAAATCTCTTCTTCGGGCACTCCTTCCCGAAGCTCAAAACTGAATTTCACCTTGGGTATTTCGCCCGTTTCGATCCACCGGTTGACGAGATTTGTAAGATTTTCAACATCGGCACTGTTAGATCTGACAATTCTGCGGAGCATTTCGGTATCGGCCAGGCTGTAGGTGTTTATTTCGGTGCTGTACGACGAAGAGATGGTATATGCCGGAGACAGATAGGTGTGCAGAAAAACCACATCGGCATTTATTTTTTTAGCAAAATAAAAACCATATTTGCACACTTCGTTTATCTGATCGGTTAGCTCAATCGGAATCAGGATATTTCTGCCTTTTGGAGGTTCGTTTTTTCTTGTTTCCTCTTCCCAGGCTTTTTCCTTATCTTCCACAATGCTGAGTGCCTGAGGCAAATCATCTTCCTTTATCCTCACACGAACACCCACAGCCATTTCCGGATTTTCCAGATTAAGATTGTGAATCACCGTTTCGATACCGTTTTGCTCAAGTACGGCCTTTATCATCTGAGCCCGCTGATAGGTTCTTATAGCCAGTGTAACCCATTTTTCACTCATGATTTTTCAGATTAATGTTTGACAAATGTAATTCTTGTGTGTAAAAATAACAATTATAACTGAAAGTTGGATTTAAATTTTCATTAAAAACATTATAAGTACATGACAAAAATTTAAAAATATCTATATTTGATTGAAAACCAGCATTTA
>ERZ1645189.184-NODE-184-length-14943-cov-4.668189_pt1 | contig 14943 bp, 11 predicted proteins | sample MGYA00575350_ERZ1645189 | MGnify/ENA primary metagenome ERZ1645189 (study PRJEB40845, sample SAMN11283421) | freshwater sediment metagenome | isolation source: river sediment | host: Sediment | place: India: Jajmau, Kanpur | collected 2015-12-17 ...
CCTTCGAGGGTGACGGAGGACTGGCCGGCCTGGAGCACGATCTTCTCCTTGGCCAGGATGTGGATTTCGTCGTTGGAACTGGTGATGGTGATCGACTGATCAGCCAGGATTTCCATCTGGTCGGTATTGGCCTGAATCGTCTGTGTTCCCGCCTGGGCGATGCTCTTGATACCGCCTGAATGGCTGAACCAGCTGGCACCGTGGCCGGCGGCGGTGGAGACGGTATGCGCACTGGCGATATGCAGATCCTGCTGCACCGTGGCATGCAGGTTGGCACCGGCGAAGAGGAGTGTGCTGGCCGGGCTGGCGAGACCGATGTCGCCCGGTGCTTCGCTCAGGATGAAGGGTTGCGCGAAGCGTTCGGTCGGCTCGCCCAATTCTCGGCGACCGGCCTGAGCTTTCTTTGCTTCCTGACCACCGACGCTGCCGGTGAATTTGCCTTCCTGCTGCGGATCGATCGCCTTGACGAAACGCTCCTGGGCCGCATTGGCCTTGAGCGGCAAGGCCTGTTGCTGGCTCGCCGCATCGGACAAGGCCTTGGCGGTTTCCTGGGCGGCTTTAAGCTGGGCGACGGTCTCCGCCACGTCCATTTGGGTGCCTTGCGCATTCGGGCGAGCCGTCGCTGAAATCAGGATACCTTCCCCAGCCCGTACGGCCAGCCAGCCATCGGTCCTGAGTTCAAAGCCGCTGCCGCGCCAGGCACCCCGGCTGGCGCTTTCCGGGGCCTGATGCACCAGATGCCCCAAACCGAGCTGACCGGCATTCTCGCTGGTCGCCAGACGGGTACGCAACTGCCCTGGGGCGTCGTCGACGACCCATTGGTTATGGCCAGCCTCGTGGTTGTGACTCATCCAGCCGGAGAGAACGCCGGGGTGGTTGGCACTGGCTTCATGGCCGGCCGAGAAGGGAGGGAGATCCGCCCCGTTATAGCTCTGCCCGACGATGACCGGGCGGTCGATATCGCTGTCGATGAAATCGACCAGGACTTCGTTGCCGATGCGCGGCAGGAAGTGACTGCCCCAGTTCGGCCCGGCCAGCCATTCGGCCACCCGGACCCAGGTGCCGGATTGATTCCCCCAAGAGGACTTCCTGCGGGGCGCGTTGCCCGGGGCGTTGCCGGATTTGCCGGCAGTCCGACCCGAGGGGCCGGTTTCTGATTGCCCGCCGGCATTGGGGGCTTCGCCCCGTTGCCAGGGAAACTGGATCTTGATCCGGTGATCGCGCTCGGTGGTGATGACTTGATCGGGGAGGCCGACGACCAGGGCGGTTTGCGGCCGGGCGGCCGGTTTGGCCAGCAGGGCGGAGACGACCGGGGTTGAGGCTGGCTGGGCGTGCAGGGTATTGCGATAGCTGCCGGCTTCGACATCGGTGTTGCCGAGTAGCTCGGCCGCCTGGGTGCCGAGGTTGTTGGCGCCATGATGATCGACGGAGAGCACCTTGAAGCGGGCGTCGTCGCCGAGATGGGCGTCGTGCTGGGTCAGGGTGATGACGGTGCCCTCGGCCAACTGGCGGACAGTGCTCTCACCGGTAAAGCGCCGATAGCGGGCTTCGACGGCAGCGAGGGCCAGATCGGTTCGCAATTGGGCGGCAGCGCCATCTTCAAAGCGGTAGGGGCGGGAGGCGTCGTGGATTTCCAGGCGGGGCAAGCTGCCGTTGTCCAGTCCGCTATTGGCCTGGGCGCCGGTGGCGACCAGGGTCTTGTAGTCCCAACCGGCGAGTGAGACGGCGTTGGGCAGGGCGGTGCGGGTTTCGTGCCACTGTTGCAGGGTGTCGGATGCTTCGGTGGCGTTGTTGCGGTGGAAGCGGATGGTCGGTTGGGCGCCGTCGGGCAATTCGGTGTCGCGGTCGAAGAGGATCAGTTGGTGACGGGCATGGGGGGTGTCGTCCCCGGCGGTTGCTGATTGATCGTGTTCGAAACGGAAGGAGAGGCCTTCTTCGGAAAGCAGGCGACGGATGAACTCGAAGTCTGTTTCCCGGTACTGGGTAGCAACGCTGTAGGTGCGTAGCGGTTGGGTGATTCGGTTCGACCATTGGGCTTCGGGGTAGTCCGTCAGTATCTGGCCGATGATGTCGATGACGGTTTTGTCCTGAAAGAGGTAGCAGTCCCGGCGCTGGGCGAGGAAAGCAAGGAAGGGTTCCATGATCAGGCGGTAGCGGGCCAGGCCGCCGTCGGCACCGAGTTGCATGGCTTGCGTGACGTAACCGTGCCATGAGCGCTTGCTGCCGTCGGCCTGGCGTAGCCGCAGGGTGATTTCTTCGCCAACCAGCCATCTCAGGTCGATATGGGCGTTGGTCGATACACAGTCGATTTCGAAACGGTAGGGTTCGGATACCGCTTCATACCCACTGAACCGCTCGACCAGCAAGACCATATCCGGAAGTGCCGTCTTTAGTTCCAGCAGGCGGGCATGCTGATTGAAAAGCGTGTCAAGCAGGGATTCAAGCATGGCAGGCCGATCAGGGTAGGGTGATGGTCAGTGTTGGTGCGCGCGGTGCCAGTTGAACGATGTTCCTGAACGGCGACAGGGTTTGCTGCACCGTGCTGCCGGCATGCCAGTCCAGTCCGATATAAGCGAGTAGTCCAAAGAGAGCGAGAACAGCGACAAGAACCCAGAGCGGAATATCGCGCTTGATGGCATTGGCGATACTGTCCGGTGCCGCCCAGTGGGGGGCAAAGGCAGCGCCCTTGCCCTTGATGTGGGCGATTTGCTCACCCAATTGCTGGGTCAGGTATTTGAGCTTCTCCGGCCCTTCGAGCAGATAGCGCCCCTTGAATCCCATCAACAGGCACATGTGGAAAACTTCCAGTGCGTTGATCCGGTTGGCCCCGGCATTGCGTGCCGCTTCGAGTTTGTCAAAGAAGTGCTCGCCGGCAAGTTGATCGCCAAACAGTACCAGTTGTAGCGGACGGCGCTCCCAGCTATCGCGGATGTTCATTTGCGATGACAGCACTGCCTCATCGATGGCGGCACAGAAGGCATATTTGGCATCGTAAATATCCTCGGCAGCGAAATTGTTTTTCTTGGCGGAGCGCTCAAACTGATCGAGAAATTTCTGGATGTTTCCCGAAAACTCGTCCGGATCCCTCGGGACACTACGCTGACTGAGCAGAATGAGCATGTAGAAGCCGTCGTAGAGCAGATCGACGAGGCTCCGGGCCGGACGGTCGGCGTTCGATTCCTCCGGGCGGTTGTTCGGAGCGATGGAGAACAGGCTGGGGGCAGTGGTCATGGCGTGACGGCAATCAATTCAATGGCGAGATCCCGGTAACTTTCCGGGGCGTAGATCATGATGGATTGGGCCTTGAGCATGCGCTCGTAAAGCGGGCCGTGTGCGTCAAGGGCGAAATAGCAGGCCCCCGGCCGTACCGGAATGGCAGCAGGCACTTGTTGGGCGTGTGTCAGGCGAACGCCGGACATGGCTGACAACACCAGTTTTTCTACATCGTCCGGCGCACCTAGCTTGATACGCAGGGGAATCGACTCGATGATCTCGGACTGTGGATGGGCTGCGGTGACCGACAGGTAGAAGGCGGTTTCGCTGTCGATCTTGTCGGAATCCAGATGGCCGGCATAAAAAGCCGGCTTGGGCTGGGTCAGGGTGATGGCGAAATAGCGGGTTGAGATGACGGTATCGAGCAAATCACGGAGTATCTGATCGATACGAAAGAAGCAGGGGCCTGGCTGCACATGGTCATAGGAGGGCAGATCATTCAGCGAGTAGCCCTTGGAGAAAGTCATCAGCCCGCCGGCCAGTCGCAGCAACTCCTGAAATAGGCGTTCCGGCGAGGTGTCCGGATTGCGGAAGAGGTGGGTCAGCGTGGCGCAGGCGCTGCTGGCTGTGTGCAATAGCCAGAAGGAAGCGATATCGCCCGACCGGAACTCGATCACGTTCTTTGACGGTTCGCGGTGAAATCCATAGAGCGCCTCGACCTTGGCCAGCAAGGCGTCGATTTGCCGACGCAGCATCAAGAAGAGATTGGGCGCGCTACGCAGACTGATCGAGGGCGGCATGAACCCGGGATCAATTTCGAAGCCATTGCTGGCGGTACGACGGATACGGGCAATGGGCAGGGTGAGAAAAGGATCACGGTTATCGTGTTCCGACTTGATGTGGGCAATCTGGCTGAGTGTGGCCAAGTCGGCTTCTGCCGCGTCGGTAAAGAGATCCGCGGCATGTCGCTGAACGATCAGATAACGGGCCTGTGACAATTCAGCAGGGTTCTCCGTGCTGTTCCTGCCATGTGGATTCAGGTAGTGAACGGACAGATAGAAGTCGGTAGTTCCACCATCGCTGACCGTTGCCTCCAGAGACTGTGGCGCAGGAAGTTGGTCCACTTCCGGGGCGATAAAGAAATCGCCGTTGGGGAAAATAGCCGAAATACGGTTGAAGCGGAGTACGCCGTTCTTCAGGGATTCGATATCCAGATCGAGGTCGCGCACCCCCCAGGCAAATGGGTTGGCCGCCAGTAACACACGCCTGGACTGTGCCTCGGTGTAGGAATCCTGGTGCTGGAAATGCTGGGGGCGCAGAAAGAGTCCTTCACCCCAAAGTATTTTTGCGTTGTTCATCGTGAATGCTTGGTTAGGAATTGCATTGCACCCCGACCAGCGAACGCATGCTGTCGGGGCTAATGTCGGCGACCAGCACTCCCTTGCTCGCATTGAAGGCGCAGGCGTGAGCACCGATGGTTATACCGTTGTCAAAAGAAAGCTTGTTGTCGAACGCCAGCTTCCATCGGCCCTGGTAGGGGACGCGAAACATCCCGGCAATACCGATCGCCGTCGCATCGCCCGGCACCTTGATTGTGATGTCATAGGATTTTCCTGGCAGCAGAACGACTTCACGGACCGATACCAATTCCTCCCCCAAAGCCTCCTTTTCGGCTTCGCTGGAGATAATTTGCGGATAGGTCAGTGCCTTGAATTTTTCGTTCGCTCGCAGGACGTAGAGCTTGGTAACGAGAGACAAGGGTTTGCCGGCAACCGATAGATTCAGTTGGTCACCCGCGTAAATCCTGATGCTCATGTCGCGATTGATTTTGCTCGGATCGCCTTCTTTCCTTGTTACGCCGCTTGCTTCGAGCACCATGCCGACTGCCGAGCCGGCAAGTTGCAAGGCAGAAACCTGGGCGCATCCGGTCACTGTCAGTGACAAGCAAATGGCCAACAGCGTGTTGCACGTCATCCGCATTACGAAAGATTTATCCGTTGTCATGAAATGGGTTGAATTGTGGCGCATGGCCTTCAGGGACCGGAAAATCAAACAAAATATGCATATGGGTTGATAATTCCAAAGGCATTACTGTACTATTTCGCTTTGATCTAAGCAAACCCAATGGCATATATACGCCATACGGCATAGTTAGGAGAAGATATGTACCCTCTGAAGCATCTTTCGCTGACAATCATTTTGGGATGGGCATTGGCGATTTCCGGTTGTGCAACCAAGAATGCCCCAATGAGCCAGGAAGAGTTCTCTACGGCCCTGGCTCAGTCGAGTGCCAATGCCGATGTATTGCTCGAAAAAGGTCAGCGTGAGGATGCAGTGAAGGTTCTTGAAGATTTGGCCAAGAAAAACCCCGGGCGCAAGGATCCCTGGGTGCGCATGGCAAAGATCCATTTTGATGGTGAAAACTACGCCCAAGCCATTGTTGCCGCTGAGGAAGCACTGCAACGCGACAATACCGACCGGACCGCCAAGAGCATCCGTGCCGTCGGGGGGCTGCGTGTTGCAGCCCAGTCGCTCACCGATCTGCGGGGCGATGTCGAACTCAAGGGTGATGCCCGCTCTGATGCAGTCGGTTTGGCCAAGGTTATGCGCGATACCCTGGGCGAGGAGGTGCTGGTTCCACCAGAAGAGCCCAAAAAGAAAAAAGCCGCGCCTGTTCGTATCCGGCCAGCTCAGCCCAAACCGCAAGTAGTTGCACCTGCCGCAGCAACGACCTCGGGGGGGAATCCATTCGGCGCGCTACGGTAGCCAGAGATCAACTCAATTTGCATTAAATTTTAAATTGATCGTGCATTATTCGTTTAGTTTTGGTAGCGGAGGTTTCTTGTGGCAAAAAAAGAAAGTGTTCAAAAGCGGTTGCAGAAGGTTAGGCCACCGCGTGTTCAATTGACATACGACGTCGAGATTGGTGATGCAATCGAGGTCAAGGAATTGCCATTTGTGGTTGGTGTACTCGGTGATTTCGCTGCTCAATCCGGGCAGGAACAAGGCAAGGTCCGTGACCGCAAGTTCGTCAACATCGATATGGACAACTTCGATGACGTGATGGAAGGCATGGCCCCCCGCGCAGCCTATCGTGTCAAGAATCGTCTGACGCCGGAGGGTGGCGAACTGGGGGTCGATATCGAGTTCAGGAAATTTGAAGATTTCCGCCCCGAATCGGTCGTTCAGCAAGTTGAACCGCTACGCAAGCTGCAGGAGGCCCGTTCCAAACTGGCCGATTTGCGCAACAAGTTGGCAGGCAACGAGAAGCTGGAAGACTTGCTCAACGATGTTCTGAGCAGCACTGAGCAGTTGCACAGCCTGGGTGGCAAAAAAAGCGAAGGAGAACTGCAATGAGCCTTCAAACCGCTGCAGTTGGCCGCACGGCAGCCATTCAGGAATCCGGCCTGCTCGATCAGATCATTGCTGAAAGCCGGGTTGCTCAGTCCGACCATGAAAAGAACCGGGCGCGCGACATTATCAGTGAACTGGTTAACCAGGTTCTCGAGGGCGAGGTTGTCGTTTCCGAGAACCTGGCAGCCTCGCTGGATGCCCGGGTGGCTGAACTGGACCGCCTGATTTCCGAGCAGTTGAGCGAAGTGATGCATGCACCGGAATTCCAGGCCCTGGAGGGCGCATGGACCGGCTTGCATTACCTGTGCAAGCAGACATCCACCGGAACCCAGCAAAAAATCAAACTGTTCAATGCTTCGAAACGCGATCTGGTCAAGGATTTCAAGACAGCCATCGACTTTGACCAGAGCGCCTTGTTCAAGAAGGTCTATGAGGAGGAGTTCGGTACCTTCGGCGGTGCACCGTTCGGCACCTTGATCGGACAGTACGAGATTTCCCGGCAGCCGGAAGACATGTACTTCATCGATCAGATGTCACACATCGCCGCAGCGGCCCACGCGCCGTTCATTGCCTCGGCCTCCCCACAACTCTTTGGCCTGGATTCCTACACCGAACTTGGCAAGCCGCGCGATCTGGCGAAGGTGTTTGATACCGTCGAATACGCCAAGTGGAAATCATTCCGGGAGTCCGAGGATTCGCGTTACGTCGGCCTGGCCTTGCCACGCTTCCTCGGTCGTTTACCCTACAACCCGATCGATGGTGAAGTGACTGAAGGTTTCAACTTCGTCGAGGAAGTCGACGGGACGAACCACGACAAATATCTCTGGTGCAACGCTGCCTTTGCCTTCGCTGCACGCCTGACCAGTGCTTTCGAAAACCACGGCTGGTGCGCTGCCATTCGCGGCGTTGAAGGCGGCGGCCTGGTCGAAGACCTGCCGACCCATACCTTCCGCACCGATGATGGCGAAGTGGCGCTCAAGTGTCCGACGGAAGTTGCCATCACCGACCGTCGCGAAAAAGAGCTGAGCGATCTCGGCTTTATTCCGTTGGTGCATTGCAAGAACACTGACTATGCAGCCTTCTTCGGCGCTCAGTCTGCCCAGAAAGCCAGGAAGTACGACACCGACTCGGCCAATGCCAATGCCTCGCTGTCGGCCCAGTTGCAGTACATGTTCGCGGTTTCGCGCATTGCCCACTACATGAAGGCGATGATGCGCGACAAGATCGGCAGTTTTGCCTCGGCCTCCAATGTCCAGAGCCATCTACAGCGCTGGATCGACCAATACGTGACCGCCGACGATTCGGCATCGCAGGAAACCAAAGCCCAATTTCCGCTGCGCGAGGCCTCGATCGAGGTTAGCGAAGTGCCTGGTCGGCCGGGTGTCTATCGCGCAGTTTCGTTCATCCGCCCGCATTTCCAGTTGGATGAGCTTTCCGTGTCGCTGCGCCTCGTTGCCGAACTGCCGCAATCCAGCAAAGGCTAATCGTTTCCCATAACCGTTCAGGAGAACAAATCAGATGAAGGATATCTACGTCGAGTTCAAGGGCAGCGACATCAAGGGAGATTCCCGCGATGCCAAGCACAAGGATACCGTCGAGGTGTATAGCTGGGCACACACCATGCGCCAGCCCAAGTCGGCGACCGCTTCTGCGGCCGGCGGTCACACTGCCGAGCGCGTCGAGCACGGTGAAATGATCTTCACCAAGGACATCGACGGTTCCAGCCCGAAGCTGTACCAGGCTTGCTCGTCGGGCCTGGTGGTCAGCGATGTGATCATCTATTTCTACCGCGCCTTCGGCGGTCAGAACAACACCGGGAATCCATCCGCCACCCAGAACCGCCATCAGTACCTGAAGATCGAACTGAAGAACGTCATCGTTGCCTCGGTTTCTCCGGCTGTCGATGAAGAGGGTATTCCGAGGGAGAGCTTCTCCCTGAAATATTCGGCCGTGAAGTGGACTTACGACGAATTGAACATCGACGGCACGAAGACCGGCAAGGTCAATATCCAGGGTGCCTGGAACCTGGCCAAGAACACGCCGAATCTCACCTGAACGACTGAGTCATGGAGTATGCGGCGGAACCTGGTTTCCGCCGTTTTTTATGCACAAAGGTTTCGAACCCTCGTTTTTCGACAAGCTATTCGACGACCAGCCCATGGGTGCGGCGCGGCGTCGCCTGTCGCTCGAACAATTGAAGGATTCCGTAGCACGCGACCTCGAAGCGCTGCTCAACACCCGCGTCTTGATCGATGCAGCAGTTGCGGAATCGTTTCCAATGACAACGCGCTCTGTTGTCGGTTTCGGCCTCTCCGATTTTGCCGGCCTCAGCCTGGCCAATGTGCATCATCGGCGCAACATTTGCGCATCGATTGAATCGGCCATTGCCGCCCACGAACCCCGTCTGCGCCAAGTTCGCGTGGAACTGGAACTGCATCGCAAGACAGTGAATGCCCTGTATTTCTCGATCAATGCCGTACTGGTCGTTCGCCCGGCACAGGAACCAGTCAGTTTTGACGCCTTGCTGACCCCGACCAGCCTCCAATACTCGGTCAGTCGGCAACGCCGGCCAGGTACCTGATGGAAGACTTGCTCCCATATTACGAACGCGAACTGGCTTTCCTGCGCCAGCACTCCCGCCAGTTCGCCGAGCACTATCCCAAGCTTGCCGCCCAATTGCTGTTATCCGGGGAGGGCTGCGACGATCCGCACGTCGAACGGATGATTCAGTCGTTTGCACTCCTGACGGCACGGGTTTCGAAAAAACTGGAGGACAGCTACCCTCAATTTACGGAGGCCTTGCTCAACGTCCTTTATCCGCACTACCTGCGCCCCTTTCCCAGTTGCTCGATTGCCCATATCGACCATGGTGCCGGTGAGTTGACCTCCGTTGCCAGAATTCCGCGCGGTACCGAACTGCATTCCCGGCCGATCAAGGGGGCTGTCTGCAAATTCCGGACGGCATGGGATCTCCAGTTGGCGCCTGTCGTGATCAGCGATCTCGGTTTCGACCCCATTGCCAGCGCCCCCAGTGAAACCCGCCTGCCGGTGGGCTGCAATGCCTTGTTGTCATTTACGCTATCCCTGCGCGGTACTGCTCAGGAAGGCGGTATCGGCAAGGTTGGCAAATTGCGGGTATATATCGATGCAGAACCATCCGTCGCCTCGGCCCTGCGCGATGCGCTGTTTCTTCGGACCTTGAAAGCCTATGTCGCCGGTGCGGATCAACGTTGGCGTGTGGCCCGCGAGAACCTGATCGGCGAGGTTGGTTTTGCCGAGGACGAAGCGCTGTTCGATATGCCGACCACCGCTCACGGGGCCTATCGTTACCTGACTGAATATTTCTGTTTTCCAGAAAAATTCAACTTCTTCGACATCAATATCGCTGATATTCCATCCAGTCTGCACAGCGAGGGGCGGATCAGCTTGCACATCGCTCTGGGCGATCTGCGGGCCGACAGCGATGCCTCCCGTTTGCTGCAAACGCTGACTACGCAAAACCTCCGCCTGGGATGCGTTCCGGTGGTCAACCTGTTCGCCCAGCGTGGCGACCCGATTCGCGTCAGCAACCGCCAAGTGAGCTACCCGGTGGTCGCTGACAGCCGGCGAGCCTACGCCTACGACATCTACGCCATCGACGCGGTGCGCCGTGTCCGGCAAACGGCTCAAGGCGAATCGATTACCGAGTTTCGCTCCTTCTTTTCGTTGCGCCACGGCGAAACGCCGGAACAGGAGGGGCACTATTGGTATGCCCAGCGCGACCCATTGGTGGCCGAAACCAGCCCGGGTTACGAAACATCGCTGTCCATTGTTGACGCCGATTTCGACCCGGTTCAGCCCAAGACCGATGTCCTCAGCCTGCTGCTAACCTGTACCAACCGCGACCTGCCCACCCAGATGTCGGTCGGCCTGCCATCCGGCGACCTTTTCCTGGAGGGGGGCTCCAGCGTCCGCTCGATCAAGCTGCTACGCAAGCCCAGCCAGCCCTGCCGTTTTGACCACCGGGGAAATGGCCAATGGCGGATCATCTCGCATCTGTCGCTCAACCACTTGTCACTCACCGCCAACGGCCTGTCAGCTTTTCAGGAAATGCTGGCGCTCTATGACTTGCCGAGAACGGCAGCTGGCCGCCGGCAGATCGAGGGCGTGATCGATATCACGCAGGTCGACAAGACCGTGTGGATGTCCGGCCAGCCGTTCGCATGTTTCGTGCGGGGTGTCGAAGTACGCCTGAAGATCGACGAAACGAGCTTCGCCGGTAGCGGCCTCGATGTTTTCGTGCGCTGTATCGACCGCTTCCTGGGGCTTTACGTCTGCCTGAACAGCTTTATCCAGTTGGTCGTCGTGTCCAATCGAACCGGGGAGGAATTGATCCGATGCGCACCACGCAACGGCGACTCGATCCTGGTCTAGTCGATCACACCCTGCAGGAACCCGAGCGTTACGATTTCTTTCAGCTCGTACGCCTGTACGAAAACTTCTTTCGCCGCACAGCGGGCAGGGTCGGCAGTGATGCCATCAATGAGCAGATTCGTTTTCGCAATTCCCTGCGCCTCGGCTTTGCGCCCAGCCAGGTCGATGCCATCACGCCGACCTACGCACAGGATGATGAAGGGCTCGATACCACCGATCTCGAGCAAGTCGAGGTAACACCCAGTTTCATGGGCATGCTGGGCATCAACGGTACGTTGCCCATCCACTACACCGAACAGGTGATCAAGCACGCTCGTTTCAAGCGTGACGAGTCAGGTCGGGCCTTTCTCGACCTGTTCACCAATCGGGCGGTCGGCCATTTTTACCGTGCATGGAAGAAATACCGGCTGCCCATCCTGTACGAGACGGATCGCAAGAATCGCTTTCTGCCCCTGATCCTGGCTTTGGGCGGTATCGGTTTTGATGCGATACGCGAGCGCCTCAGTACTGCGCCGGGTTCCATCGACGACGAATCCATCGCCTATTTCGCCGGCTTGTTGCGGCAACGCCCCGTTTCAGCCGAAGCACTGCAGAAAATGATTGGCACCTATTTTGGTGAAGCGATCCGCATCGAGCAGTTCGTCGGTCACTGGTACGTGGTTCCAGCGGAACAGCGTTCGACCCTTGGTGGAAAAAAAACCTGTCTGGGAGGCAACGCCTTGCTTGGCGAGCGGATCTGGCAGCGCAACCTGCGTCTGCGCATCCACGTCGGCCCCCTGCGCCATGCGCGTTATATGGGTTTTCTACCCAAGGGCGAATTGGCAGCAGCGCTTGAAAAGATTCTCTCCCTGGCCACTGGTGGCCAGTTCGAATACGAAATCCGTCCCATCCTGTGCGCCGCCGATGTCAGGCCAGCCAGCCTCGGCGGCAGTGCCGGTTGCCGCCTCGGTCGCGACAGCTTCATGTTGAGCCGCCCGGTGCAGCAGGACCGCGCCGATACGGCCTATCTCACCCATTTCATTCATTAGGCAAAGCATCGCAATGAGCACCTCCCTGAAAACCTTGATCAGCAAACTTAACGATACCTGCCGCCAGGCCGCCGAAAGGGCTGCCAGCCTATGTATGGCGCGCGGCCATTACGAGGTCGACTTCGAACATCTGTTGCTGGCCATTCTTGAAAACCAGGGCACTGATCTGCTGCTCATTGCCAAGCGCTGCGGCATCAGCCCAACCGGCCTGGAACGCGAACTGGAGCAGGAAATCAGCCGCTTCAAGAACGGCAACACGCGTACCCCGGTTTTTTCGACCCATATCCTCAAGCTGCTCGAACAAGCCTGGCTGATCGCTTCGCTGGATGCTCGCCTGCCGCGCATCCGCTCAGGTCACCTGCTGCTGGCCTTGCTCACCGAACCCGAACTGTCGCAGCTTGCCTTCCGTGGCGCCAAGCTGCTGGCCAAGGTTCGCCTCGACGAACTGAAGCACAACTTCGACAAAATGACCGAAGGTTCGGCCGAAGCTGCCGAAATTGCCGGTCTGGGGAGCGCGCAGGAAGGCGGAGAGGGTGCCGATCCCTTGCCGGCGGTTGGTGCGCAATGCGGCAAAACCCCGGCACTCGACCAATTCACCACCAACCTGACGCAGCGGGCGCGGGACGGCAAGGTCGACCCGGTCATCGGGCGCGACGGTGAAATTCGCCAGGTGATCGACATCCTCATGCGCCGCCGGCAGAACAACCCGATCCTGACCGGCGAGGCGGGGGTTGGCAAGACGGCGGTGGTGGAAGGGCTGGCATTGCGCATCGCGCAGGAAGATGTACCGCCCCCCCTGCTCGGTGTCGAACTGCACACCCTCGACATGGGCCTGTTGCAGGCCGGGGCCAGCGTCAAGGGTGAATTCGAGAATCGCCTGAAGAACGTCATCGACGAGGTCAAGAAAAGCCCGAAGCCGATCATCCTGTTCATCGACGAAGCGCACACCATGATCGGGGCCGGCGGGCAATCCGGCCAGAACGATGCGGCCAACCTGCTCAAGCCGGCGCTGGCTCGCGGCGAGTTGCGCACCGTGGCAGCGACAACGTGGGCCGAATACAAGAAGTATTTCGAGAAGGATGCCGCGCTGGCCCGCCGTTTCCAGGTCGTCAAGGTCGAGGAGCCGAGCGAGCCGCTGGCGGCAGCCATGCTGCGCGGCATGGTGCCGCTGATGGAGAAGCACTTCGGCATCCGCGTGCTGGACGAGGCGGTGACCGAAGCGGTCCGCCTGTCGCACCGCTACATCAGCGGCCGTCAACTGCCGGACAAGGCGATCAGCGTGCTGGACACCGCCTGCGCCAAGGTCGCGCTCGGGCAGAGCGCAACGCCGGCCCTGATCGACGAGGCCGACAAGCGCCTGCTGCGTGAAAAGGCAGAACTGGCCGCCCTGGCGCGTGAGGCGACCAGCGGTGCCTGGCACGATGTCCGGATCGCGGAGCTCAAGGCGCAGATTGCCGCCATCGAATCCGACCTGGCCATCCTGCAGGCGCGGTTTGACGAGGAGAAGGGGCTGGTCAGCCGCATTCTCGAATTGCGCGGCCAACTGGAGCAGGGTGAGGCGCCGCTTACCAATGCCCGGTCGAAGGGAAAAAGGAGCAAGCAAGCCGCCGAGACGACGGGGAATGAGGCGCTCGACAAGGCCTTGCTGCGCCTGCGCGAGTTGCAGGGTGAAGCGCCGATGGTGCCGCTGCAGGTCGATGGCCATGTCGTCGCCGAGATCATCGCGGCGTGGACGGGGATTCCACTCGGCAAGATGGTCAAGGACGAGATCAATACCGTCCTCAACCTGAAGCCCCTGCTGCAGGAACGGGTGATTGGCCAGGATCATGCGCTGGAAGCGATTGCGCAGCGCGTACGGACGGCCCGGGCGAATCTGGAGGATCCGAACAAGCCGAAGGGCGTCTTCCTGTTTGTCGGCCCGTCCGGTGTCGGCAAGACCGAAACGGCGCTGGCATTGGCCGATATCCTCTACGGCGGCGAACGCAAGCTGGTCACCATCAACATGAGTGAATATCAGGAGGCGCACAGCGTCTCCGGCCTGAAGGGTTCGCCGCCGGGGTACGTCGGCTACGGCGAAGGCGGGGTGCTTACCGAGGCGGTACGCCGCAACCCCTACAGTGTCGTGCTGCTCGACGAAGTCGAGAAAGCCCATCCGGACGTGCTCGAACTCTTCTTCCAGGTTTTCGACAAGGGGGTGCTCGATGACGCGGAAGGCCGCGAAATCGATTTCCGCAACACCCTCATCATCCTGACCAGCAACGTCGGCTCCAGCCAGATCATGCAGGCCTGCCTGAACAAGCCGGCCGACGAACTGCCCGGTGCCGACGATCTGGCCGATACCCTGCGCCCCGTGCTGTTCAAGTCCTTCAAGCCGGCTTTCCTCGGGCGCATGAAGGTCGTGCCCTATTACCCGATTGCCGACGAGGTGCTGGTCGGCATCATCGAACTCAAGCTCGGCCGCATTCGTGACCGCATAGCCGCCAACCACAAGGCCGAGTTCACCTGGGACGAGAAACTTGTCGAGGCCGTTCTTGCCCGCTGCACGGAAGTAGATTCCGGGGCGCGCAATGTGGACCACATCCTGAATGGCTCGCTGCTGCCCGAAATCGCCGAGGTCGTTCTCGGCCGCATGGCCGAGGGAGCCGGTGTCGAACGCATCAAGCTGAGCGCCGGCAAGAATGGCGAGTTCAAGTACGCCATCAAGTAAGCCGGTCGAGGAGTGACAGTATGTTCAACCTGAGCTATGCCCATTTCGCCAACGCCTATCGCCGCTACGCCAGCCGCGATGTGCAAACCCTGGCCGCCGAGCTGGGCTGGGCGGAGCAGGGCGCGCAACGTGCCAACGGCGCCCTGGTTACCAGCCTGGCCCTGCTTTCCGTCGGGGCTCCGCTGACCGGTACGCAAGCCATTGCAGCCGGGCCGCTTGCCGGCCGGC
>ERZ1645189.185-NODE-185-length-14914-cov-5.634498_pt1 | contig 14914 bp, 12 predicted proteins | sample MGYA00575350_ERZ1645189 | MGnify/ENA primary metagenome ERZ1645189 (study PRJEB40845, sample SAMN11283421) | freshwater sediment metagenome | isolation source: river sediment | host: Sediment | place: India: Jajmau, Kanpur | collected 2015-12-17 ...
ATGACAAAACGATAAGTGGTATAACAATCACATCATTCCCCCAGAAACTTGAGTATTATACTGTAAATGTATACAACGACAACCTGATGCCCAAGTACGAAGACTTAAAAATTATCTATTCATCTCCAAAAAGCAAAAAACCGGTAACCATTGAGTACAACGAGGTAAAAAAATTCGGCGTTTCCGGCGTTAATTATATTCCGTGGCATGCCAGGAAAATACCATATGCCGATGGTAAGATATTATTCGACACTATTGTGGAGGCTCCGGGCAAGACTAAAGATGAGCTCTACACTAAAGCCAGAAGTGCATTAATTATGGGTATGTCTCTTACAGCAGATCAGATTCAGAAAACCCTAGTTGAAGACAAAGAGGGAGGATCTATCATGGTCAGAAGACTTATAGTAGGTTCAGGTGATCAGGGAAGATTCAGCAGTTATATTTTCTTTGATTTGCTGGTAAGAGTCAAGGATGGAAAGGCCAGAATGACTATAGGAGATATTAACCTGCACTATGCTAAAGGTGCTATTTTCAATGATGCTGCCGTCTACAACTATGAAGTCAAGGGAGAGGTATTTACAGAAAAATGGCGGGATGGAAAGACAATTAAAAGTCACTACTATAAAGGAGTTCTAATAATGTTTTATAATATTGAAGACATTCTCATAAAGAACTTCGTAAACCTTTACACTGGTGAGCAAAAGAGCAACGACTGGTAAAGTTCTACCAGAGAGGAAGCAGGGAGGCATCCTCCAGTAATTTCAGCATTTTTGCGAAAACAGGTACCAAAAGAGAAGTGAAGAGACCCATAAGAGCTATTGCCAGTCCGCCTGCCGCTCCTTCAAGGGCACCCATTTCAAGAGCCTTTGCTGTTCCAATTCCATGTGATGCAGATCCTAATGAGAGCCCCTTGGCAAGCGGTGATTTTATGCCTGTAATCTTAAGAAACCATGGCCCGGTAACGGCACCAAAAATACCTGCAATAATAACCATTACTGCGGTAAGATATACAAGCCCCCCGTGTTGCTCACTGATTACAATTGCAATTGGATTAGTAACCGATTTGGGCATGAGTGTTACTATTGTCTGATAGTTTGCTCCCAGAAAGAATGCAGGAACTACAGTTGTAACAATGGCTGCCAGGCTGCCTGCGAATGTTGCAGCAAATATTGCAACCCCTTTTTGCCTTATATACTCATAATGTTTGAAAAGCAGATAGCCAAAAGCTACAACAGAGAGATTGAGTAAATACCTGAGCCCTTTTGTGTGCTCTTCGTAATATTTCATGTCAATATCTGCAACATAACAGAAAAGTATAACCAGAACTGTTGCAGTTATAACTGAATGCAAAAATACAAGGTTCACTTTTTTATAGATGTATTTACCTGCAAAATATGCCAATCCTGTAAGTACTGCAAACAACACTTCCGGCAAAAAAATCTCTCTCATCTTCTCTCAATTTTTTCAGTTACTGCTCCAACAATCCAAAGAACAAACCAGGTACTCAAAGTAGCTGCAATAATTATTGAAATTACATCTGCCTTGAGTGAACTGAATGAGATGAGCGCAACACCCGCTGTTACCGGAATGAAAAAGAGCATCAGGTTTTCTAGAAGAAGATTTGCCGGAGCCTTAATCCACTCCTCCCTTACAACACCCGCTTTAAGAAGCGCAAACAGTACAACCATACCGGCTACAGATGGTGAAATATACCCGGAGGCAAGTGCACTCAATGCCATACCAAGATAATATGACAAGACAAGTGAGCCGCATCCGAGTGCAAACAGCGTAATTTTTCTGACTCTTAAAAGCATATCCTAGAACTCCTTCATCCACTCAAAAGTGGCGTAATGCTCACCCGTCATACCTATCGCCTCATACACCTTCTGAGCACGGACATTTCTTTTGTCTACATAAAGGCGGATTCCTTTTATCTCTTCTGTTTTGAGCACAATTTCCTTTACATGACTGTAAAGAGATGCAAAAACGCCCTCTTTGCGAAACTCTTTGTCAACATAAACAGATTGAATCCACCATACCCATCCGTTGCGCCAGTCGCTCCATTCAAGTGTTATCATGAGCATACCTGCCAGTAATTCTCCTTTTCTGGCCACAAAATATCTGGCTTTTGAAGGGTCGTCAAGCACAGATGCCATCCCCTTTTCAAGAACCGTTTTGTCGAGTACAAGATCTTCTGTTTCCAGCGCCATCTTCAACTGAAAATCGACGAGAAAAGGAAGATCTGTTTTCTTTGCGTTTTCTATAATAATTGTATTCTGCATTGTCTGTTATTTTTTCAGAACGGGTCTTGCTCCCTTTCCTGAAGTTAATTCATAAACTATTTCAAAGGCTATTTCAGTATCCTCTGCGATTCCACTCCAGTCCCAATCAGGGTTATAATTATCTGCAGGCCTGTGGTATACATTTTTAATAAAGTCATCCCAGGTCTTCTGAGCCCACTCCTTGCCATGCTCCCTGCTGTCGTAACATCCATATGCCCATATTGAGGGAACACCTTTGCGGAAGAACGGAAAATGGTCACTCCTGAAGAAGAGACCCGTATGAGAGTTGGGATCCGGCAGCAGGTATCTTCCTCTCTTTGCGGCAGCTTCCTGATAGAGTGAATCAAGAGTAGAATAGCCGTAACCTATCATTGTAACATCCAGCATTTTTCCTCTTGGCACCATCATATCGTTGTTAAGGCAAGCAATTGTGCTGCTCATAGGAATAATTGGGTGCTCTGTGTAATATTCACTTCCGGTTAATCCCTGCTCTTCTGAAGTTGGAAAGAGAAGTATGATTGATTTCTCCGGTTTTTTCCCAAGTTTTGAAAAGGCTCTTCCAATTTCAAGTGCCCAGGCCATTGTTGTTCCGTTGTCAACTGCGCCATTGTAAATTGAGTCTCCGTCCTGTGGCTCTCCAATACCAAAATGGTCCCAGTGTGCAGTTATAACAACTGCTTCACCAGGGGTTTCTGAACCCCTTAGTATTCCGGCGACATTTGTTGAAACCTCTCTTTTGATTGTATTCTTAATGCTTACAGAAAAGTCTGCATTCATTTCAAACGGCTTAAAACCTCTCTTAACTGCGCTTGCCCTCAGAGAATCGATATTATAGCCAAGTTTTCCGAAGATCTTTGCTGCACTCTCTGCAGGAAGCCATCCGGTTGCCATGCATCTCTCCGTTTTACCATTGTCGTCAATGAACAATCTTGGTGAAATTGAGCTGCTGCGTGGAACATTGAATTCATACCCGGCACCCGTTGGTTCGTGAATAATAAGAATTGCTGAAGCCCCTTTTCTTGCAGCCTCTTCATATTTATATGTCCACCTTCCGTAGTATGTCATCTCTCTGCCTTTGAACAGAGTTGAATCTCCGGTATAGAGTCCGGGGTCATTTATCATTACAACTACTGTCTTGCCTTTCAGATCTATACCTTCAAAATCATTCCATCCGTAATCCGGTGCATCAATTCCAAAACCGGCAAATACAAGACCAGATTTCTCCAGTTTCATCTCCTCCGACGTTTGAGGAGAGTTAATTGCTATCTGGTCAGGAGCGTCAAAAATCATCTTTTCACCAGCTACATTAAAAACAGCCGGGCCCTGCACCTTTGATGTTACCTTGACCATTGGCACAGCCTGAAAATAGCTGCCGCTGAACGGAGGTTCAAAGCCAATGCTCTGAAGCTCCTGAGCAAGGAAATTGATTGAGAGGGTCTCTCCCATCGTAAATGGCATTCTTCCCATGTACTCATCGGATGACAGAGTCATGGTTACCCTTTTCATTTCGTCAATATTTATAAGTGCTGCCGCATCGGGTTTGCCCGCACATCCGGAGAGTGTCAGGGCTAAAGTCAGAATGGCAATAATCTTTTTCATATATATCGTTTAGAATATTATTATCAGTTCAACAGTGAATTTATTTGAATCAATTTCGTCGTAGCGCGTGAATTCCGGAATGAAGTCATCAACAAGATACTCTTCATATTCAATTCTTAGTAGTGAGCTGAATGGCGAGGCAGTAAACCCGAAAGATAGTCCGGCAGTTAGTCTGTTGACTCCAATTCCGTTATCTTTAATATTATGGCCCATCATGTCCCATCTCAGTGCCGGAGTTATATCCTTGAAAATCCCCGCATTTTTAACGGGAAAAGAGTATGCTCCCTGAAGGCAGGTTGCAAATAGATCATCATTGTTGTACAAAGTCCTTCTGTCAAGTACCTCTGCTTCAATTTTAAACCGTTCTCCCCCGTAACGAAGATCTGCTCCCCATAAAAAGAAATCGGTCTCTAAACCCGGATACCTGTATATTTTTGCAGATCCCCTCAGTCCTTTCATCTCTCCGATAATGGCTCTGACAGACCAGGAGAGAGCTTTAGTCCAGACCGGCTTGTTTATCAATGATGCATTGAATGCTCCCGCATCAATCTCTGCCGGAATGCCGCCGATTTTAAAATCATACTGGGCAAGAACACCAATGTCTCTTGTTCCGGGAACGAAATACTTAGCCATGAAGGTTCTGTTCGCAAAAAGCATCTGTGCCGGGGCAGTCTGATACGAATTGTAAATTGGTATCTGCATCTGTCCCAGTGAAACAGACAAATTTTTAACAGGCTTTATAGAGGCGTACATATCCAGTACCTCAAATTTCCCCTCATTACTTAACTCAATCTGAGCCCTGTATGAAATTTCATCAATAATATTTCCTGACAGTCCCATTCTGGAATTGCGCACAGTAAATCTGGACACATTTGTCTCAGTGGCATATTCAAATCTTGTCTTGAGACTTCCGTCAAATTTTATAAATTTAGTGGTATCGGCACGGAATGCTGATAGTGTGCCGGTAACAGTTATGGCAATTATGGTCAGAAAAAATTTTAATCCCGTCTTCATCATTTCACAGTAAACTCTTTATAAACAGTAAATGCTTCTCCTTTTGCAGATATCCCTTCTATTTTAAGCGTAAAGGTACCACTATATGATGGTGTCTGAAGAAAAATTTCTGAATTTTCTCCGGCAGCAAGGTCGAAAACCGGCTCCCAGTAAATCAAACTTCTGGTATCAGGGATGCCTGACCCGCCTCTGACTTCAGAACCTGTAAATCTTGAAGGATGCTCAAGTCCCTTGTAGTCCATAATTCTGACATTGCCGGGGAATGTGAGCCCGGGATAGTCTCCTTTGTATGTAGAGAAAGAGGCAATCCCGCTAAAACTAAGATATCCAATATAAAATTCCCTCTCATAAACCTTGAGCGATTTAACTCTGAGCGGATCGTAGTTGAAAATCTTGCTGTGGTCAAAAACAGGTATTCCATCCAGTAATACAAGTGTATTGTCTTTAGAGATACTGACATTGCTGAGCCTGTCACTCAAAATCATCTGAAGCATTGTCCTGCCTTCTACCTTTCTGAAACGCAGTTCAGGCACATATTCAGATATCACCTCCTTCATTACGGGAAATCTTGTATAGTTATCAAGAAGATATTCAGTGTGTGTTTCAGGCAGAAGAGGGTCATACATAACTCTCTTTTTTTCATATAGCGAATCTGCAAAAAATCGTCTCCATAGCTGCATCTCCACGCTTCTTGCTCTTAACCTTTCGTTGAGACCTCTGTAAATTTTCAGCTTTGGAAGTGAATCGGGGCGGATTTTCAAAAATGGATCTTTTATGGCAAAATTGAGCTGCGACAGTGAATCGGCCTCAGGCACATCCAGCACAACCTCTCTTTTTCCAAAAAATGAGTTTGTATAAAAACGAGCCGTTCCGGTGCTGTCAATAAGTGTAGTATATATATCTGACACTCCTCCCGCAGCAGAGAACCACATGACTTTATCCGTCAAAACCTCATTTTTTGAAGAACTCACAGCTACTTCAATAACCTCTCCTTCAAAATCCGGTACAATTTTAAAGAGTGACTGCGGCAATACTCCCTGTTTTTTTAAATCTGATGTAAATCCTTCAAGTGATTTTTTTGCCGGAGCAGGTATGTCATCCTCTCTTAAAACTGAGATGTGCATTGTGAGAGGAGTCTCGCCCAGATTTGAAAGTGAAACCGGAATTCTGGACTTTGCCGGAATTACATTGTGACCTGCATAGATTTTCACATCAATCATTCCCGGATTAAGACCGGAAGATGGCGGTTCAGAAACAGCAGGCAGAGCAGGCATCTGCTCAAGGAGTTCTACATTTCCTGAAACTCTGGCTGTTGTAAGAGTATTGTAAACAGAGATAGTCTTCCTGAAAAGGGAGAGCTTCTCTTCGTTGAGCATTTGCTTTGTGTATGCAGAAAGCTCATAGTTTCCGGTAGGGAGTGAAGGCGGAAGCTCAATCCGGCCGCCTCCCCTGCCGCCCCTGAGGGCAAGTTTGGCATATATACCGGTGCCTTCGCTGCTTTGTATCTCTACATATGCCACACTGCTGAATGATGAGAGTTTGCCGCCATTTCCAAAACAGTAGAGAGAGAGCCAAATGTTCTCACCTGCGATATATGCATCTCTGTCTGTGGCAACAAAAATTCTTTCAGATCTGTTCTCTGATGCATTCAGGGAGAGAGTTCCCGAAAGTATGAGCAGCAGTAATGCTGTATATTTTAATATGATTTTCATCTTCGGTTCCACTATTAAATGTGATTATTTGGCCAGAAAGCCGGTTTGTTTTTTGTTCCCTGCAGACGGCAGTCTACGCAGTATCTGGATGCCCAGTAGCTCTCTCCGAAAGGCGGATGCCCTGTATAAGTTGTAACCTCAAGACCTCTCTCCCATAGTGAGTGAAAGTTCATAGGATTGTCCATATTCACAAACTCTACATCACAATTATTTGGATACTTGTATATTCCAATATCTTCCCCTCTGGCAAAAATTCTCTTTTTAGAGACAATCCCTGCGCTTATATAACCAATTACCTTCTCACTTTTATTTGTAATACAAATTATGTTTCCATCCATTTCACTGGGCTGCGGCGAAAAGATTCCGCCCAGCTGGTCTGAGTTTTTCTGAATATTATCCCAGTACTTGAAAGCCTCTTCTGAGATGGCCATCTGATTTAGCTCCATTGAATAGAGGTAACTGATTCTCCTGTCACCGGACCCCATGGATACCAAAGGCTTTTCGTGTACCCTGTCCTCTGTCAAACCTGTTGTTGAGGCTACCAGAATTGAAGATGAGCGACCCTTTCCCCAGCAGTAATACCTGTTCTTTGATTCAGGAATTGGAATAACCTCGTCTGTTGCAGGGATGTACTCAAAAAATGCCTGAAACTGAGCATGAAATTCCCAATCCTCAGTGAAGAACCACCTGTAATACCTTGTATTACCTGACGGGTCGTTTGAACTGACATGGAATGTAACACTCTGTTTAACTGTATCTACATTGTATCCCACCGAACCTACAGGGGGAGCCTGCAGCACAGGCAGAAGTGCAGATACATATTTTCTCTGACCGATATTTACATGTAGTCTGTATTTAAGGTTGGGATTAATCCCAACTGTATTAATCACATAGGTAATAGTTTCACCTGATGAGACCTGCTTTGCAGTATATTTTGTGCCGGTTTCGCTTTCTACCCATACCAGAGCACCCGAAATATAATTGATTTTGCTTTCGTCATTAACTGAAATTGAGCGGCTGACAGTAACTCTAGTTGTATCGTTCTGGATAATGTCTCCTTCAATAACATACATATTGTCAATAATCTCAATTCCTTCGGGATTGAAGGGTTTAACACAACCCCAGAGGAGCAGCATGAAAAGTGATGGAAGTATAATGTTGCTGTATGTTTTCATGGTCAGAATTTGATGTTGTAGTTAATGTATGGTATTGGTGAGCCGAAAATTGAGAGCTGATAGCCCTGAACCTTATTTCCGTTCTCTGTTGTATAGAACACAGAGAAAGCATTTTGCCTGCCGGTCACATTATAAACCCCAATAGTAATTGTGCTGTGTGTCCAGAGCGTAAGGTTGTGGCTCGGTTCAATATTAATGGCAATGTCTGCCCTGAAGTAGTCCGGGATCCTGTATGCATTCCTCTCTGAATAGTAGAGTCTGAACCCTCCTCCATAATTGTACTTGCTCACCGGAATCGTTACAGGACGGCCGGTAGCGTAATCTACATTTACAGAAACACTAAATCTCTGGGTAAATTTATAGTTTGCTACTATCTTAAGGTCATGAGGTTTATCGTATGAGGCAGGGTACCAGTTACCGTCATTGATATTATAACTATCCTTTTTACCGCTCTCCCTGAGCATTGTTTTTGAGTAAGTGTATGCCATCCAGCCGTTGAGTTTTCCCAGCGGTTTTCTGGCCATGATCTCTATTCCGTATGCCCTGCCCTGAGTCTTTAGAACATCGTTATGAATGTTTTCGTTCATGTTGAGAATTGCACCACTTTTATAATCCAGGTAGTTGTACATCTCCTTGTAATATGCCTCAAGTGACAACTCCACTTTCTTTCTCATTATATTCTGATACAATCCGGCTGCAGCCTGCCATCCGGTCTGCGGAACAATGTTTCTGTCGCTCAGTTTCCAGATGTCGGTAGGGGAAATTGACGATGTATTGGAGAGCATGTGTATATTCTGACGCATACTGCTGAAACCTCCCTTGAAGGCAAGGTCATCATTTGCAGCATACCTTGCTGAGACTCTGAATTCAGGGCCATGGTAAGGCTTAACAGAATCGCGGGTAAGTGCAGAGTAGAGGTTGTATCTCACTCCAAGGTCAACTGACAGTGCATCTGAAAGTGTCCATGTATCGCTGGCATAGAAAGAGAGCTCTGCTCCCCTCTCCACAGGAATTCTCTTCTCTACCACTATTGACTCACTTCCTGCCGGAACAAGGTTTCCGGGACTGAGATCAAGCAACAATGTATTTACTCCATAGTTGACCGAGTGCTTCTCGTGAACCATCCAGTTGAAGTTTGCCTTGTAAAAGAGCTGTCTTATTCTGAAGTCCATCTCATATGCATTTACAGGATTTCCCCTGTCTGCAGTATTGAAACCGTACTGGTCAAATCCTGCACTCATAACCATATTGCGGCGGTCGTCAATAATCTTTCTCCATTTAAGAGAGGCGTTGATATTCCTGTAACCGTATGTTGTATCCCTGCTAAAGCTGAACTTGTCTCCCGAGTAGTACCCGTAGAAGTACAGGGTGTTATCTTCATTTATCTTGTGGCTCAAACCCAGAGTCATGTCGCTGAAAGATGCCTTTCCGTCGCGGTAACCGCTGCTAGGTGGAAGAAGGCCAAGAATCCAGTTTGAGTATGTTGTCCTTAGACCGGCAATAAAATTTGTTTTGCCTTTTGCAATTGGCCCCTCCAGGTGGAATTTGCCTGTGAGAAGGCCAATTCCTGCAGAACCTGTTATCTTGTTGCTGTTTCCGTTCCTGCTGTTAATCTCAAGAACGGATGATATTCTGCCGCCGAATTTTGCAGGGATTGTACTTTTGTAAAGTTCAATATCATTTACAACATCCGGGTTAAAGGCAGAGAAGAGTCCAAAGAGGTGAGTGGGATTGTAAATTGTCCCTTCATTGAAGAGGATGAGATTCTGATCTGCAGCTCCTCCCCTTACATTGAATCCGCCTGAAGATTCTCCTACTGATTTTACTCCCGGCAGTGTAAGTACTATCTTAAGAACATCTGCCTCGCCAAATGCAGATGGAACATGTTTGATTCTGTCAATTCGAACCTTTTCAATACCCATCTGAGTGCTCCTCATTTTGAGATTGCTTTCTGCAGTAAGGACTACTCCGGAGAGTGCATATACCTTGTCCTTCATAACAATATCAAGCATTCCGTCACCAAAGACATCCAGCATAAGCTTCGCGTCCTCCATTCCGTAACCTTTTACCACAATGCTTCTGGCCCCCTTTGGAAGGGTTAATCTGTAAAGGCCGAATGCATCTGTAGTAGCCACTGCAAACGGCTCTTCAAGCATTACTGATACTCCCGGCAGAGGCTCGCCTGAATCCAGGTTTCTAACATAACCGCTCATGAGAACCCTGCTTCCTTTAGAAGGCATGTCCGGGTCACCTATCTTGTATACCTTATTTTCTGATTTGGCTGTGTTATCATCGAATGTAACTGCCTTTACATACTCCAGGTCTGTTGTATCACCGGGATTATAATCAAAATATCTGTCCGGAAGTTTCGTGAGCAGCTCTTTGCTGCTTACTGCAACCAGGTTGTTATTAATATCAAGAAGCCTGAAGCCTTTGCTCTCAAGTTCAGATTCCAGCGAAGTCCAGATGTTCTGGCGGCTGCAGTCAAGATTGAACAGCGTCTCTGAAGCATCCTTAATAAGAAGTTCACGCCCGCCCTCTTTCAAAATAACTTTCGACAGAGAATCGGCATTAATCCCTTTAACTGTGATTCTTGCGGGTGTTTGTGCATTTGCAGTTAAGCCCGTTGCCAGCAAGGCAATAAAAATTATAATTGTTTTTTTCATCTGCTTACCGGCTAGTTTGATTCTGCAATTTGTAAAATCCTTGCGAATACTAAGGACTTTTCGCTCTGAGCAGATATTTTTTCCTCTCTCAGTTTTCTGTTTATCTCACCTCTTTTCTCCGGGTAGAGTGACAGGAGGGATGATTTCCGGAGGATTCTGAATTCGCCTCCGTCCTTATTAAGTATGTAGCTCTCCTGATGCTCAAAACTCTTTTCGAGCCGGCTTCCTGTCAGAGGATTTACTGAGGATGCAATTTTTTCTGAATAAACTTTTCTTATTCTTTTATAGAGCTTTGATTTACCATCAAAAAGCAACTCAAAATATGCTCCGCCACGGTTGACAAATTTTCTCTTCCCCATGGTAAAATACTCTACCAGACTTTTATTGAGCACAACCTCCCTGCCTGAGTAGGGAATCTTCACATAAAGTTCATCCATGTGGCTGTTAAGGTTCATCCAGACATCTGAATATATGCGTCCGTTGTACTTTACCTCTCCCTTTTCAAATGTTTCGCTGTATGCATAGAAGGTTCCCAGATGGAGAAATTTATATTTCATGGGAGCTGCTCCCCTGTACAGATTCATATAGTTGCCTGCTGCATTTGCATAGGTGCCGTAATCTGACTCCTTTTGCGAAAAGAGGTGTGCTGCCGGCAGAAAAGTCATCAGCAGTAAAAAAGAGAGATACTTTAATTGCATAAGTGTGATTGTGCTTAGTGAAAATGGGTTGTAGCAGTCTTTACAAAAATATAAAAATAATGCTAACTTTGGCGGAATTCCCATATTAAACCGAGAACTTTTACTAAATCATAAATTAATGAACACTCAGAAAAAAAACTATGCATTGCCAATAGCAATGATGTTCGCGCTCTTTTTCATGATCGCATTCGTTACAGGCCTACAGAATCCAATGGGGGTCATTGTGAAAAACCAGTTCGGAGCAAGCAATCTTTTGTCTCAGCTTGGCAATTTTGCAATCTTTATCGCATATGCATTTATGGGCATACCTGCCGGAATGCTGCTTTCAAAAATAGGTTACAAGAAGACAGCCCTCTCTGCTATTGTTGTGGGCTTTACCGGGGTTAGTATAACTTTCCTTTCCGGTCAGGTTGCCAATTTTGCAGTATATCTTCTTGGAGCTTTCATATCAGGCTTCTCAATGACAATGCTCAATGTAGTTGTTAATCCACTGCTTAACGGCCTTGGCGCAAATGAGAAAAAAGGAAATCAGCTTCTTCAGTTTGGAGGCACTTTCAACTCAACCGGAGCTACAATCGTTCCTGTTCTTGTTGGTTACCTGATGGGGAACGACCCGGCGGCAAGAACTATTGCTTCTGCCAATCCTGCTCTGTTCCTTGCTATGGGAATCTTTGTGCTGGCATTTCTGGTTTTATATTTTGTAAGAATTCCCGAGCCTTTTATCTCAAAGGAGAAAGCTGCTGTTAAGGAAAAAGATAATCACAGTGCACTTTCATTCCGTCACTTTGTGTTTGGTATGATTTCCATCTTCATCTATGTTGGTGTTGAGGTTGGTATTCCAAACATAGCAAACCTTTATATGACATCCGGACTTGATGCAGGCGGACTTGGATTTGACCCGTCGGTGGCCGGTACAGTTGTTGGAACATACTGGTTCCTGATGCTTGTTGGCCGTTTCACGGGGGGTATTCTTGGTTCTAAACTTTCAAGCAAAACAATGCTTACAGGAGTTTCTCTGCTTGCACTTGTATTTGTTACGCTTGCCATATTTATGCCGGCAGAGGCAATGATAAACATGCCTGTATTCCAGTCTGACATTTCGTTTGGCTTTGCTCAGGTTCCGGTTGGAGTCTTCTTCCTTGTGCTTGTTGGTCTTTGTACTTCAGTAATGTGGGGAAGCATCTTTAACCTTGCAACATCAGGCCTTGGCAAATATACAGCTGCAGCCTCGGGATTGTTTATGGTTATGGTTTGCGGCGGTGGTATTCTTCCTGCAGTACAGGGTGGAATTGCAGACGCAGCAGGCTTCATAAACAGTTACTGGATCGTATTTGCAGGCCTTGCATTTATACTGTTCTATGCTCTGGCAGGACATAAAAATGTGAATAAAAATATCCCTACAGCATAATTCTGACAAACCATTATAAACAATAATCTCACAATTATGGATAAACCATACGTAGCAGGCATTGACATTGGAGGACAGACAAGCAAGCTTGGAATTGTTGATGCAAGAGGTACAGTAATATCTCAGACAACTATAAGAACTGATACTCACACAGATGTTAACCTTTTTATTGAAGATCTGAGCAATGCTCTTGCAAAGATTGCCGAGGAGGTTGGCGGAATGGATAAACTTCGCGGAATAGGAATTGGTGCGCCAAATGGTAACTACTATACCGGCACTATTGAAAATGCAGTGAACCTGGTTTGGGGTGGATGCAATGCTATTCCTTTTGCAAAGCTCATGAGAGAGAAAACAGGTGTTCCCGTTGCTCTCACAAATGATGCAAACGCAGCAGCCGTGGGAGAAATGACCTACGGAGCTGCACGCGGAATGAAGAATTTCATAATGATTACCCTGGGTACAGGCGTTGGAAGCGGAATTGTTATAAACGGAGACGTTGTTTACGGTCATGACGGATTTGCCGGAGAACTGGGCCACACAACTGCCGTGAGAAACAACGGAAGGCTGTGCAACTGCGGAAGGATTGGTTGTCTTGAGACATACACATCTGCCATTGGAGTTGCAAGAACTGCCCGCGAATGGCTGGAATCTTCTGAAGAGCCAAGTATTCTTCGTGAAATACCTGAGGCAATTACCTCTAAGGATGTTTATGAAGCCGCAGCTCAGGGAGATGCCCTTGCAATAAAAGTTTTTGAATACACAGGCAAAAAGCTTGGTGAATCTTTTGCGGAATTTGTAGCATTCAGCGCACCTGAGGCAATTGTCCTCTTTGGAGGTCTTGCCCGCTCAGGCAACCTGCTTCTCAAACCTATAGAGGAGCACATGAATGCAAACCTGCTTCCTTTGTGGAGAAATAAGATCAAGATTATTTTCTCACAGCTTAAGGAGTCAGATGCTGCGATTCTTGGCGCCAGTGCACTGGGATGGGAAATTAAATAGTCTAAAACTATTGAAAATAAGTAAAAAAAGAGGAGCTCAAACGGGCTCCTCTTCTTCTTAATTCTACGGCAGTTAAGAAACTGTTCAGTATAGAAATTTCAAACTAAATCTCAATTCTTTAAGTTAATCTCTGGTTTTAAACTCTTAATCCTAATTCTTCGGATGAGGGATATTCTCCCTGATTTTCCATTCTCCGGTCAAAAAGCGCTTTGTTGTATCCCTTACATCGTGGCACTTAACAATAACTGCACCCTCTTTTTCCCAGTATGATTTTACAGTATGACCATTCATTGGACCATCCTTTGGGCCACGAACATCTACATCATCCGGATTTACAACTATTTTAAGCCCTGCCGATTCATTTATCATATCCATATCGCCGCGGCTGTTACCTCCCACAATAAGAGGTTTTGTTTTAATGAAAGTAGGGATTGAATTTGCCTTTCCGTCGTCCTGAGGAATTGGCAGAATAATCTTTGAAGTTGTTTTGCCATGCTCTACAACTGATCTTGCACCAACAATATTAACGGGTGAAATTCCAAGTTCTCTGGCAAAGAATCCCTGATAAAGATACTCCGGAGAGGCAGTAAGAATCCATACCTCAAACCCGAACTCCTTAAGGTTTGCAATAAGGGCTTTCATCTCGGGATAGAATTTATCCTTATACATTGCCTCAAAGCAGTCAGTACCAATCCGGGCAATCTCATCAGGAGAAAGTCCGGCAAGAAAATGCACACGGTTCTCTACATAAGGTTTACCAACATTATCACCATCTGCAATCATCTCATCGAGGATTTTCAATTTGGCTATAGAGAGTGAATCATCTTTTCCCTTGAATGTTTTCTCTGCATACTGATACAAAGCTTCATCTGCAAGATAATGGGGAACCTGACCAAAAACAGTACCATCACCATCAAAAACAGCAACTTTACGATCCTGGTAATCAAGAGTTGAATTCAGGAACTCCTCAATTCTGTCGTTGGTCTCCTGAGGCCAGCCCTCAATGTTTGTATACTTTGGTTTTGTCTGGTTCTCACACGAACTAAGCAACAACAGCATTAAAACTGCAAACATTGCCACTCCTCTGATTCTCGAAAATATCTTCATATCTGCATTTGGTTTAGTTTCGCAAAATAAGCAATAATTTTTAAATAAAAACAATTTTCTATCGTTTTACTTTCGTTTTGTAAACACTACTGACCTGCTTTACGGGCAACGACCATTTGCCAGCATTTGCCTGCAGATCATCCCGTACGGACATGATATTCATTCACGACCCGCATCGCCATAACCAACTAACAATCAGAAAATAGTAAAATGTCCTGACAGATCACCTGTCAGGACATTTTACTATTTATTGA
>ERZ1645189.186-NODE-186-length-14847-cov-6.378313_pt1 | contig 14847 bp, 10 predicted proteins | sample MGYA00575350_ERZ1645189 | MGnify/ENA primary metagenome ERZ1645189 (study PRJEB40845, sample SAMN11283421) | freshwater sediment metagenome | isolation source: river sediment | host: Sediment | place: India: Jajmau, Kanpur | collected 2015-12-17 ...
GAATCTTCCTTTACTCGATGTTCGCTGCGCTCATTAGTAGCGGTTTAATTTTTGGCCTTCTCTATCGTAGCAGTTATGAAAGTACTCAGGCAGAATTGCGAAAAGAAGCCCTCATTTATTCTGTTGGCATCGAGACCGGGGGATTCTCCTATTTAGAAGGGCTAAGAAATGCTCCCAATCGTGCTTTGCTCAACCGAATCACCTTGGTAGCAAACGATGGAACCGTGCTTTTCGATAATTACAGCAATTTCGCTACCATGGAAAATCACAACAACCGTCCCGAAATCTTGGAAGCACGCAACACCGGTAGTAGCCAATCGATTCGTTCTTCCGATACGCTGCGTCAGCAAACTTTTTATTATGCTCTATTGTTGCCCAATCAGCAAGTTCTGAGAACAGCCGTAACCACCGATAGCATTTGGGCTTCCCTTTGGCAATTGATTCCTTGGTTCGTGTTCTTTATGGTGCTTATTGGTATCGTTTCGTTTTTCCTGGCAAATCAGGAAACCCATAGACTGATGGAACCACTCAATCGACTTGATCTCAATCGTCCTCTGGAAAATGATACATATGAAGAACTCTCTCCATTACTGGGGCGCATAGAACAGCAAAACCGACAGTTGCAAGATCAAATGAACGCCATGCAAAAAGCAAAATTAGAGTTCGAAACCATCACCGGTCATATGAGCAATGGCTTAATCCTGCTGAATGCTCAAAAAGAAATTCTGACCATCAACGTAACCGCTACACAAATGTTGGAGCTTCCCAGAGAGAATGTAATCGGCAAGAATCTTCTGCTTCTAACAAGGAGTCAAGATTTAAAGAACCTTTTCGACAAGCTAACTTGTGAGCAAAGCGAAGAAATGCTTTTAAATTACCGAAGAAAGACCTACCAGTTCTTAGCGCATCCTGTTTGCCACCAGCAAAAATTCGGTGGTGCAGTTCTGTTTATCTTGGACGTGACCGACCGACAGGCAGCGGACCAGGTGCGGCGAGAGTTTACAGCCAATGTATCTCACGAACTGAAAACTCCACTACAATCTATTTCTGGTTATGCAGAGATTATTAAAAACGGCCTCGTGAAGCCCGATGATGTTCCCCAATTTGTTGAACGTATCCATCAGGAAGCACAGCGTCTCATACACTTAGTCGAAGATATTATTAAGATTTCCAAACTCGATGAGAACAAAACCCCAATGAACCCAGAACCGGTTGACCTTTACTCACTTTCCTCGGAAGTCCTCAAACGTTTACAACCACAAATCGATGGAATGCGTTTAAAAGCAGAGCTTCACGGAGAACCTTCCTTGGTTCTAGGAAGCAAAGTCCTGTTGGAAGAAATGATTTTTAACCTCTGCGATAACGCAGTGAAGTATAATAAACTGAATGGCTTGTTAGAAGTAACCGTTCAAAGCAAAGGCGATGCCGTGATGCTACGAGTAAAAGACACCGGCATGGGCATTGAACTAGAAGATCAAAATCGTGTTTTTGAACGATTCTTCCGGGCAGATAAAACCCATTCTCGCAAAATTGACGGAACCGGCTTGGGGTTAGCCATTGTCAAACACGGTGCTCGAGTGCACGGAGCTTCCATTGATTTGCTAAGTAAACCGGGTAAAGGAACGCAAATTAGTATTCTGTTCCCCAAATTGTAAATTCGCTGAATTGAAGAAAAAAGAAGGAAAGCGTTTCCTCCCAGCAGAATAAAAGTATTGAAGAGATTGTTCGGAATTCTTCGGAGTTTCGCTCGATAGATACGAATTCTGCTAAAGGAGGAAACGCTATGAAATTAATTGTAGCCATTATCCAAGATCAAGATTATCGAAACTTAGGCGATGCGTTAAGAGAGAACAATTTTCGCTCGACTCGCATATCCAGTACCGGTGGATTTTTAAGCACAGGGAACTCCACTCTGCTGATTGGTGTAGAACCTGAACAAGTGGACCAAGTGGTTGAACTGATTAAAACCCATTGTCATGCTCGCACTCAGCTGATGAATGCCACCCCTACGATTGGTGGTTTCATGGGGGCTATGCCACATTACCCGGTTGAAGTAGTGGTAGGAGGCGCGATTATCTTTGTGCTGGATGCAGAGAAAATAAACCTCACCCAGTTGCTACAACCAGAAGCGTCAACTCCCACTGAACAAAAGTAATAAAGTAATGATAAAGAAGTCCGAAAGAAGCAGTTCAGCTTCTTTCGGACTTCTTTGTTGTTTGAGCTTATTTCAGCTTCGCCAGCCCTTCGGCGTAGAGGGATTCTTCCAGCTGCACGTATCCAACTTCTTTAATTAAATCCGTTCCATCGGTGAGGAAGTATTTAACAAAGGCATTGACGTGTTCTTTTGCCAGCGCTTTCTCGGTAACATACATGAAGACCGGCCGAGATAGCGGAGCATAGGTGCCATCTTTTATGGTATCAAAGGTAGGTTCGATCGGACCTTTTCCAGCATCGATTTTGACGATCTTTAGAATATCTTTGTTCTCAACATAGTAAGCAAAACCAAAGAAACCTAAAGAGTATTTGTCACCGGCGATGCCTTGGACTAAAACGTTGTCATCTTCGCTAGGGGTAAAGTCTGTGCGGACTGCACCGGATTTGCCGTTGACCACTTCTGTAAAATAGTCGAAAGTTCCCGAATCGGTACCAGGAGCGTATAACTTAATGGGTTCATTGGGCCATGCGGCTCGAACATCACGCCAGGTTTTAACGGTAGATTCCGGATTCCAAATCGCCTTCAGCTCATCCATGGTTAAACTATCCACGAAATCATTGGATTTATTCACCATAACAGATAAACCGTCAAAAGCAATTTTGAACTCTACGAAATCAATTTTGTTTTCCTTAGCGACAGCTGCTTCGCTTTCCTTAATAGGACGGGATGCGTTACTGATGTCAGTTTCGCCAATGGTAAACTTCTTGAAACCACCGCCGGTTCCAGAAACACCGATGGAGATTTTTACATCCGGGTTAACTTTTCGGAATTCTTCTGCAACTGCTTCGGTGATGGGGAATACGGTACTGGAACCATCGATGATGATGTCACCGGTAAGTTTTGCGGGTGCAGGAGTGGGCGTGGGGGTAGGGGCCGGGGCGGGAGCTGGGGTATTACAAGCAGATAGAGTGAGCAATGCAACGAGTAACAGGATAAAAGTTGTCATCCATTTTTTTCTTAGTGTACTTTTCATAAGTATCTCCTTTCAATTTTACCTCTCAAATTTATATCCAATCAGAACTTTTGTTCCGCTTTGGTTTACTCATAGGTTTGTTGGAATTTGTTGCGGATAATAATGGCTGTCATGTTAAGTGTCAACAGTAACGCCATAAGGACCATAATCGCGGCTGCAGTAAGGTCTCGGAAATCGGCACTGGGTTTGCTCATCCAAGTATAGATCTGTATGGGCATCACGATGAAGGAGTCCATGATTCCTTTTGGCAAGGTGCTAACAAAGCTGAATGCACCTACCAATAAGAGGGGAGCCGATTCTCCCAGCGCCCGTGAAATGGCGAGTATAACACCGGTAAGGATGCCGGGTAACGCACTCGGAAGCACAATCCCTTTCACCGTCTTCCATTTGGAAGCGCCTAGTGCATAAGATCCTTCCCGAAGCGATGCCGGAATCATTCGGATGGCTTCTTGAGTTGCGACGATCATAATGGGCATAATGAGGAGTGACATGGTCAATGCTCCTGAGAGGATGCTTCTACCTAAACCAAGTGTTCTGACAAAGAAGGACAGCCCCAAAATACCATAAACAATGGAGGGAACCCCAGCCAGATTTGAAATGTTAATTTTGATAAAGCGAGTGAAGCGGTTCTCCATGGCATACTCTTCCAAATATACTGCTGCGCTGATAGACAATGGTATGGAGATGAGGGCAGTCAAGACCACCAGCCAAAGACTACCGAGCATGGCGGGAAGAATGCCTGATTTTGACGCAAAGCGTGAGGGAAAGTTGATAAAGAACTCCCAATTGATGAATCGTGACCCTCTGGCAATGAGGTCTGACAGTAAGATAACGAGCACGAAAATGCTGACAAAAGCTGCCGTGGCAAACAGGAGATGAGCAAGCTTATTACTAAATTCTCTTCTCTTGTTGTAACTGATGGGGTTTCTCATGATGCTGCGGCCTCCTTCTTCCTTTGGATGAGGCGATGGGCAAATAAATTCATGGAGAAAGTTATGAGAAAGAGCAATAAACCAACCGCATATAAGGCATAGTAACTAGTCGTGCCGTGAGCGTTATCTCCTTGGCTGGCTTGAGCGATGAAAGCAGTCAGTGTTTGTACGCTTCCTAAAGGGTTGAAGGTCATGTTTGGCCTTGCACCTGCTGCAACGGTCACAATCATGGTTTCGCCAATGGCTCTGGAGACGGCCAAAACAAAGGAGGAAACGATGCCGGAAAAGGCATAAGGGATGGAGATACTTCTCACAACTTCGAGCTTTGTAGCTCCCAGGGCGTACCCTCCGTGTTTCATACCAAGTGGCACAGAGCTGAGGGCATCTTCACTGAGTGAGCTAACCAACGGCATGATCATGATTCCCATGGCGATACCTGCGCTCGCAGCGTTGTAAATCTCGGTCTGAGGTAGCCATCTTTGTAGAACCGGAGTGATGAGATTGAGTGCAAAATATCCGTATACAATGGATGGCACACCGGCGAGGACTTCCAAAGTTGGCTTTAGTATTTTTCTTAGAAGAGGTGGTGAATACTCACTCAAAAAAATGGCACTGGATAATCCTAAGGGCAATGCAATGGTCGCCGCAACAAGAGTCACGGTTAATGTTCCAGTGATTAAAGGCAACACACCATATTGTGCATTGGCAAAAAGCGGGGTCCACTCTCTTCCGGTTAGGAATTTCCAAATGGATACTTCTCGAAAGAATTGAAGGGTATTGAGCAAGAGAGAAAAGATGATGCCCAAGGTGATGAACACCGACAAGACTGCGGTCACCAAAAGCAACGCATGAATCACTAATTCGGATGGGGTTTCTTTCATTTTATCTTTGTTTGTGAGAATCATTGGGTCACCTCCTCGCTTACATTATGACGTCACAAACCATTTATCATCTGATATCATCATACAATCGTTGGCTATTTTGTGCAATCCACTTTGGTTAACTCCATGTTAAGTCTTCCGTTCGATTATTGTAAATTCTTCAAAGTTGTTAACAAATGGGAACTTTTCGTTTTTACAATACGTCATAAGTCGTAGAAACAAGAGTTGAAAGGGAGGATCGTTATGAAAAGGAAATTAGTGTATGCATTAATTTTGACGTTGCTGGTTATGACTGCTTTGCCCCCATCGGCTGCGGCAGAGATTCTCGGTAAAACCGATGCCTTGGTAAAAGACCGATTGGGTTTGGTCACGATGAAAGTGAAGCAGATTATTGAGATTGGGGATCATTATACCCAATTTAATGGCACTTTACAGGAGGATGTTCTCCAATCTTATTGGAATTTGAGTTGGGCTTCCGAGCAAGACAACTTAACCATTTATGCCTTGGAAAGCGGCAAAATCATGCAATACTCACGTTATAAAGTGCAAGATGGCATGTACAAACCCTATTCCCCTTTTTTTGAGCCCACTTTCCCTGCTCATAGCAAAACAGAAGCGTTGGCTGTCGCTCAATCATTTGTGGAAAAAGTGTTGTTGCCAGGAGAGTCTGTTGAGTTCAATGCTCAAGAACCTAAGGAATCTCTTTCAGCTACACAGTATTACTTCAGCGGAAATCTGTTGTTAAATGGCTTGAAGAGCGGGAACACGTTTAACATCAGCGTGATTGCAGAAGATCTTATGGTGCAATCTTTCTACCGAAGCGATTCCTACAGCAAAATCATCGGCGGGGTTCCCACAGTGGATACCGGTATCAGTCAAGAAGCCGCGTCCTGGTTATTGAAGGGTAAGATCGGGATGAAACTGCAGTATGTATTAGTGGAAGACGAAAGCAAGCCGGTTCCGCCACCTATGCCGTACCCGATTGATTCGCGTGCCAAGCCAGCCGTCAGTCTGGTTACGAGCTCAGTAGCCCCCGATTCGATGCCTACTCCCCAACCGACACCAGAACCTCTGCCTGTTGAAGCGAAAACGTATACGGCCGTTTTACGCTACCTGCCTTTTATTGAGGGTAATTGGATGGTAGATGCCAAAACAGGTGAACTGATAGATATCACTCACTTATATGATGATTTGAGTGCCAGAAAAGAAATGGCAAGCGCAGAACCCAGTCCCACCATGGCCGATGGCAAAGGTGGCTATGAAGAATACCTCACTCCGACCGAACTGGAAGGGGTAGAGAAACTAAAAGATGCCTTGAGCAAAGAAGAGCTCACAGCAAAATTAGTCGCGATTGCTGCATTAAAAATGGACGAAGGCTATCTGTTAACCTCTTATCACTTCTACTTAAATGAAAGCAATGGTGATATTACCGCCAGTCTGAATTTCAGCAAAGCACATACCAGTGGACAACGTTCTTTCTATTATAAAAATGCCACCATGAATGCTAAGACAGGCGAACTGATTTCTTTCTCTGCTTCGTATCCGTATTTGGAAGAGGTTTTGTATGATATTACGCTTTCCAAAGAGACCGCGGAGACCACAGCGAGAGCTTTTCTACAAGATTATGCCACCACTCATTTTGCACAAACCGGATTGTTTGATAGCTATGTTCCGGTGAAAGCAGAACATTACTCCTCTGCTTATCAGTTTACCTTTGCCCATACTGCCAATGGATATTTCCTGCCGACCAACAGTATTACTGTCAGTGTAAACGCCCAAACCGGGGCCATTGATCATTTTTATACCTCTTGGACCGAAGGAGTAGAGTTTGATTCGGCAGAAGGGATCATTGCAGAGGCACAGGCCATCGATATTTATGCGGCTGCTCAAGACACAGTGTTACAATACTTGCAACTTCCCACCTCGGTAGACCCCGATTCTCCCTTATATGAACCTTTAAAGGCCTACGGTTATGGCTATATTTATGAGTATCGCTTGGCTTATCAATATGTCAACGATTCATATATTTACGGCATCGACGCTAAGACTGGTGAAATTTTGGAGAACAAGTATCAAAACACATACGAAACCTTACAGTATGAAGATATTTCCGGTCACTATGCCGAAATGCAAATTCGCACTCTTGCTGAATACGGAATTGGATTAAGCGGAAGCGAGTTTCTGCCCAATCAGGCGATCAGTCAACGAGAAATGCTCATTTACATTCTGTCTTCAAACAGCAATCGTGCCGAACTGGAAAAGAACGAAGAGTATTTGTATAACCAAGCTTATAGTATGAATATCCTTACCAAAGAAGAACGAGAACCTGAAGCAGCAGTGAGTAAGGCCGACTTAGTGAAGGCGCTTCTCAACATGTCGGGTTATGGAAAAGTAGCGAAAATCCCCGGTATCTTTGTTGTTCGATTTGCCGATGCTGCAACCATTGCTGAAACCGATTATGGTTATGTCGCCATTGCACAGGGTTTAAAACTCATCTATGGTGATTTACAAGGCAACTTTAACCCACAACAAAATGCCACCCGCGCTATGACTGCCCTTGTCTTTTACAACTTCCTCAACCGTTAATCCATATTTACCACTAGGGTAAGCGTTTTTGTTGTGAAAACGCGAGACGCCCCGAGGTGTTAAAAAAGCTTGACGTGGGCGTCATTTTGCGATATGATGTTTTCGCAATCGATTACAATGTCTTCAGGGCGGGGTGTGATTCCCCACCGGCGGTAAAGGGAGCAGGTCTCCACAAGTCCGCGAGCAGAATTTTTCTGTTGAACCGGTTCAATTCCGGTACCGACGGTATAGTCCGGATGGAAGAAGGCAAAGTCAGAATGATCTTTCGTCTCGTCATACGAGCCGGAGGTTTCATCTTCTTCGCTTTTATTCATCGCTGCTTGGACATTGTTCCGAGCAGCGATTTTTATGTAGAAAGAGGATGGATTTATGAAAACCGGTTCTTTAAAGTGGATGGTCCGCACGGCCTTGTTGGCTGCTTTGTCTTTGGTCTTAATGTACATTGAAACACCGCCCTTGTTTGGTACGCCCTTTTTAAAACTCGATTTAGCCGATGTACCGGCAGCATTATCGGGTTTGGCGTTTGGACCTTTGAGCGGTGTTATGGTCGTTTTGATTAAAAACCTGGTGCATTTGCTCTTTACCGACAGCGCCGGCATTGGTCAGCTAGCCAATTTCCTGTATGGTAGCATTTTAGTACTTTCGATTTCCTTATCTTCCAAGATTAAGCTGGTCAAACACACCACCATCAACCTGCTGGTCACAGGTGCCATCGGCACTGTCATTATGACCATTGCAGCCTACTTCATCAACTTATATGTAATCTTCCCTATGTATACGTTATTCATGCCCATGGAAGCCCTTATTGCCTTCTTACCGGCAGTTATTGCATTTAACCTCACCAAGGGTGCTGTGGTGACCGCTCTTTCCGCCCTTCTCTTCTGGCGTATCAAAGATTTTCTGGTGCAATGATCCCATAGAAAAATGCTGCTTCGCTTAGGTTGCGAAGCAGCATTTTTTTATTGTAAAATCCTCTGTAATATTTGAACAGCGTTAGAAGCTGCTCCTTTTCGCACATTGTCTGCTACACACCATAAGTGCAGACCATTTTCCTGTGAAACATCACGGCGTATACGCCCCACATACACCGAGTCACTACCTGCCGCTGCCAGAGGCGTGGGGTACATCGCCCGGTTGGGCTCGTCCATTACAATGATTCCCGGGGAATTACGCAACAACTCCCTGACTTCTTCCACCTCAAATGCTTTCTCGGTACAAAGATTTATTTCCACACAATGCCCGTATCGTACTGGGACTCGCACAGTAGTTGCCGTCACCTTCAACTCCGGCATTTCCAGAATCTTACGTGTTTCGTCTATCATCTTTTGCTCTTCTTTGGTGTAGCCCGTCTCTAAAAACGAATCAATATGTGGTAACACGTTAAAAGCAATGTCATGTGGATAGAATTTGGGCTCTTCACCATGCAAACCACGCTCTAAGTCTTCCAAACCGGCTTTCCCCGACCCAGAGACAGCCTGATACGTAACATATGCCACCCTCTTCAAACCATATTTCCGTAGAGGTGCTAAAGCGACCACGCTCTGAATGGTAGAGCAATTCGGATTAGCGATAATTCCATGATAATCCTTCAATGTGTGCGCATTGACTTCGGGAACCACCAAAGGGATGTGTGGCTCCATGCGAAATGCTCGAGAATTGTCGATTACCGTACACCCAGTAGCAGCTGCAATGGGAGCAAACTCCTGAGCAAAATTTGCTTCCAAAGCAAACAACGCTACGTCGATACTACCATCGAAAACATCTTTCTTCAGTTCTTCTACCACAATGCTCTGGTGTCCCACTCGAATTTTCTGGCCTGCCGATTGTGCCGAAGCAAAAAGGCGCAGCGAAGTATAGGGTATCGCATACTCCTGTAATACTTGTATCATCGCTTGACCTACCAGACCGGTAGCTCCCATGACCGCTAAACGTTTTTTTTGCATACTTCTACCTCACTTTCTCTTCTCGTGTAAGACAATCGTGCCGTCAGCGGAAGGATTATTGGTATTCTTAATAACAATGGGAATTCCTACTTCCATAAGTGGTGAAATAGCATCCGGATGATAGACCTGAGCTCCACCTTTCGCCATTTTTAATAACTCTTCATAAGTCATTCGGGCAATTTTCTTGGCATCTTTCGATTTCGCCGGGTCTGCGGTCATCACGCCATCGACATCGGTCCAGTTTTCGTAAACATCACAATTTAAAGCGCTGGCGATGATGGACCCTGTAATATCGGATCCACCCCGCTCAAATGTTTTAATCTTTCCACAAGCATCCACCCCATAGAATCCAGGTACTACCACTTTCTTAGCGACTGCTAAACGCTCCCTTATGGCATCATAGGTCTTATGCTTATCCAACTTCCCCTCTGATGTAAAGAAAATGAGCTCCTTGGCATCGATGAATTCGTAGTCCAAATACTCTGCCATGATTTGTGCATTGATGTATTCTCCACGAGAAATAATCTCATCTCGTTCCGTTTGATCCAGCAGCCAGGCCATCACTTCGTCAATTTTTTGCTTCACTTGAAAGTCTAAGAACAAGTCGGATGCAATTTCGTGAAAGCGATTGGCGGTGATTTGCAGAACCTGATCCCGTTGCAAGCATAGAATTTCGTATTCTTCTTCACTGAGCTCTACTCTACTCAGCTCTTTTTGCAACTCGTAAAATTCTAGTAGTAAATCCGTAACCTTGTTATCTTCTTCAAATCGTTTTCCCGGAGCTGAGACGACAATGATGTTACGATCTTCTGCCGACAACACAATTTCGCGCACTTTACTAAACTGCTTTGCAGAAGCCAAGGACGTCCCACCAAATTTAGCTACTTTTTTACGAGCTAACAAGCTTAAATCGTAGGGTGTCTCCTGATACACACAGTAATTGAGCCAATTCGAGTAAAACAAATTCGCCGCCATCCTCCAACGCACGCGAATCCCTTTGGAGGGGTCGTCTTCCACGAAGTAGTTCACCGGCAAATGCGGTTCTAAGCCTTTTAATTGATCGCGTTGATACTCACGCAACAAGGTGCCTTCATCATACTCCCAATGCCCTGCAATAAAAATCAAGCGATTGTCTTTGGTCGTAACAATATTCACACCGGTATCGGGGCGATCGGCCCAGATGGTTAAATCCGGTATTTTTTCCACATCTTCACGCAAAATAGTCGCACAGCGCGACTGAGGGGCCCAAAAAGTATCGTCAAATCCTTTAAACAAAACACCTTTTTGCAAAACCGGATATTCATAGACACCGAACAATTTCTCATCCAAGTTCCTTTTCTCAATGCCATAGTAATGATACATCGCTGCTTGCGCTGCCCAACAAATAAAGATTGTAGAGTAGACGTTGCGCTGAGCAAAATCTAAAATTTCACGCAACTCATTCCAATACAAAACTTCTTCATAATGCAACCGTTCCACCGGCGCGCCTGTTACAATCATGGCATCGTAACGTTGATCTTTTATGTCCTCAAAGGTTTTATAGAAACGATTCAAATACGATTCGTCGGTGTGTTTACTGTGATAACTCTGAGTACGAATTAAATCAAACCGAACTTGCAAAGCCGTATTCGAAAGCATGCGCAACAGCTGCAACTCGGTTTCTTCTTTATTGGGCATTAAGTTTACAATAGCCACATGAATCGGACGAATATCCTGATGCACAGCGCGTTGCTCGCTCATGGTGAAGATATTCTCCTGTTCTAATATGGCTTTCACAGGTAAATCCCGGGGTAGAATAATGGGCATTTCTTCCTCCTATGTATGTAGAGCTTGTTCCAAATCCTTTAGGATATCTGTCACATTCTCTATACCTACAGATAACCGGATCATATTCTCCAGAATACCGGCTTTTTTCTGAGCTTCGACCGATAATTGCCTGTGCGTCATGGAAGCAGGGTGTAGTACATGAGTTCTTAAATCGCCGACATGCACAACCAAAGAAGCTAGTTGAAGTTTGTTAATAAATTCTTTACTGACCTGCCAATTTCCTTTGATTCCAAAAGAGATGATACCAGATCCTCCCAGAGGCAGGTACTTTTGAGCCAGTTCATAGGTCGACGATTCTGGCAAAAGAGGATACCTCACCCACTCGACTTGTGGATTCTTTTGTAGAGCTTTCGCTATGGCAAGTGCATTTTCTGAGTGACGTTGCATACGCAAATGCAAGGTTTCGGTGCCAAGGTTGATTAGAAAAGCGTTAAACGGGCTCAATGTGGTACCAAAATCCCGCAGAAACACTGCTCGGGCTTTCACGGCAAAGGCCTTTGCACCAAACGCTCTGGTGTAGGACAAACCATGGTAGTTGGGGTCTTCTTCTGTCAAATGGGGGAACTTTCCATTTCCCCAATTGAACCGCCCACTATCGACAATAAAGCCGCCTAAGCTGGTTGCATGCCCGTCGAGATATTTTGTAGCAGAATGTAAGACGATATCGGCTCCGTGCTCGATGGGTCGGCACAAATAAGGGGTCGCAAATGTATTATCTACGAACAAAGGGACACCGGCTTCATGTGCCAAAGTTGCTGCACGTTGAATATCGAGCACTTCCACACCGGGGTTTCCAATGGTTTCGCCAAATAACAACTTGGTGTTCGGTCTAAAAGCCTTTCTGATTTCCTCGTCGTCTGCGGTGAGAGGGATTAGTGTGGCCTCTATGCCGAACTTTTTTAACGTGGAAGTCAACAAGGTATAGGTTCCCCCATACAAATTATTGAACGCCAAAACATGCTCCCCCTGATTGCATATGGTTAAAATCGCCAAAAGGGTGGCCGCTTGGCCAGATGAGGTCGCAACGGCTGCTACCCCACCTTCCATGATAGCCAGCTTCTTTTCCAAAACTTCTACCGTGGGATTGGAAATTCGGCTGTACATATGCCCCTCTTTGCTCAAATCGAATAACGCAGCAACCTCATCTGCATTTTCATATTTATAGGTTGTCGACTGAACAATGGGCATGATGCGCGGTTCCCCGTTCTTTGGTGTGTAACCGGCGTGAATGCATAGAGTTTCTGGATGGTAATGGTTCATCGATAATTCCTCCTTCTTTTCTTAAAATAAAAAAACGTCCTTTCGAAAAATCGAAAGGACGAATATCTCGTGGTACCACCTTACTTTACCTCTGCAACAGAGGCCTCTTACGGGTACAAACATACCCTGTGACGCTAACGTGTCCACACGTGGCAACTTGAACCTTGCGGGTCGGCTGCCCCCTTCTGCAGGCCATGTTCGCCATCTTATTCTCCCGTCTCTTTTCACCAACCGAGACTCTCTGTGGGGTTTTTCCGACGACTACTCTTCTGCTCATTAGGTTTCATCTTCATTTGTCATAATATAACCGAAGTGCGACCCTTCGTCAACCCCTTTTTGAAAAAATCATCGATTTCGTATCCATAGCCGTGCGTATATATATTTCTCATTCATCGGAGTTCACTTTCAGCATGCGGTAGCCAATACCCACATGAGTATGAATCAGTTCACTCTCCAACATAGGTTCCAGTTTTTTTCTCAAGGTCGCAATATAAACTCTAAGGGCAGGGGTGTCACCTGGCAAGGTGTTATCCCAGATTTCTTTTAAAAAGTAATTATGTGTCAACACTTTCCCAAAATTTCGCGATAACAAGCTGAGTATTCTATATTCAATCGGCGAAACATGAATCTCCACGTCGCCAACAAATACACAGCCTGCCGCATAATCAATTTTCAATTCTCCATTTTGAAAGATTTGTTGGTTTTGCTCCATATTCTCCGTAGCTTGGGCTCTTCTCAATGCCACCCGTAGTCTTGCCAATAATTCTCCAACACTAAAGGGTTTCGTCAAATAATCATCTGCTCCTGCATCAAGAGCGTTTATTTTATCTGTATCTTCACTTCGAGAGCTGACTATAATGATGGGTACATTAGACCACGAGCGGGTCTTTTTAATAAAATCCACCCCATCCATATCTGGCAACCCTAAATCCAAAATGATAATCTCGGGATGATAGGATAACGATAGCATCACGGCTTCTGAACCCTTGTCTGCTGCTTTATATCGGTATCCATGAGTCTCTAGTGTTAGTGTGATGAGATTGCGAACTGGTCTATCATCTTCAATCACCAAAACCAATGGCTTATTCATTTGCTTTCACTTCCTCGGCTTTCAATGAAAAGGTAAAACAAGTGCCCTGTGGTTCGTGATCGGAGACCCAAATATCACCACCATGAGCAGAAACAATGGCTTTACACAGGGCTAACCCCAATCCTAACCCTCTTCGATTATCGCTTCGATAATTACTTCCCACAAAATACATTTCAAATAAACGAGATTTCTGTTCTGCAGGAATACCGGGACCCGTATCACAAACAGTTATTTGTACACTATCCAAACTGCGTTTTGCACTAATCTTGATCTTTGATCCATAGGGCGTATATTTCACAGCATTATCTACTAAATTGACCAAAACCTGAACTATAAGAGATGCTTCCATGCGTGCCATGAGGAACTCTTCTACATGTTCAACCATGAGAATATGGTTTTGTGCTCTTCTGGCAGAATGTGAGACAGCTTCCTCTATCACATCCACTACGAATTCTGGTTTTAAGTTCAAACTGACCGATTTGTTATCCATACGTGTAATAGCTAGTAGGTTTTCAACCAAACGAATTAACCAAGAGGAGTCCTCGTAAATATCACTAAATAATTGCGTGCGTTGCTGATTGTCCAGCATTTCGTATTGGTTTGTTAAAAGTTCAGCATTACCAGATATACTTGTGAGTGGTGTACGCAAATCGTGGGAAATAGCTCTTAGCAAATCAGCTCGAGTCTTCTCTCGTTGAGCTTCTGTTCTTAATCTTGCTTGGTTATCTCTTAACTGCTGTTTCTCTAAAGCAACTCCGCATTCACCCAAAAGAGCTAACAGCAAACTTCTTTCAAAATTTCGAATGGGTTCGTTCGCATTTACTGCGATGCCTGCTACGGCGTGAACTTGATGTTGCCCGCGTATGGCTAAATACCAAAAATTCGATTGAGGGTGCGTTTTTGTGGATGCCCCGGCTTGCTCATTATGCTGAAAAACATATTCTGCCACATGTTTCTCATGTATGAACAAGCTCTCCTCTTCTTCCTCTGCCAGTTCTTTTCTTGGATCATAGAAAACAGGATTCACCAGTTGCTCTTGCTTAACCGAATACAACACGACGGGATTCCCTGTTAATTTTAAGATTTGTGTAGCGGTCTCGTGTAATATTTCGGTTTCGGAGTCCGCATGCTGTAAGTTTC
>ERZ1645189.187-NODE-187-length-14818-cov-4.984827_pt1 | contig 14818 bp, 6 predicted proteins | sample MGYA00575350_ERZ1645189 | MGnify/ENA primary metagenome ERZ1645189 (study PRJEB40845, sample SAMN11283421) | freshwater sediment metagenome | isolation source: river sediment | host: Sediment | place: India: Jajmau, Kanpur | collected 2015-12-17 ...
CAAAAAACCAACGGGCTGGAAATACATCCTTTCAAAAAACAGACTGTAATGATTGCTCCGGTTTGTTACAAAATTACTTTGCGGTAAACTTAAAAAATCTTTATCATTCGGCTTTCATTTTTATTACTCCCCCGTAATCTCAGACCACCGTGCATGATATCACACACGGTGGTTTTATTATTTGTACCAACGCTGCACAAAAAAAAACTGCAGCCTCTGAATAGACTGCAGCTTAAAAAGAATATTACATGACCGTTATTTTATAACTTTTACTGCTGTATTGATATTATTTTCAGTCATTCTGACTACATAAACACCTGAAGGTAATTCTGTATTGAATGAATACTGATTTTGTCCTTTAACAATATTAGTATTTACTTTTGTAAGTTCAACACCTTGTATAGTATAAAGTCTCAATTCAGCTTCACCGTCAACATTTGCTTCGAAATTAGCAACCACACGTCCGTTCTGAATAAATGCATTTAATTTAGAATTGCTTATCAATGAATTTACCGAGGTAGGCGTAGATACTTTGAAAAGTTCCCAGTTATCAATGTAACCGATTTTACCTGTTGATGCGCCATCCACATTATTCAACGAGAAGAAATCATTTGTAGGAGTAGCACCTGTAGTAAATGTTTGATCTATCAATACCCATTGGTCGTTGGATTGAGGAATACTGATAGTCACATCCGGATTTGTTCCTTTTGCAAAGAAAGCCAATGTTCCATCAACAGTTTTCACCATTGCACGTACACGATAAGTAGAATTTGGCTCCCATGCTATCCCGGTCACATCCAGTGCTGCACCATCAGGCCAACCGTTGGTAGTTGCTTCAAACTTCACAGCGGCAACTCCACAATAAGCTTCGGCACCATATACTATTGATTTATGACCCCAACCACCAAACGGAGTAAGACTATTGAGGTATGGATTTGGAATTAAATTAGGATTTCCAACAGGAGTAAAACAACCTGTATCATTAGAGGCAGCAATGCTGATTTGTTTAGAAGTTACTCCCGTACTTTGAATCGTAATTAAACCGGTTAAGTTAGCCACTTCATCCCAGGTAGCTGTAATTGTATTTAATGTTCCTGAATTTGCTAAAGGAATAGAATAACTTCCACCACCATTATTAACCAGATTAGTACCCGAAAGTGTAATACCTGCAGGTGCAGTAATGGTGATATCGGTGGTAAGGTTTGCACCTGACACATCGAAAGTCTTGGTTGTGCCCTCAACATTTGTAATGAACAACGAAGTTTGTGGCACAGTAAGGGTTGGAATAGCTAAAGGACCATAATAATACAATCGGAAATTATCCATTATAATCCATCTTCCGGCTTTATTACCATCGTACACATTGCTTACCCCAAGGGTAAGTGAGCCTGTGGCATCGACCACCACATAGCTTAATTCATTGTCGTACAGGCCTGCAGCAAATGCAGATTGTGCATCACCCATACTATTGGGAAAAGTCAAACCATCGACCGCTACACCAGCCGGCGATGTTGTTTCTGCAAAGTAGTTTTTTAGCGTTTGAAAAACTTTTACTCCTGAAGCAGTAGCGTAAAATCTTGAATTAAGCATATCCCAACCATTCAGATAAACTGTTCTCTGAGCAGAACTTGCATCCACAGGACGTTCAAATCCCTGCACTTTCACTACATATATCCCTGCCGGTAAACCCGAGATTGTTTGATTAATATCAAAATTCTTTTGCCAGTATTCAATTTCATTTGAGCCCCATGCAGGTGCAGTACTTGCTGTCCAGCCACTCGCATTGGTATTAAAATTCGGATTTGTAATAGATGATGTTTTATCAGTAGGAGCCAATGCTGTATTTAAATTGGCTGTAGCTGTATTAATCTCGGCAGCTGTTCCGGTATTGTAAGTTGTAATATATGAAGTTAAATCAACACTACTACCTACTAGTTTTGCAATTTTCATCAGTTTGTCAAGTTTTACCTGTGCATTGAATTTTTCATAAGCTGCAGCAGTACAAAATTTCCATTTTGTATAATCGCTTGCAACTCTGTTGTAACGTACATCATAAACCAAACCCCTGTTACTGTTATATGTTGTAGCCACTGTACCCAAATACTGAGCTGCATTATAACTCCCATAGGTATTATTAATCTGTATTGAATAAATTTTATTTAATGCATCTGTTTGTTGAATATCCCATGTGTTGTTGGTCGAGTTATCAGTATAAGTCCAGCCATTTGCCGGATCGGCTGCAAAAAGAGTTTGAGTAGCACTATTGTATTGTAGTATCCATAATGTACTGCTTTGAACAGGAGTAATCAAAGCTCCGGTAGACACAATGGCCTGTGTACTCCACTCCCCGCCACGGTCTAAAAATTGTTTTGCACCAACATTATACACATAACATGCTGTTCCTCCTGTTATAGCAGAACCTTCAGGTTCGGGAGCATTCCAGGTCTGGGCAAAGGCTATCCCCGGAGAAATCAGGACAATAAAAAATGCCACTAATAAGAAGTAAGTTTTTTTCATGAGATAATTTTTTTAAAAATTGAGTATTATTAGAAATGTTAATTGTTTTCAGACACAAATATAGTTATCATTTCATTTGAAAATAGTAACAAAAAAGTCAAAATAGCGTAGAAAAACACCATGACATTTTTTTTTCAAACAATCGACGTGTTTATTCTGAGCTTTCAATTGAATTTATCTCCGTCGCTGCAAAGAATCCGTTCAAAGAATTACTAATAAAAATTTGATTCTGAAACTTGTGAACCAACTGTTAGAAACTGATAAGCTGGCATTCAAAAATCATATAAAGCATTCGTGACTTATTCAGGCGCAAGTACATTTACAGATTCTGAAGCTGCTTTACCGATTGAAGTTGTTGCTGCAATAGTAGTTTTGCCTGCTGAAACTCCGGTCACTACTCCGTTGATTACTGTTGCTACATTCTCATCTGATGAACTCCACGACAGTGTTTTATCGGCACTTGAAAAAGCAGGATAGAATTTGACATTGAGTTGTGAGGTTGTTCCCTTGCTCAATGAAAGTGTTTCAGGATTCAGTTTGATTCGATTGAATGAAGTTTTCAGGGAATCTGCCTGAAAAACAATGGATGTATGGTAGTTTGTGTAAAAAATATATGTACCTCTCATCCAGAGTACATCGAAAAATCCTTTTTTATGGTGTCTCGGCACAACAGGACGTACATTTATCAAACCGGAAGGAGTATTCCGCGTGATGACTGTGGAATCCCAGGTCGCTCCACTATCAGGAGTGGAAAATTTCATAATTTCGAACACCCCTTCCACCTGTTTCGAAAGGTAAATTTGAGAAGGATTGTCGTAATCCAGTGAAATTCCGCCGGAATAATTCGGTTCAGGTTCTGTGACTCCGGCAGGAGTTTGCGGAAACCATTTTCCGGCAGTTGTCAACTGCTTTTGATACCACTCCGTACCTGTCCAGCGGGCATAGTGGTAACGGTGGTCGGTATCCTGTGGGAAAGTTGCAAAAACCATGACGGGTTTATGCAGGGAATCCACCGTAATATCCCAGATCCAGCCCTTCCCGTTCGAGGCATTGTATGCGGTTTCAGCATCATTCGTATCAATGTTGAGCGGATTGGCTCCGTCACCGAAATCTTTAATCAGAGAACCGTCTGCCTTGTAAAATTTCCCTTTTTTATAACAGACATAATAAATTTTATTACTTGGCTCATTCCTCGGATGTCCGGTAGTGAAAGCCACATGTATGGCACCTGTTGGATCTTGTGCATAACGTGTGTAAGGGCGTTGTCCTCCGCCGGTGATAAATTTTACAGGTTTTTCAAAAGTCTCCCCGTTATTATGTGAAACTGCCATCGCAGGATGCCAATCGGTATCACCGCGGTAAAAAATCACGATATCATCTCCAAGCTGGAATGGATAAGGATAGGTTACATTGTTTCCAAATGACTTTTCCGTTCCGAATGAAGAAACATCTTCAGCATTCATCGAAATCCGGTAGCGCATCACCTTATCGAAATGCTTCGAATAGAATAAAATTATCTTACCATCCTTTCGGATAAAAATGGTCGGATTGGCATGATCGTCAGCCTGTAACCGCTCAAAAAGTGTATTTTTTTTGTATTCACCTGTTTGATGATTATAGCTTGCTATCACAATGTCGCCCGCACCCGTAACCCACGAAAAGTAGGTTTGTTCCTTCATTCCTTTGTGATACAGAGCGCGCGGATCTGCAAACCAGCACCAGGCACCGTCCCTATCCAGGGTATCAATTCGGTCGGTTTTATTAAATCCTTTACTGAGAGATGCTGAAACCGCATATCCGTTTTTTTCGGGATTGGAAGATGTGATGTTCACATCGCGGTTTCTATCGTGGTTATCAAGATGCTTTATCTGCGCACAACCATTTAACAAGAGAATTAACAGAAAAAATGGTGATAATTTAGCTCTCATTCATCGGGATTTTTTAAAAAATAAAGCTACGTTTTTTTTGAAACGTAGCTTTATTAAACTAACCAAATACTTATTTAACTAACTTGAAAGCTGCAAATTTTCCATCAGCCACAATCTCTACCAGATATACTCCGCGAGTCAGTTCTTTATCAATGGTGACACGATTGAGACCTGCATGAAGACTCACTTCTTTTTCGGCCAGTTTGATGCCGTTCACACCATAAACCTTGATTTTCGTAAGTGTCGTGTTATCGAGAGTAATGTCTGTGTTAATTTTGTTATTCAGGATGTAAGCGTTCACTCCGGTCAGTGAATGATTGTTTCTCAATCCGGTAGTATTGGGAATCAGTCTGAAGTTATCTATCGCTACCCAGTTACCGGTTTGAACCACCTGGAATCCGACAATCAACGTTCCGTCCGTAACATCAATATCCAAAGAATATTCGCCGGTTTCAACAACTTCAACTCCGTATGTATTACCAATAATGTAAGCGCCGCCCGGGAATGTTCCATCGCTTTGCTGAATAGCCTGTGCCGATGCTTTCAATGTGTAATTACCGTTTGGTACAAGCACCGTCTGCGACAGGTTTATACCTGTGAGAGAACCTCCGGAACTCATCCATTTTTCAGCATAGTATGTTCCTTTTTTCAGCGGGAATGATTCGTTGGATTGTCTGACCATACCGCCTTCGTTAGTAGTCCATCCGAGAGTAATATCGCGCTCGAAGCCAGGATTAACAAGGTATTTTGAACCATTTACCGGAAGTTTTTTTGTAACGGTTCCGGAAGTTAATGTAATTTCTCCACCCACTATATCAGCAGCTACATCGTAAGTTGCATTTACAGTTGCACCTGTTTCTGAGGCTTCAGCTATCGTTAATGTGGTTTTATCCAGGGTAATACCTGCCGGTGCAGTCAACACGATGTTTTCAGTCAAATTCTGTCCGATAACAGTAAATGAAGAGGTGGTAAATTGAGGATCAAAATCCAGAAACATCGGATTGACAGCTATATTCGGGTCGTCCAGTTCGTAGATTTGCCAGTTGTCAATGTATCCTATGTAGCCAGTGCTGGCTCCACAACCATTAAAGAAACACAATCCTGCTCCTGCAGTAGCGCCGGTAGTAAATGTCTGGTCAAATAGCTGCCAGGTTCCGTTTGTCATGGGAACTACGAAATTTATATCACCTCCTGCTCCAACGTTGCTAACACCGATATTCATCGTACCATTTTCGGTTCTTACCATGGCATAAATACGATATTTTGTAAATGGTTTCCATGTGATACTGGCATCTATTGAGCCACTGTTAGGATAACATAGTGCTGTACCGTTAATAAATCCGGAATTATTACAAAAGGCATTTCCGTCAGATACAATGCTCTTGTTTCCCCACCCGCCGTAGGTAGATAAACTGTTCATGAGCGGATCGCTGATTAAGTTGGTCTTATCATCGTAAAGCATGTTGTAGCAATCTTCTACAGCATTGAATGCATTTACGGTAACTTTTGCATTTACATAGCTTCCCTTGAGCACAATTGAATCGTTATCCAACGATACTGAGAAATCATATTCAGCTGTAACCGCTGCTCCGGCTTGAGCTTCTTCAGCAGATACAGAAGTTTTATCCAGCGTAACACCGGCAGGTGGTGTAAGTGTAATATCAGAAATCAGATTAGCTCCTTTTACTTCGAATGTTCTTACAGGATTCAGGGCATCGAACAACAACAAGGTTGGTTGTACCGAAAGTGTAGGCGCATCGAAGAGTTCATACATTTCCCAGTTATCTATATAAAGTTCAGTAGCAGTTTGCGTTTCGCAGCTGTTTAAATACATATTTATACTACCCAGTGAAGCCTTAGTGGTAAATGAAAAATCCAGCACTTTCCATTCACCCATATCTGTAGTGAACGTTTTTGTAACATTACCACTGGCAATTGCCCCGCTTATTCCGATTTTTCCTTCACCGGTACCATTCGTACTTACCATTGCTTTCACGCGGTACATGGTATTGGGTTTAAGTTTGGCTGTCAAGCCATAATCCAAAGATCCACCGCATAAACCTGTTACTTTTAAGCTGGAAGTTCCGCAATATACATAGGCGGTAGTAACTTCTCTCGTTCCCCAGCCTGCATAGCCTGTCAGACTGTTCATCAAAGGATTGCTGATGATGTTCGGCCGGTCGGTATAGAGTGGTGTGAAGCATCCGGTATCTGCATTGGAAGCATTCACTTTGATGGTAGATGTGAGTGTACCGCTTGTAAGACTGATTAACGCATCGGTTATATTCACAGAACCATTGTAGGTGGCTTTTACATTAACTCCCGCAGCAGCCTCGGCAGGTGTAATGGTTGTTTTGTTTAATGTGATTCCTGCTGGTGCGCTCAAAGCTATGTCACTCGTCAGGTTTACTGCTTTAACAAAGAATGTTTTGGATAAATTAGCGGCATCAAACATCAGTTCCGTTGTATTCAACAGTATGTAAGGAGTAGTTTCCAGGGAGTAAAGTCTGAAATTATCGCAAGCTACCCAGTTGCTAGATTTTATAGCCTTGAAACCTACTTTCAGTGTCCCGGCTGTAACATTTACGAGAACACTGTAATCACTGGTACCGAAAACTTCTGTAGAATCGGAGTTAGCATATACAAATGCTCCTCCGGTATTTTGATTGGTGAAGCCTGCCACTTTGAGCAGATACCATCCGTTGGGGATGGTTGCCACCTGTTGTGACAAATTAATTCCGGTAAGGCTACCTGAACTTTGCCATTTTTCTGCATACCAGGTACCTTCTTTCAGGCTAAAAGAAGTGTTGCTTTGAGATTGCATGATATTTCCGGCATTGGACCAGCCGGCTATTGTCGTGCTTACAGCTGTAGCCGACTCAAAACTCGGATTTGACAAATAGGTGTTTGTCACATCCGTCTGTGCATTGACTCCCATCAGAGCCATCAAAGGCATAATTAACAGAGTAAAAAGTTTTTTCATGACATTAATTTTTGAAAGATTGATTTTATTAAGTAATAATTGTGTTAAAGATACAATCAAAGAGATTTTTTAAAATACATGCCACAAATGTATGAAATAATAATTTCATGACAGAAAAAAAAAGGTCAAAGTGGTGTATAAAAAAATCAACTCCTTAATCAAATACATTCTGAACGTTGATTTCAGAATCGGGAATCAATCTTTATTCATATCCTGAAACTCCTTGGGGGTCATGCCAAATTCGGCTTTGAAACATCTGCTGAAGTATTTGGGGTCATTAAATCCTACTTTGAAAGCTATTTCAGAAACGTTTCCTACATTATTTTTGAGCATCTGAGCTGCGTGCTTTAATCGGATATTCCGAATGAACTCCCAGGGCGAGAGACCTGTGAGAGATTTAAGTTTACGGTGCAATGTAGATTTGGATGATGACATGTCCATTGCAAAATGCTCGAAATCGTATGTCTCGTCAGCCAGTTTATCTTCCACTTTGCTGATTGCAGTTTTCAGATATTCTTCATCTATGGAATTGTATTCCATATTGGTAATGCTTACATCGTGATTGAGCTGGAATCTCTTTATTTTCTGGCTTCTGCTGCTGATCAGATTTTTAACTCTTGCTTCCAGAACATTCATTTCAAATGGTTTGGAAATATAACCATCTGCTCCTGCTTCGTAGCAATCAATCCTGTCCTGTGCAGAATCCCTGGCAGTAAGCATCAGTATGCTTATATGGCTGGTCTTAATGTCGTTTTTCATCATCCGGCAGAACGTTAGTCCGTCCATTTCGGGCATCATCACGTCGCTTATCACTATGTCGGCATCAGTTTCGTGAATCAGATTCATTGCCTGAATACCGTTTTCAGCTGTTATTACATTGTATTTCTTCTCAAAGTTGTCGCGCATGATTTCCCTCAGGTCTTTATTATCTTCAACAATGAGCAGGGTCAGATCTTTTGCCGGGGTTTCATCGGTTGCTTCTGTTATTGTTTTGGCAGATACATTTTCAGATACCTTCACGGATTCAGTCTGCGTATCATTGTTTTCGGGCAAAATTTCATCTTCCGAAAAAGAGCCGGGCGAAACTGGAATGTTGAAAACAAAGGTTGTACCCTGGTTGAGTTTGCTTTTAACATCTATATCACCCTTATGCAGTTTGATAAGGTCGTGTGTTAAGGCCAGTCCTATTCCGTGGCTTTGGCTCTGATCGGATGTGGTGGTGATATAAAATCTGTCAAAAATATGAGGCAGGTCTTTTTCATCAATTCCATCGCCGGTATCAGTCACTTGAAATGACATGTAGTCGGAGTCGTCTTTCGTGTAAATAGCTACATTCACATGAATACTTCCACCCTGAGGAGTATGCTTGTAGGCATTGGAAAGAAGGTTGTATATAATTTTATCTATTTTATCGTGATCAAAATATGCATCATACTGATGATGATTGGCGCTGAACGAGAAGTCAATGCCTTTATTGTCGAGTAATGTTTTGAAATTCAGCCTGCAAATTCTGTCAGTGAAGGCAATAATATCTCCGCGCGAAACTTTTAATTTCATGTTTCCGCTTTCTACCTTTCTGAAATACAGGATTTGTTCGATTAATCTCCTGAGCCGATGCACATTTTCCTTAATCACGTCAAACTGAGTTGGAGGCGAGTCGCTGAGCCGCTTCTGCAACTTCTCAATATCCAGCATGATGATTGTAAGTGGAGTAAGCAGTTCATGGGTAATATTTGTAAAGTAACGCAATTTGGTCTGCACCAGTTCTTCCGACTTTTCTTTTTCAATTTTTGAGATTCTCAGGTCATTTTTCAACCGGATTCTGTTTGTTATATTTCTGTAAAGTGAAAACAGTATAGCCAGTAGAGCTACCAGATATAGTAAATATGCCCACCAGGTACGGTAGAATGGTGGTAAAATCTGAATTTCAAGAGTAGTAATGATATTGCTCCATACTCCGTTTTCATCGGTAGCTTTTACCGAGAAAGTATATGAGCCTTCATTCAAATCTGCGTAATTTACAAATCTCCGGTTGTTTCCCACATAATTCCATTTGCTGTCCACTCCTGCAAGCTTGTAAGCATACTGTGTATTGCTGGCCGATATATAATCCAAAACAGAGAATTCAATGCCCAGATTCTTTTCGGAAAATTTAAGTGTGACTTTGTTTCGTTTTGGATTGTAAAGACGATTGAGGTCTTCTTCGAAAATGGATTTATTCTGAACCAGAATATCGGTAAGCTCAACCCGATAGTCGACAGGAGCCGATGGAACCTGCTGTATGGAGGCATCAAAAGCACATATTCCTTTGTTGCCGCCAAACATTATCAGCCCGTTTTTAAGTTTTATCCTGGAGTTTTTATAAAATGAACTTATCAAAACTCCGTTGGAGGTAGAGAAATATGAGGAAGCTCGTGATGCCGGATTGTGTCTGATGATTTGTTTCGTGGTGGAAATCCAGAGGTTTCCGAAGTTGTCCTCGATTATATCCAGTACTTTCTCATCTGTAATTCCGTATTGTCCGCTTATCTCGGTTATTTTTCCACCCGCATTGTCATATTGAAAAATATAACCCTCCTTGGTGCCGGTGTAGATATCTCCTTTTTTGGTAGAATAAATACTTTGTATGCTGTGACTTTCAAAGTTATTCTTTTTCAGCACAATCCGACGGGCTGTATAGATTGTTTTTCCTGAACTGTTTTTACTTTTTTTCAAAATAAACAACCCGTTTTTTTCTGTACCCACCCATATATTTCCACTCATGTCCTCACCAATGGTATTGACAAAGCGCAAATCCAGCGGAATAAACTCAACATTACCATTGAATGTTTTTTTGTAAAGTCCGGAATTACTTCCTATCCAGACATCACGGTTTCTGTCTTCGAAAAATACCTGAATAGATGTATCGTCATTTCCCTTCAATAAAAAAGTGCTTTTAAGATTCAGACTCTGACCACTTTCTTCGAATACATACACAATGCCATTTCCTTCATTTGCAATCCAGATTTCATTCGTTCCCCTGATACCGGCAACCGCACAAATGCTGGATAATCCTGCTAATTGAGTGTTTGAAATTCTGCTTAATTTTTTAGATTTTATATCGAATCTATGCAAGCCCTTTCGATCCAGTGCAACATAAAGATTTCCGGATCCGGTTTCACAAAAATGCGTTACGAATGAGTTGACAGTATTTGCGTTTTCATTCAGTGTGTAATTCTCAAAAGGTAAATTTCTTAAATCAAGCCTGTAAAGGCCTTCTCCCAGTGTACCCAGCCACAGATTTCCGTTACGGTCCTTGTAAATCTCGTGAAAAATTCCACCGGAAGTTTCCCCTACATAATTTTTTGCTTCCTGAAGCGTGTATGCGTTATTTTGCTCTTTTTCAATCAGATACAAACCGCTGAAGGTTACAATCCAGATATGACCGTATTTGTTATCCTGTATTATGCTGTAAACTATTTTATCTATCGGAGAAGATGATGTTGATAGTTTTAGAGGAAAGATTTCCGTTTTGTTTGACTTGTCCAGAGTCATGGTATAAACGCCATCTCCCCAGGTACAGATCCAGTAGAGTCCGTCTTTATCCTGAAACAACCTGAAAGGATTGTTTGATGCGCCTGTTTCAGGCAGAAAATGGAGTGATTTCTCACCTTTGGAAATAAAACACAAACCTGCTTTCCAGGATAAAATCCATATATTACCATCCCGGTCTTCGTAGATGTGTGATATGTTGTTGCTTTTCAGTTTGAAACGGGAATCGGCGTCTTTTGAAAATCGCTCCGATTCTCCGTTTTGAGGATTTACTTTCAACACACCGTAATTGGAAGTAGCTATCCAGATATTACCTTCCGAGTCGCAAAGAATCGAATTTATTCTTTCGTTTTTTGTAAACCGGCTTTCATAAGGCTTGAGAGAGAAACTCCTCTTATCCAGTATGTTGATGCCCTCCATTGTACCAATCCACAACTTGCCGCTGTTGTCTTCGGCTAAGCATTCTATTTCATTGTTGGTCAGTTTTCCCGGTGTCAGGGCACTTGATCTGAACACTTTAATATCATATCCGTCAAAACGACATAATCCGTCTTTTGTGCCGAACCACACGTATCCATCGCGGTCCTGAAAAGTGCGTGTTACTGAATTTGACGATAATTTATCATTCAGTGAGAACGGTTCAAAAACAAATGACTTTGTTGTTGAATATGTATTTGAGGCTATTGAAGCAAAAGCTATCAGAAAGTATAATATTAAAAATCTTCTTTTCATCATTGCGAAAATACTACATTTACTTCTATCTGGCAAAAATATTGATGAATAATAAATGACAAGCATATTTTCCATAAATACTGAGCTGTACTCCGAAATTTCACTATCCGGTTATTCAATTTATATATGCTTACTTATGAAACGGATAAAAAATCTTCCCGTTTGCCTGATTTAATTAATATCACAGTTGAATTCTTCCGTCAACTCGCTCTTCTAAGAAATTTTTCATGGAATTATCCTACCGAATCACTTCTAAGAATACGCCGAAGCATCACTTTCTATGAATCAATGTAAACATTATTCAGCCGTTGTGTTGCAAATAAGTATTTTTTTGTATCTTTGCTGTCCGTTTTCACCCTGAAGGAGAGATGCTCGAGTGGTTGAAGAGGCACGCCTGGAAAGCGTGTATACCCCTAAAGGGTATCGCGGGTTCGAATCCCGCTTTCTCCGCTGAATATGCTGTAAATCAACCATCTATAAGTCTTACACACTGATTTACGCACCTAAAAAGCAATAAAAAAGCGGGTTTTTTAGCCCGCTCTTTTTATTTTAAAAGTGATTTTCCTGTTTTGTTATTTCAGACCTGAAAAAACCGAACAGGCATTTTCAGTAGTAATCCGGTCAATTTCTCCTACGCTCATATCATAGACTTGTGCCAGTTTTTCGGCTACCAAAACCGTGTAAGCCGATTCGTTTCGCTTTCCGCGAAACGGTGCCGGTGTAAGGTAAGGGGAGTCGGTCTCAAGTACCAGATTTTCGGGCGGAATATGCATCAGGCTGGCAGCCAGGCCGGAGTTTTTGAACGTCACCACCCCACCTATGCCCAGCTTGAAATCACCCAGACTGAATATCTCGGCAGCTTCTTCCGGAGTTCCTCCAAAACAATGGAAAATCCCTTTTAAGCCCTTGCCTGCGTATGGTTTGAGTGCCTGAATTGTTTCATTATGCGAATTACGCACATGAATAATGACAGGCAGGTTGAACTCAATGGCCCATTCCACCTGAGTCTGAAAAGCAAGGATTTGTTCAGTCTGATATGTTTTATCCCAGTAGAGATCAATGCCAATTTCGCCTACGGCAATATATCTTCTTCGTTCGAGTTCCTCTCTGATTACGTCCAGTTCTTTTTGATAATTCTCTTTCACACTCTCGGGATGCAAGCCAACAGCAGCATAACAATAGTCAGGATATCTTGCTTCCAGTTTCAGCAAGCGAGGCAGAGAATCGGAATCGACATTGGGAAGAATTATTTTGGTCACCCCGGCATGTTGCGCACGCAGGATTACCTCATCGCGATCGGCATCAAATTCTTCGGAATAGATATGTGAATGGGTGTCAATCATAAGGCCCGCTAAATCCACCCAAAGGGAGATTTTTGGTATGATTTATTAATAAAAAATATATTTGGCATCCCTTCAGGGAGGTTTGGTGGGGCTTTTTACTCCCACTCGATGGTTGCGGGCGGTTTCGAACTGACGTCGTACACCACGCGGTTCACGCCTTTCACTTTATTGATAATATCGTTGGATACCTTGGCCAGAAAATCGTAGGGGAGCTGTGCCCAGTCGGCAGTCATGGCATCTACCGAAGTGACAGCACGCAGCGCTACGGCATTGCTGTAGGTACGTTCGTCGCCCATAACTCCCACAGATTGTACCGGGAGTAATATGACACCGGCCTGCCAGACTTTATCGTACAGATTCCAGTCTTTCAGTGCATTTATAAAAATATCGTCGGCATCCTGCAGAATACGTACTTTATCGGGGGTGACTTCTCCCAGAATGCGTACTCCCAGTCCCGGGCCGGGGAAAGGATGACGTTTGAGCAGGTGGCTCATCATTCCCAACTCATACCCTACTCTGCGTACTTCGTCCTTAAAGAGCAACCGCAACGGTTCGCAGAGTTTTAAGTGCATCTTTTCGGGCAGTCCGCCTACGTTGTGATGCGATTTGATGACTGTACCCGTGATGGAGAGCGATTCAATTACATCGGGATAAATAGTGCCCTGTGCGAGCCATTTTACATCTTTCAGTTTGTGTGCTTCGGCATCAAATACATCAATAAATCCTGCACCTATTATTTTGCGTTTACGCTCCGGATCTGATTCTCCCCGGAGTGCTTTGTAGAAATATTCTTTGGCATCAACTCCTATCACATTAAGTCCGAGATGTTCATAATCTTTCAGTACGGTTTCAAATTCATTTTTTCGCAACAATCCGTGATCCACAAAAATGCAGGTGAGATTTTTTCCGATTGCCTTATTGAGCAAAACTGCTGTAACGGATGAATCCACCCCTCCTGATAGTCCGAGCACCACTTTATCTTTGCCGATAGTTTCTTTTAGTTCGTTGACAGTGGATTGAATAAAAGAAGCGGGTGACCATCCTCTTTCGGTGCCGCAAATATTAAGAAAGTTCTCCAGAAGCTGCATACCATCAGCCGTATGATAAACTTCGGGGTGAAACTGAACTCCCCATGTTTTTTCACCTTGTACCCGGAAAGCGGCAATCTCTACATCCTCGGTGTTAGCAATCACACTGAAATTTTCCGGCAGAGCGGTGATGGAGTCTCCATGCGACATCCAGATTTGCGAATTCAGGTGAATTCCTTTGAAGAGTTCATCCTGCTCCCGGATACCCGATAAGATAGCTCTGCCATACTCGCGGCTTCCGGCTGCTTCCACGGTTCCGCCGGCGGTGTAAGCAAGAAGCTGAGCTCCGTAGCAGATGCCGAGTAGAGGCAGTTTACCTCTCAGAGCAGTAAGATCAGTTTTAAAGGCCGAAGGATCATATACAGAATATGGACTTCCGGAAAGTATCACCCCCTTCACATCGGATGTATCATCGGGGAATTTATTGTAAGGCAGAATTTCACAATATTCGTTCAGCTCGCGCAGACGGCGTCCGATAAGCTGTGTGGTCTGTGAACCAAAATCGAGGATGATAATTTTTTCCATGGAGAATTTGATCTGTTTTAATGTTTTGCAAAAATAGCAAAAAAGTAAGAAATGAGGAAATGAAATCCGATTAATCGGTTTCTACTTATTTCAGCAACAGCGAACTGTCGCCGTAGCTCAGAAAGCGAAAATCATTTGCGAGGGCGTAATCGTATATTTTGCGCCAACCGC
>ERZ1645189.188-NODE-188-length-14748-cov-3.937725_pt1 | contig 14748 bp, 12 predicted proteins | sample MGYA00575350_ERZ1645189 | MGnify/ENA primary metagenome ERZ1645189 (study PRJEB40845, sample SAMN11283421) | freshwater sediment metagenome | isolation source: river sediment | host: Sediment | place: India: Jajmau, Kanpur | collected 2015-12-17 ...
GCGGTTAACGTTAATGCTGTACTTCTTGTCCTGTCAAAGGACCGGCGGATAGCCCTTGATTTTGCAGCCAGACACGAAATCGGGGATGACAGATTAGTAATTCTCTCAGCTGACAACAGACAGGTATACAGGTATCTCAATGCTGCAGACATCGGTACTCTGTTTCGCTCTGATGATATAATGAACAGAGTTTCATCACCCACAAAATTTGCAGAGTATATGATGTGCGGGCTACCGGTTGCAATCTCTCCCAGGGTTGGAGACCTGTCAGGGGTCATTGAGAAAACCGGATGGGGATTGGTGATTGATAGCAATTCAGGGTTCGACGCGGATGTCCTTGACCAGAGAATAGAGTTGTGGTCTGCTGACAGGCAACTGATAGCTGATTACGGACACCTTCATTTTTCAAAACAATCAGTAGTAAGCAACGTTCTCAGCGCATACAGGGAGTTGCTGGCTCAGAACTCTTCTCATCTACCACCTGACAAGTGAAAGAAAGCAAAACAAAGTGATAAACCTACTTTTTTCAGGAGACTTTGCCCCGTTGCAAATGACAGGAAAAGGACCGGATCCGGATTTTTCTGCCATTAAGGGACTTCTTGAAGGTTGTGATTTGCACATTACTAATCTTGAATGTCCTATCACATCAGAAGAGAAACAGATACCTAAGTCAGGTCCCACCCTCAAGGCTGACCCCCGGGGGGTGGATATCCTGAAGTCAGCCGGTGTGGGACTGGTCTGTATGGCGAACAACCACATTTTTGATTATGGGGAGAAGGGTCTCTCTGACACGATTGATATTTGCCGGGGAAGCGGGATGAAGATCGTGGGTATAGTATCAGTTGACGGAGACTCAACAGAAAAAGCAATCTATGAGTTTAACGGAGTCAGGATCGGATTTATCAATTACTGTGAGCACGAGTTCAGTGTCAGGGAAAAGGGACTGACAGGTGCCTGCGGTTATGACCCGGTTGATGCTTTCAATGATATAAGGAAGATGAAGGGGGAGGCAGACCGGGTAATAATAATATACCATGGAGGAAATGAATACTACCCTCTTCCCAGACCGGACCTTAAAAAGGATTTTCACTTTCTGGCCGATGCCGGAGCTGATGCCGTGGTAGGGCATCATACTCACGTGATAAGCGGAATTGAGAATTACATGGGCAAACCCCTGGTTTACAGTCTCGGAAATTTTTTCTTTCCCTATGACGGTGAGCCGGAGTCATGGAACCGCGGACTTTTATGTCTGATGAAACTGGGCGATTCAGTTACTGTTGAGCTTCTGCCTGTGATTCAGTGCAAAGACGGTCCGCGGGTTGAGATCCCTGACGTGGCAGAAGCAGAGGGCATTCAGGCAGAGATAAATATGCTCTCGCAAATCATTTCTGATGACACTGAACTGGCAAAAAGTTGGGATAATTACACCTCAATGACAGGCATGGGTCTTGCAAACCAGGTGCTCTACCCAACAGCAGTGGACAAGCTGATGCGCAGACTGCCTTTGCTTCGAAGGCAAGTGAACGACCCCGCGCGTTTGCGTTCTCTGGTCAATATCCTGAGATGCAAGTCATTGGAGCAGCTTTTAATCGGAAACCTAAAGTCAAGGAAATGGTAGCAGGAATACACAATACCTGGCCCGGAAAACCGGATTACATCAGCGATGTATACAGGCAAATTCTCAAGGCAAACAACATTGAATACATTGACCTTGACAGCAGCAGTAAAAATTTCTGGGATGAGATAAAAAGGGCAGACTGTTTCATATACAGATGGGCGCATACGGATTTTCATCATCAGCATGCCCCGGCTATAATTCCGGTGATCGAACGGTTTTACGGCAAGCGCTGTTTTCCTGACTGGAATACCTGCTGGCATTACGATGATAAGGTGAAGCAGTCACTTATGCTTGAAGCAATGGGGTTCCCCTGTTGCAGCTTTGGCGTTTTCTGGAACCGGGAGGAGGCACTGAAATGGGCGGAATCATATGATGAATACCCGGTAGTGTTCAAGTTAAAGGCAGGCTCTGGCTCAATGAATGTCAGGCTTCTCAACAACAGGTATGAAGCCCTGAGCTTTATCCGAAGATCCTTTGACCGAGGTTTTGCTCCTGATTTTCACGGATTAATCAATACCCTTAAGACTTTTAATTACAACTTCTACAAAACGGGCCGCGATATTGCCAAAAGTTTGTATCTGAGATATCTGTCAAACAGATTGAATCCCTACTGGGTAAGACAGAGAAACTACTTCTATTACCAGAAATACTATCCGGGTAATGATTATGATACCCGTGTACAGATAACAGGTCCGAGAGCCTTTGCGTTCGTGCGGTACAACCGGCCTGGAGACTTTCGCGCTTCCGGCAGCAACAGATGGTCACTTGACCATGAAAGGATAGACCGGGAATTCATTAAGATTGCTTTTGAAGTGTCCAGAACTTTCGGGTTTCAGTCAATGGCGTTCGATTTTATTTATGATGAACGGAGGAAGCCACGTATCGTAGAGATGAGCTACTGCTTCGGTGATTACCCTGAGTTTTCGACAGGTTACTGGGATGAGTCACTTGTATGGCACGCAGGGAGGTTCCTGCCACAGTATTTTGAGCTTGCAGATTTGCTGGGCAGGGATGATCTCATTCTTCCTGACTGGGTCAAACCGTCATCCTCTTACAAGGATGTGGCTGTAGACAGATGAAACCAAGAATTCTCTTTTCCACGGATTCATTGGCCAGGGGTGGCAAGGAGAGGCAGATGGCCCTACTTGCAAAAGCGCTCACGGAAAGAAAATATGAACTGAAATTTCTTGCAAAAAGAACAGACAGTGGTAGTAATTATTTCAGAGAATATGGCCTTGATCCGGAACGGATCATCACATACAAGGGATTTTCTTCATTTTGCAGGGCTGTGTCGGGGTTTCAACCTGATCTCGTGGTTTCGTGGGATGCTAAGAGCTCTTTCTTTAACCTGCTGCTGTACAGACTATTGAAGTACAGGTTTATTAACGGTTCAGTAAGACACGGAATACGTACCTGCAAGCCGGATCATCTGTTTCGCACGGTGATCTGTCATCTTTCCCCCTGGGTGATGGCAAACTCATATGCCGGTTTAAGGGCAAATAACCTGAGAGCAGGCCGGAGAAGGTTCGTGCTTTACAATGGAGTAGAGCAAAGATTCAGAAGAAATCTTGCAGGGGATGAGCGGGAAAAGCTAAGGGAGTCACTCATCCCGGGTTACAGGGATAAGCCTGTGCCTGTATTCTCTTCAGTTGCCAACTTTGTGCCGTACAAGGACTATTTTACTGTTCTGAAGGCCCTTAGCGTCATCAGGGGAGTGACCGATTTCCATTACCTTATTGCCGGTGACGGATCTCTGAAGAATGAAATCACAGCTTCAATAAAGAAATACGGACTTGAGAAGAATGTCACCCTGCTGGGCAGAATGTCTGACACCGGGGAAGTTCTGGATGCGTCAGACATCTTCATTCATTCCTCAAAGGGGGAGGGTACATCGAATGCAATTCTTGAGGCAATGCAGGCAGGTTTACCGGTGATAGCAACGGATGTCGGTGGTATCAGGGAGAGTATATTTCCGGCCACCTCCCATCTGTTCAAATACGGTGACTCTGATGCACTGGCAGAGATCCTTAAGAGAATGCTCACTACCAAAACGTACAAAGAAGTGGAATCCTTGGATTACAGGGAACATCTGGGCAGGTTTTCTGATGATACTATGGTTTCGGAATTTTTGCATATTGTGAACAGGGTGTGCGGGGATTGAAAAATTTGATAACTATTTCCGTCAGGTGATTTGAATGATACTCTATAAGACACTCAGATCGATTTTATCTCACCGTGCAAGGGGATGGCTGACCAGGTTTCTTTATATCACTGGCCTAAAGCCCAGAGTTAACCGCAGCGTAAAGTCGCCCCTCAAGACCGGGGTTGTTGTCCTTTCGGCAGACTTCGAGATGGCATGGGCGTTCCGCTTTTCAAGGACCAGGTGTGACAGGGCAGTTGAAGCCGGCTTGTTAGAGAGGAAGAATGTTCCTGCGCTGCTGGAACTGCTGGACAGGTATTCAATTCCGGTCACATGGGCAACAGTAGGGCATCTGTTCCTGAGTGAATGCAAAAGGGATGAGTTCGGATCGGCTCATTCGGCAATGCCGAGACCTCCCTTTTTTTCAAACAGGAACTGGAGTTACGATTCCGGTGACTGGTACAAACATGATCCATGTACGGATTCTCTACGAGACCCGGCATGGTATGCATCGGACCTGGTGGATCTTATTTCAGAAGCCAGAGCAGGGCACGAATTCGGGTGTCATACATTTTCACACGCCGATTTCACCTATGCACACTGTTCGGGGGAGATGGCTGAAGCAGAGCTGAATGCCACTATTGCCGCTGCCGCTGTAAAGGGAATCAGCATGCGTAGTATGGTATTCCCCGGAGGCACTTTTGGCAATTACGAGAGCCTGGTGAAAAAAGGATTCACCTGTTACCGCAAACCGATGAAATACCATATTGACATGTGCCACCTCGATAAGCATGGACTTGTCTCCATCCCCAGCTCCATCGGACTTGGTCGCGACCAGTACGGCTGGGATGCAAAATTTCACCTCAGGATTCTGGACAGTTTCCTGGCCGCTGCTGCCCGGCGACGGTTGGTATGTCACTTCTGGTTCCATCCCTCCGTCGATCAGTGGTATCTTGAAAATGTTATGCCATCATTACTGGCAAAGATTGATGCTTATCGGAAAAGGGGTGAGGTGTCGGTAATGACAATGGGTGAACTGGCTGACGAGTATCTGAGATTGAAGGGATGAGAGCGTCAGAAGAAGAATTCAGAAAACAGGGACCCGAATTTCTCCTGAAAATCCCTGCAGCACAAAGGTCTGAAAACATTTACGGTCTTTTTCTTTACCGTCCATCCTTCGCTCTGGATCAGGTTAGTGATGCTTATCATATTGTTGCCTGGGGTGATCCTATACTTAGGGGCAGACTTCCTGAGAAACTTAAGGGAGATGATGCCGCAAAATGCATTGCAGAAAGCATTGCCGGTCACTTTTATTACGTTCTGCTGTTAAGAAACACCGAGGAGCTGATAGTTGGGAATTCTGCCTTCGGAATACTACCCATATACTACTGTGATAGGGGAGGAGTTCTCTTTCTGTCTGATAATGCACTTACGCTCGGTAAGCATGTCAGGGCAGACTCGGTTTCCGGCAGGTTTGTTCTGGAGACTGTTTTGTTCAGATATCCGTTGTTTGACAGCAGTGTACTTGAAGGCATCAGACTACTGGGAGCGAATTCCCATTTGTATTTCATAAGGGATAACTGGTCTGTCAAAAAACACGTTTCTGTGGAGGATATGTTCTGCAGTGACCCCATACCCTGGAAGAGGGCTGCAGGAGTAACCGCCGATTCATTCATTGAGGCTGTTTCAGGCTACCTGCCTGATGAGAGATATGCTTCGGCACTCACCGGTGGATTTGACAGCCGTACACTGCTTGCTGCGGGAGTCGGGCTGGGACGCGAGATGACTGCCTTCTCCTTCGGTACTGAAGAATCCGGAGATGTAAGAATCGCATCCAGGGTGGCTTCAGTTGCCGGAATTCCACACAGCAAGATAATCCTTGGAGATGATTACGTCAGAAAGGAGAGCTTTTCCTGTGGCCGTGATTTCATCCTGAATGCCTCAGGAACAGCCACATTTGCGCGTGCTCACTATCTTTTTTCTGCCAGGCAGCTGGCATTGAAGTACAGGTACATGGTTACAGGCAATTTCGGGAGCGAGATCTTTCGTTCTCCACATTTTGCAGGATCTGTCATCGCTCCCAACACCGTAGCCCTGTTTACTGCCGGTACCGTTGAAAATGCAATTGAACAGGTAATAAAGTCCCCTGAATTCAGATCTCTTGACACTGTGAGTCTGGGGCAAGCCTGGGATTCCCTTAAATCTGACCTCCACAGATTGCCCTGTTTCAATCCTGATTACTCAGAGCTGACAAGAAATCAGCGGCTGTATGTTTTCGTTTTTGAAGAGGTATTCCGGAAGTATTTCGGGGCTGAAATGGTTAATCAATTCAGGCATCTGGTCAACAGAACGCCGTTTCTCGATCTGAATTTCCTGAGAGTAGTCCTTGCAAGCAGGCTGGCCGGTGTACATTCTGATTTCTTCGAACACAATCCGGTTAAGAGGTTTAAAGGCCAGGTCCTTTATGCTCACATTATCAGGAAAGCTTTTCCGGCTTTTGGCGAACTCGTTACTGACAAGGGATACAGACCCAATGACCTTATAAAACCCGGAGGCAGATTCGCGATAGCCTGGAATTATGCAAGCAAAAGGCTGTACAGGCTGAAAACCGATGCTGATCCATACGCAGTTAGAGCGTCGTGGGATTACAACAGCAGTAAATGGAGAAGTCTATCGGTACCCCGGAACTTTTTCTTGTTATCTGCCGATGGGAAAGCTCAAACAACTGCTGACAGAGAGTTGGAATATAGAATCTTGAGTATATCTACCATTACCAGTGAACTATTTGGGATGAATCCATTGGGAGGGCAAAAATCTAGTCTGCCATGAAGCTCAAAGTTATTGTTCTGAGAAATGAATCAGAAAAAGATCATCTTCCGTGGATAGTTGCCTGTGACACTTACCGGGATCAGGTCTCTTCAAGGATTGTCAATCTGACCGCTTCCGGGTGGCTGGAGGATATTCAGGCAGAACCGAGTGATGTGCTCCTGGCAAAGCCGGGTGGGCTTACGGCGCTTTTCAAGCAGTTGTATGACGAACGGGTTTACATTCTCTCCCGTTATCTGGGATATGACATGTTCCCCTCGCCTGAAGAAATTTTTATCTATGAGAACAAGCGGATGCTGTCATACTGGTTAAAGGCTAACGGGATACCTCATCCGGCAACTACCGTTATTTATGACATGAGTGAGGCACTGGAATATTTATCAACTGCTGTTTACCCTGTAGTAGCAAAAACAAACATAGGTGCATCCGGAAGCGGAGTAAGGGTACTGCATAACAGAAGTGAAGCTGTGAGTTACACGGAGGCCACATTCAGGGGCAAAGGGGCTCCTGAGAGGACCGGGCCTAATCTTGAAAAGGGAGGCTACCTGAAGCGCGGATTGCATTATCTCAGACATCCGGGGGACATAAATGGAAAATTGAAGATTTACAGAACCCGTGCTGCTTCACTTCAACGAGGTTTTGTAATCTTCCAGGAGCATATTGACCATAGTTTCGAATGGAGGGCCGTAAGGATCGGGGAGAGCTATTTTGCACATAAGAAGCTGAAGGCCGGGGAAAAGGCCAGCGGTTCTCTACTTAAGAATTATGATAATCCGCCCACTGGTCTGCTCGATTTTGTCAGGGAGATAACTGACAAGCACGGCTTCCGGAGCCAGGCAGTTGATATTTTTGAATCTGACCGCGGTTATCTGGTTAACGAGATGCAGTGCATTTTTGGTCAGAGTGACAGTTACCAGATGCTGGTTGACGGAAAGCCGGGGAGGTATCTGCACAATGTGCAGGGCTGGTTATTTCAGGAAGGAGACTTCGCCATTAATGAGTGCTATAACCTCAGACTCAGGTATCTTATTGACAATCATGAGAGTTCTCTTCGTCTGCAGCGGTAACTCAAGACAATCAATCAGTCCTATAGTGGCAGCACAGGGCCTCTCTGTTGAAAAGGCGGGTGTCACAGTGGACTATTTCCCTATCGGGGGGAAAGGTACTTTTTCCTATATCAGGGCTGTAAAGCGGCTACGCGGCCTGTTACGTAAAGAGAATTATACCTGTCTTCATGCTCATTACGGATTGTGCGGGATTGTGGCGTTGCTGGCAAGGAGGAAACATAAACTGGTCGTGTCCTTTATGGGTGATGATATCCTGGGGTCAAGAACCGGAAGAGGCAGAGTCTCTGGTCCGGGCAGGCTCATGGCCAGGTTAAACGCATTCCTTTCATCCTGTTGTTACGAACATACAATAGTGAAGTCAGCCGGGATGGTTCTCCATTCAATGAAGCCGGAATCTGTTTCTGTCATACCAAACGGAGTGGATACTGAACTGTTCAGGCCTATGAGCAGGAGTGAAGCCCTTGCGCTGACTGGTTGGGAGCCGGGTACGAGACATATTGTGTTTGTTTCTGATCCTTCGCGAAGCGAAAAGAATTATCAACTGGCAAGGAGTGCGGTTGATTCTCTTGGACGTACTGATATAAAACTTCACGCAATTCATGGCCGGGATCAGGTGCAGATGCCTTTTGTTTACAATGCTGCAGATGCATTGCTTCTTACTTCATTTCATGAAGGCTCAGCAAATGCCGTTAAGGAAGCAATGGCCTGCAACTGTCCAGTAATCTCCACTGATACAGGTGATGCTTCATGGGTAACCGCCGATACGGTTGGATGCTTTATTGTCCCACCGGATCTTTCAGCTGTTGCCGGCAGCATCGTAAGTGCTGTGCAGTTCAGGATTACAAAGGGACTTACAGAAGGGAGGTCAAGGATTTTTTCTCTTGGCCTTGATTCAGTCTCAACAGCTGGCCGGATTATTAGTGTTTATCAACGAATTGGCAAATAATGTGCGGATTGTGCGGAATTATCAATTTTGACGGGGCTCAGGTCGAGGAGAGGGTTATCTGGAAAATGATGGCTCTGCAGAAGCATCGTGGGCCTGATGATGAAGGTATTTTCATTGAGAGGAATGCCGGTCTGGGTTTTGTAAGACTGAGCATAATTGATCTCAGCAAAGCCGGACACCAGCCTATGACATCTCCTGACGGGCAGTATATTCTGGTTTTCAACGGGGAAATATTCAACTACATCGAACTGAGGAATGAGTTAAAGTCATTGGGGCATACGTTTGTGTCGGGTTCCGATACGGAGGTTCTTCTTGCGGCGTATATTCATTGGGGCGAAGCGTGTCTTCACAGGCTGAATGGAATGTGGTCATTTGCTATTTACAACAGGAATACCGGCAGTTTGTTTGCGGCAAGAGACAGATATGGGATAAAACCGTTTTATTATGCAACTGATGGAAATTGCCTGATGTTTGCTTCGGAGATACCTCCCCTGATTTCCGTCTTTCCGGGAGAAACCGGTCCGAATGACCAGGCGGTTTATGATTTTCTGGTTTTCAACCGTACCGAACATACCGGGGAAACCTTTTTCCGGAATATAATGAAGCTCAGGCACGGGCATCTGCTGGAGGTCAATCCCCAGGATGTATCCGGCAACTGTACGGTCTCTGTCCGACGCTGGTACGATCTAAGAAGGGAGGCAGCCAGGGCGGAGCCGATTGCTGACGCTGCAGAATTTACTGATTTGCTGTCTGCTTCTGTAGGGCTCAGGCTCCGCAGTGATGTTCCGTTGGGTGTTTGCCTGAGCGGAGGACTTGATTCTTCAAGCATAGTGTCACTGTTGCTGGAGAAACACGGAGTGAATCTTAGTACATTTTCCGCAGTTTACTCTGAAGGCCAGTACGGTGATGAATCAGAATTCATAAATGAATACTCAGGCCGTGTTAAGAACATGTTTTTTACGACTCCGGATGCCGATACCCTCTCACATGACTTGAAAAGCTTTGTCAGGATTCATGCGGAACCAGTTCCTGCCACAGGGGTTTATGCCCAGTACAAGGTAATGGAACTGGCAAGAGGCAACGTGGTTGTCACTCTTGATGGACAGGGGGCAGACGAGATACTTGGCGGGTACCATTACTTTTTCGGGTTTTTCTTTAAGGACCTGATTCAAAGGTTCAGACTCGGCAGGCTTTCATGGGAGATGCTTAGTTATCTGGTAAACCACCGAAGCACATATGGTTTTAAAAGTTTTGGATATCTCCTTATGCCTGAATCGATCCGAAGAAAGATCATGGTTGAATCACGTGGATACCTGTCAGATTCATTCACCGGAGAGTACAGGGAACACAGATCAGTGGCGGAAAACCTTTATGATCCTGACAACATGCGTGATGCACTGTTCAGTCATTTTGAATACAAGCTGGAACACCTTCTGAAATGGGAAGACAGGAATTCAATGTTTTTTTCTCTTGAGGCAAGGGTTCCGTTCCTTGATCATAACCTGGTGGAGAGGTGTCTGGCGTCAGACGGACTTGACAGAATCAAAAACGGAATGACAAAGGCTGTCCTGCGTGAAGGAATGAAAGGGCTGGTTCCGGAAAAGATCAGGCTAAGGAAGGATAAACTTGGATTTGGTACTCCTCAGGATGAATGGTTGCGCGAACCGTTTTTCAGGGATCTTGTCAGTGATTCTCTGGGAAGAGAAAGCATGATCGGCGGCAGATATGTGAACACCGAGAAAGCTGTAGCTCTCTATGAAGACCACCTTAGTGGCAGGGCAAACAATTCAAAGGAGATATGGAAGATTATAAATCTAGAGTTGTGGATGAGAGAGTTCTTTTCATGAGATAGCGACAGTTAAATGATGTTAAAAAATCTCGACATTCCTTTTGAAAAGTGGAGGGCTATCCTTAATGAAAGCCCGCATTCAACGCCTTTTCAGACACCGGAATTTTTCATGTTGATTGATGGCACTCCGGGGGTGGTGGCTCATGCATTTGCCGTAGAATCCGGTGGTCACCTTTCTGCCCTCGCCGTGATCGTTGAGTTCTCAGAGAAGGGGCTGACCGGGTTCTTTTCCAGACGAGGGATCATTTTCGGGGGTCCTATTGTTCTCTCAGGGAAGACCGACGCCCTGGATTCCCTGCTGGGTGTGATTTCAGTTGAACTTTCCAGTCATACAATTTACCTTGAGACCCGCAATTATTCAGATTACGGGTTATTCAGAGATACTTTCGTGAGGCATGGCTGGAATTATGTACCGTATCTTGATATCCGGATAGAGACGGGAGATCGTAATTCGATGAGTTCTGCAATAAGTTCTTCGCGAAGGCGGCAAATCAGGAAGGCCGCAGCTAACGGAGCAGAAATCAGGGAGGCAGGCTCGATCCACGAGGTAGAGGCATTTTATGCAATTCTGCAAAACCATTACAGGAGAAAGGTCCGTAAACCACTGATGCCATGGGAGTTTTTCGGCGAAGCCTTTAACCGGAGATTCGGAAAGTTTCTGCTTGTCTTTTACCGGGGCATAGTAATTGGGGGAATTTACTGCCCGTTGCTGGAGCGCAGGAGTATCTTCGAGTTTTATGTCTGCGGACTCGATCATGATTACAGGGATCAATATCCGAGTGTTATGGCAACCTGGGCTGCAATGGATTATGCCGCCACTAACGGAATTCTCTTTTTTGACCTGATGGGGGCAGGGGTTTCAGGAAAAGATTACGGAGTAAGGGAGTTCAAGGCCAGGTTCGGTGGACACCAGGAGGAGTTTGGAAGGTTTTTGAAAATCAACAGGAGACTTCTGTACCAGGCAGGAAAGACTGCTATAAAATTAATGAGTAAATTGTCCGTAAGTGAGAATTCTGATTGATATAGGGCACCCGGCACATGTCCATCTTTTTCGTAATCTGGCTCTGGAATTAATAAGCGAGGGTTCGGAAGTGCTCTTTACCTGCCGTGAGAAGGAATTTGAGACAGAACTTTTGAAACATTACGGCCTGCCTTATAAGTCACTGGGCAGGAAATACTCCAGTATGGCAGGAAAGGTATTCGGGATTTTCCGGTTTGGTATCAGTGAGTATCTTGAGGGTATCCGGTTCAAACCGGATCTGTTGCTGAGTCACGGATCCTATATTGCAGCTCATGCATCTGCTTTGCTGAGGAAGCCTCATATTGCACTCGAGGATACATTTAATTTTGAGCAAATCTGGCTTTATAAGCAGTTTACAAAAGCAATAATAACAGGAGATTATGACCATCCTCTGAAGTCACCCAAAGTAATAAGGTACACAGGGTTCCATGAGCTTGCTTATCTTCACCCGTGCAGGTTTGTTCCGGATAGCTCGGTGCTTGGTGAGCTTGGTGTCGGGCCTGATGATAAGTATGTCGTTATGCGGTTTGTCTCATGGAAGGCAAGTCACGATGTGGGACACAGAGGAATCAGCTATCAGAACAAGATTGCTGCAGTACAGCGATTTTCGGCTCTGGCTAAAGTCTTTATTTCATCCGAAGGAGATCTGCCTTCGGAACTTGAAAGGTACAGGCTCAAAACAGCTCCCGGCAGAATTCATGATGTGCTGGCCTTTGCCACATTGCTGTGGACTGACAGTTTTACAATGCCTTCCGAGTGTTCCGTCCTGGGAACTCCCTCCCTGGTGATACACAATTCCAAAAGCTTTCCCCTTGAGGAACAACGTGACAGGTATGGCCTGTGCTTCACTTTCACAGAATCTGATGAAGATCAGCTCCGGTCAATCGAAATGGGAGAGTCAATTCTGAAAACGGAAGGACTGAAATCAGACTGGCTTTCAAGAAGAGACAGGATGATTGCTGAAAAGATTGATCTGACAGCTTTCCTCCTATGGTTTGTCAAGACATGGCCCGACAGTTTTATTATAAGTAAAAATAGCCCTGAATATCAGAGACGTTTTATCAGGATCTGTCATTGAAATCGAAACAATCCCGGATAATAATCGTTTTAGGAGTAGAATACTGAATGTAGAACGAAATGAAGAATATTATCAGAACGGGACTGTTTCTTTTGATGACTGTGGCTGCAGTAAACCTTTCGGCTCAACCTGGCAAGGGTGACATAGTGGTGGATCCCGTTCTCCGTACGGAGATGATTCATGAATATTCATGGGATGCAGAGAATGAATCGTGGCAGCTGAAGAACAGTGTAAAATATGACTACACATACGGAGATGTAGAGACTCAGGTGATAACGACCTCTGATTACATCACCGGAATTCCAAAGAACAGAGTAATATATCAATACACTGCCGCCGGGGTTTTAGTAGAAGCTCTATATCAGGATTATTTTGATGGCAACTGGCTTGATAACAGGAGGGATACCTGGATACAAAATCTTGATGGCCTTAATGTTGAAACAATTATCCAGTATTACCTTAACGGGTTCTGGAAAAATATCAGCAGATATACTGATTACCAGTATGAGGGCAGGAGGCTTAAGCAGTATACTTTTCAATCCTGGGACGGCACGGGTTGGGTGGATTCTTTTTATGATTCCTGGGTTTACGATGAAAACGGACAGCTTGTCCTCAGAACTCAGATTCGTTTGAATGGCACTCCTGTAAATCAGTTCATCTACGAGCTTGGAGATCACAATTTACGGGAGAGAATGACGATCTATAACTGGTCCAACAATGACTGGACCGGTTTTACCAGGCGCAACTATGAATACAACAGGTGCGGCTCAACTTCTGCGGTTAACTACCAGGATTTCAAAAACGGCGAATGGGTTAATACTATGAGGCATGAGTACATATATGCAATGCAGCCTTTTGAACATCAGCGACGCATGAAGGTCCCTGTCTGTCACAGAGGGCATACAATTTATGTTGCAATAAGTGCCGTGGCGGCTCACCTTGCTCACGGTGACTGCCTTGGCAAGTGCCTAACAGAGGAGAGAGGGCCGTTCGCAGAATCATCAGTTGCACCAGCAAACAGGTTGGCACACCCTTTCACAATCTTTCCAGTTCCCGCCACGACAAGCCTGACCGTAAAGATAAACCGGGATTCATCAGACCTGTTTGACAGAATAGAACTTCTGGATTTTAACGGTGATATCCTTCGGACAATCATGACTGATAATGAAAATGAGATAGTGATTCCAAGGAATAATCTCACACCCGGTTTTTATTATATAAGGCTGTCCGGAGCAGAGAGTTACAGCCAGGTAGTTGTTTTCAGGTAATTCCGGATTATTAGATTCGGATTGCAGAATCCTTAATGCCTGGCACTTCTGTTGATCAGGCCTTTGACTACATTCTTGCTGTTCTGGAATACCAGTTCAGTGATCCATGATATGAACCCGTTGTTCCATCGCTGGGGATGGATTGTCATTAGAATGACGGGTGGCATCAGATTAGCCTCAAGTGCCTTCATAATGTCGAATGTGGTATGCAGTGATAAGTCGGACTGCTGCCTGATTCCACCTGCGGAGACTGCCTGTCCAGGGTATGTAAGTTGATTCCCGGATTTAACCTTGTCTCTAAGGCTAAACCTGTCTCCATCCCAGCATCGACCGGTATCAGTTATATAACAGACCTTGTCAAATCCAATGTCAAGATAAGGTTCCCCAATGATACCGAACTCCCTGTAATCATATTTCTCCCACAAAAGCCTGTTATCGAATTTTGATAAGGGGCTGCCATGCATGCAAATCGTTTCCACGGGAGCGAGCCGGCGAAGCTTTGCCAGGTTTTCAGCGAAGCGGGTAATTGCCTCTTCACGGCTACCCTTTGCTGCAGCCAGATCCTCATAGTGGTAACCGACTTCATGGCCTAGTTTGCCGATTTGTCTGATAACAGTTTCGTTAAAGCTTCCCGGAACAGTTCTGAAGTAGTAGGTTCCTGAGATTCCCATTCCGGCTTCCATCTGTGCACAAAACAGTGCATTTCCCGGTCTTGAATCAATGTCATGTCTCAGGATCACCGCCGGTGATGAGGGATTGTGAAGGTATCCGGCTACGGTTACGTAGGGATAACCTGTTGATTGAAAGGAAGAAAGAAGCAGGCGCAGGGTGTCTGTGGTGAAGTCTCTCATGAGCTCAGGTCAGAATCAAAAATACAAAATTCAGTGAGAGGATGAATGGAGAATGAAGGATTGAAAATGGCATCAGGCACATTA
>ERZ1645189.191-NODE-191-length-14316-cov-5.190660_pt1 | contig 14316 bp, 11 predicted proteins | sample MGYA00575350_ERZ1645189 | MGnify/ENA primary metagenome ERZ1645189 (study PRJEB40845, sample SAMN11283421) | freshwater sediment metagenome | isolation source: river sediment | host: Sediment | place: India: Jajmau, Kanpur | collected 2015-12-17 ...
ACTAAAAGAGCAAGACCTTGGCTCATGCCTGTGCGCATTAAGACATAGGATCCTAAGTAGAAGATTCCGGATCCAATCATAATCCCTCCAAGGACGCTAATGCCTCCGAATAAGCCCACCTCTCGCCGAAATTCTGTTGTTTCTGATTGTAGATTTTCTGGATTTGTCGAATGTGCGTTCATCGTAAAAAAACTCCTTTCTTGCTGTCGCCTTTTTGGCTTAGAAAAAATAAAAAGCTGCACCCATCGATGCAACTCTCAAATTCCTTCTGCAGCAGGAAAGAAGTTTACAACGATAGCTCCTCCGAAAATGAATTCCGGGAGTCCAAACGATTTTCACGCTTGGCCCAACTCTTTTTGTTGCCACAAAAAGGTTTCGGCGGTTACCCCTTTTACCGATTGCATCGAATGCCTTCTTCATCGGTTACTCTTCTCACCGCGCCTCTATCAACTTTTTATTGTTTGTGAGTATACCACGTAAGGACTTTGTTGTCTATGCTTTATTGAAGGAAGCAGTAGACATAAAGTGTTATAAAATGTCGTTTCCCGATTTTTATATACATTAGCTCAACATAACAAAGGAGAAAGGATGTGCGAAAGGCAATAAATTCGATGGAAATTGCAGGAGTTCTCTCCTAAATAGAAGAACTTATTTCGTGTGTTATAATATAGTGATTGGTTTCGGAGGTTGTGGCATGTTTATTCGTTTGGGTTTTCAAAATGCATGGAGAAATCTAAGTCGTAGTATATTGGCCATTGTGTCCATGGCGTTTGCAGCAGCTTTCTTAACCTATGTAATTAGCTTGGGTAAAGGGTATGCAAACCAAGCAGGACAACCTTTACGAAGTATGTTGGGGGGAGAGATTGTAGTTTATTCTGAAAAGATTACAGCTGAAACCCCAACGGAATGCTCTTCATGGAGTTATCGTCAAGGAGAGTTAGATCCATTCACTGATATGGAATACTTGTTTCCTAACATGAAAAGTACTGGTTATCTAAGAGAAGACAATCAACCGGGATTTACGAAAGAAGAGCTAAAGCAGTTGTCATCGTTTGATGAAATCAACGGAATACATCCGCTGTATCGTTTACCGGCGGAAACTGTAAAAGTAGTGGATCCTGAACAAAGCAGTCCGCCCCTACCGGAACATTTGTTGAGGATTCAGGACGATGGCTCCGTATTAGGACCAGAGATTTCGTACTCATCTGGTTTGCAGGGACGGGATTGGCGTACCAATCAGGAGTATTCTTTGGGCCACTACATAACGAACGGTCGTTGGTTCGAAGAAAAAGATGAGGAAGACTTTGTTGGCGTGGTTTCCTCCTTACAACAGCTTCCTCAGTGGGTTCATGTACCGTTACCGGGAGAAAAGATCACTCTGGAAATCCCTAGTTTTAGGTGGATTCAAGGAGCGTGGCAACCCGATTATTCTGAGACACATCGTTTTGAAATAGAAATCATCGGCAACGTAACGGTTCAAAGCCGAACCGTCGATTACATTGCCGGTATAGACGGGTGGGTCACGGAACCGGTCTATGCTTATTTTAATGAAATATATATACCCCAAGGAGCGTGGAATCAAATTTGGAGTGTTGTAGCTGGGGGACTCGTTTATGTCCCCTCTGAGGTGTTGCTTCAAGTGGATGACTTGACTTTCTTACAAGACATCGTTTTTGATTTACAAAGTCAATTTCCTCAGTTTAGTATTATCGATATTCCCCATCAATTAGAACGTGTGCATGCAAATCTAAGTTTGGAGCCGGTCGTACCCATGGGGGCAAGATCCGCGTTGCAAGATCGCAAGGAACAACTCAATCAGGGAGTCCTTGCTTCGGATCTTCGATTACCCATCGCACTTTTGGTTTTGATTAACGCCGCTTTGTTGGTTGCTGCCAACATCTTAATTTTAGTTGCAGAACGAAAAAAAGAAATTGCTGTCCTAAAAGCCATTGGTGCTAGGGAAAGTGAAATTATCAGGATGGTTCTAGCAGAAGCGATATTAGTTTCTGGAGTGGGAGCGCTGCTGGGATTTTCTCTTATTAGAGTGCAAGCTTTTCTAAATCAATGGACCAACGCACTAGGCTTGTTGCCCTTAATATGGTTGTTATTCCTTGATCTAGTCATGATTTTAGGGATGACCTTGTTTGCTGCCATTCTTTTTGGATGGATCCCAGCAAAAAAATACGCCTCTTTATCGGTCATGGAGGTGTTGCGGAATGAATAGATCATGGAATAGATTCTTTCACTCCATAGGGAAATTGCTTTTGCGTAATATGATACGTTGGAAATGGCGACTAGGATTGGTTGCTTTCCTAGTTGCAGGGTCGATTACGATTAGTGTTTTATACGGCAGTATGATGCATCAAGCTTCAGAATTAAGCCTAAATCAAATTAAGCCGTTGCAATTACCATATGATGTGATGGTGATTTTGAATGAAGGACAAGTGCCCAGAACGAGCTTTGATTTTGTATTGGGTACGTATCGTTATGAGGAAACTTCCGGGGCTTTACGTGGTAGAACGGTGTCGGTTCCGATTACCGTGCAACAATTTGAGAATGCTTTAGCGGTAGAGGTTCAGTCCCCAATGGGTCTCATAGAGGTGTGGGGAATAGAGTCTTCAAATGGAGTTTTTCGTAGTGATATCTGGAGCATAGAAGGTGCATGGCCAAAAGACAATGAGGATATCTGGTTCCCCACTGCCTATCGAGAGATGTTTGATTTAAACTTGGGGGATTCCGTAAGTGTTTCCTATCAGGATCGTTATGGTGTCCGAACTCGGGAAACATTATTCATTTGTGGCTTTGGGTCAAGTGGTTCTGATTTAGAGAAACCTCAAGTAACCCTGCAGACAGCACAAAGAATGAGCGGCCAAAAATCCCCCAATCGTCAATTCTTGACTTCTTTAACATTTGACAAATTGACGGATTGGAGTTTGTTTTTCTTGCGTATGGAACAAGCATATCCTGGCAGCACGATTATATTTGAGCAATTACCTCAAGTGCAATGGCAAGGACTAATGGGAGCGATTCAAAGTCCAGGCAAGTGGGTTCTACTACTGGTATTTATGTTTCTGGCAGTCGCTGTTCTGACGATTAGTCTTATGACTTTCCTAGAGAGAAAGCAAGAGTTAGCGATTCTGAAAACAGTAGGTATGTCTAACGAACAATTAAGTGTGACACTTTTTTTTGAGTTGCTATTGTTTGGAATACTGGGGTATGTAATGGGTGTTTTATTCGTTATTGTAATCAGTCAAATATGGTGGAACCAAGCGCTGGGTTTTGGAAGTATATTCTTCCTTCTCTTTGCACAGCATGGTGCACTGGTTTTTGTATTTTTTTGCTTTGCGGTGTTGTATCCTTTGCTCTTGGCCAAAATCGCTAGTGTCAATCAATTGCTGTATGCCAGAGATATTCCCCTATGGGTGGCCCGATACGATCGAGTCCCTAGCCCACCAACCGATTGGTTGAAGGAAATGAACAGCGAACATGTTCTTATGTTGAAGCTTACCGTGGTAGACGGAAAATTGTTATCTGCTTTGTTAAAAAAAGTGGGGGAGCCTCTAAAAAAAGGAGAGGTTATTGCTTTTATGTATTCACTTGCTGGTTTTTATTATCAAGAGTGGTTTTCACCTTGTGATGGAACCATAGTGTCTTTTCAAGAAACCAATGGTAGATTAGTCATCAAACCAGATTCTCCTGACGAACCAATCCCTTCCTATAGCAGTTTCATACAAGGTCAAAAAAAGCAGGTTTAACATTCTTTTCGTTTCATTGGGTAGATACTGATGGGTGGCATACCCTTTAGAAGGAAGAAATGATCCAAACGCGAAATATTAACTGTTTAAATTGTGAATGACATGATAACAGAAGATAAGGAGGATTACACCATGGTACAACTCAAGCAAATTTTGGAAGCAGAAGAACGGATTTCTCAAGTGGTTCACCAAACTCCGATGATGCGGTGCGCGTCCATATCGACTCTAGGTACCGGTGAGCTCTATATGAAGTGCGAGAATTTTCAAAAAACGGGGTCATTTAAAGTTAGAGGAGCATACAATTGTGCAGCACAGCTGAGTGAAATGCAAAAAAAAGCCGGCCTTGTCACCGGATCTTCTGGTAATCATGGTACGGCGGTTGCTTATGCAGCGAAAGCCTTAGGTTGCAAGGCAGTGATTGTAATGCCTGAAGATGCCTCACCGGCCAAAGTTCGAGCTTGTCAGGCCTATGGAGGAACCGTGATTCATTATGGATTTACTACCACAGATCGCCTCAACAAAGCGAGTGAACTGGTCGCATCGGGGATGACGTTGGTACATCCATATGATGATCCACATGTGGTGGCAGGTCAAGGTACCATAGGATTGGAAATCCTTCGGCAATTGTCCGATGTAGAAGTTGTGTTTGTCCCTGTTGGGGGCGGAGGATTATTAGGCGGTGTGGCAACAGCCATAAAGGAGTCCGGATCCCAGGCCAAGATTATTGGCGTAGAACCGGAACTGAGTCCTCGTCTACGGTTGGCTTGGAATCGTGGAGAGCCGACGGAGCTTGAGGAATGGATACCTAGCATCGCCGATGGCATCCGTTCAAAGAAATCGGGTAGAATTGGTTATGATCAATCTAGAAAATATGTAGATGATCTGGTGACCGTGTCGGAAGAACAGATTCGCCAAGCCACACAGCTGGTTGTAGAACGGGCGAAGATTTGGTGTGAACCATCCGCGGCAGTCACTGTCGCTGCTTATCTAGCAAATCGTGAAATGGTTGCAGGGAAGAAAGTCGTCAGCCTCCTATCTGGCGGCAACATCGAAATATCTACCATGGCTGCAATTCTCGGAGGTTAAAAATGTTTTTTCGTTTAGGGGCAGTGAACGCTTGGAGGAACTTAGCCAGGAGCATCTTGGCTGTGGTATCCATGGCTGTTGCTGCAGCATTTCTCACATATACGATTAGTTTGAGCCGAGGGTATACTCGCGAAGCATATGGAAGTTTTCGCCAAATGTTTGGTGGCGAAATTGTTGTCTATGCTCAAAAAGTCCAGGGAGAATTACCAAAAGAAAATAGCGTTTGGTCTTTTGAGCGACCTAATGAAAACCCTTTTACCGATTTACAGGTGTTTCATCCGGAAATCTATCGTCAAGGATATTTGGAGAGTAGTAATACTGCTGTCATAGACGAAGAGACGCAAAAAAGCATCTTGGCTGAGAATGGTGTGGATGGAGTCAGCCCGGTCTATCGACTGCCGGCTTTTACTATACTTACCGATCAATATCGTTATTCATCCGACATTCGAGCTCGTGATCTCAGCCGAGAAAGTGAAATCAACAGCCCTGGGTCCTTAATTTATAGTGGCCGTTGGTTTGAAGAAGCGGATGATGGAAAAGCGGTGGCGGTTGTTTCCCGATTACAAGAGTTACCACCCGGGGTAAAAGCTCCTGAACCGGGTAGCAAGATTCTTTTGGAGATTCCAAAGGTAAAGAAAGATCAATATGGTCATATCTATGTAGATTATCACGATACGATTTCAAAGGAGATCACCATTATTGGAAATCTCGTTGCTCCTACCCGTGAGTTTGCATGGCAGGGGGATATCGATACTCAAACAGAGATTCTATATTGGTGGACCAATGAGATTCAACTTCCTTTAGGCACATGGCAAGCCATTTGGCAAGAAGTGTCAGAAGGGCGTGTTGATTACCCCATTTCACAACTCATTCTTCAAGCGAGTGATTTGACTTACTTGGAGGATATCGTGCTGAATCTTGTCAATCAATATCCTGAAAACAGTTTTGTGAGTGTACCCAATCAGGCAAACATGGCTATGGAACGACAATTGATCGAAAAATTCCTAGCGGTCCCTCAGGCCATGGTACAAGCCAGTGAGCAGAAAGCAACCCAACAGGGGATGGCAATGGACTTACGCATACCCATGATGGTTTTGGTGTTGTTGAATGCTGCTTTATTGGTAGCGGCGAACATGTTAATCATGATTAACGAACGTAAAAGAGAGATGGCTATTCTGAAATCAGTCGGAGCTAAACGGATCGATATCACCATTATGGCATTAACGGAAGCTCTCATTTTAGCGGTAGTAGGTGCTGGTATTGGTTTCATCGTATTTCGCATACCCGGTGCGTTGAATCAAATGACGAATCACCAAGGGTTATGGACAATATTGAAATCCGTTTTTGCGGATTTAATACAAGTTTTATCGGCTACAGCGGCTGTGTCCCTCTTGTTCGGTCTCATACCTGCGGTCAAGTTAGCAGGGATGTCTGTGATGAACGTGTTGCGCAGTGAATAAAGGAAGTGAGTGATTTCTATGAGTTTAAGCGATCGTCCCATATTGGAAACGATAAATCTCAATAAAGCTTTCTATCTTGGGGAAGCGGTATACGCCGTTAATAATGTGAATATTCAAGTCATGCCGGGAGAAATTGCCATTATCGTCGGACCCTCAGGGAGCGGTAAAAGTACCTTGTTAAGTTTACTGGGAGGACTGGATCGGCCCATCAGCGGCGATATTTTGATTAATGATCAATCGATTGTGAAGTTAAACGAAGATCAACTGGCTTTAATGAGACGGAAAAATATTGGGTATGTCTTTCAATTCTTTAATCTGATTCCTCATTTAAGCGCATTAGAGAATGTTGAGTTGCCCATGTCGATTGCGAGCATGAGCAGAAAAGAAGCTCGAGAACGAGCTAGATATTTACTCGACGAAGTCGGCTTGACGCCACGAGCCCATCATCGCCCGGATCAATTATCAGGTGGCGAACAGCAGCGAGTTGCCATTGCACGGTCCTTGGCGAATCGTCCTGCAGTTGTTTTGGCAGATGAACCAACAGGAAATCTGGATAGCAAAACGAGGGACATGGTCATTGATTTGTTTTGTAGATTCAACAAAACAGAAAGGCAAACTTTCGTTTTAATCACGCATGATACCAGTTTGACTCAATATGCTCATCGCGTGATTACAATGAAAGACGGCAGAATTAACACCATCGAGGTGCAGAATCCATGAGTTCTCAGCAGTTTTTGGCAGTAACCCGTCTTGCATTTAAGAATATGGTGCGCTGGCGTTGGCGTTTAGCAACCATTTTTCTCTTGGTTGCGGGCTCATTTTCCTTATTTGTATTATACAGCAGTATGTTATCGGTCTCTGCCCAAATTGGAGTGGCACAAACGAAAGAATTGAGTTTGCCTTACGACCTGATGGTCATGGTAGAAGAGGGAGAAAGAATCATCCCAGAAAAGGAGCTGCCCATCCCTCGTTTCCGTAGAGATATCTTGGAATTTGGTGAGGAGGCGTTGGCACTCTCTTTTTACACGAATTTTGGGAAGCAAGAGATTTATGGTATTCCTGAACAAAGCCACTTCTTTCAAGCCGATACAGTCAATCTCATCAAAGGTCAATGGCTCCAAAACACCGGGGACATGGTTATTCCTTTATCCATAGCGAAATCCTATAACCTTCAAGTTGGAGATGTCGTACAAGGTTATACTCTGAACAAAAATGGCATTCAATTCAGAGCAACATTTGCATTAGTTGGTGTGTTTGAGGATGCTTACGATTGGCAACATGCCTTCATCTTGAGATCTGATGCGAATCAGCTTGTATTCAATGCTCAAAGCAACCGTTTTTTTGTGGAGTATGATCGTAACGAAGCCGAGTTGATTCATTTGTTGGAGTGGATGAAAGCAGCTTATCCCAAAGCCACTTTTTTATATCCAACAGTTACATTGGATATGGGCAACGATTTGCTAAAACAGATTTTTCAGCCGGGACAGTGGTTGTTGATACTGATTTTTCTGTTTATGGGAATCGGAGTTTTAACGGTGTCCTTAATTACTTTCTTGGAACGCAGAAGAGAGTTGGCTGTGATGAAATCGATTGGCGTATCCAATGCACAAATCGTGTACGCGTTATCTCTCGAGCAAGGAAGCGCTGGTTTGTTTGGAGTACTCTCTGGGATGTTTTTGATTTTTTGGTTAGGACGTCGAATCAGCTGGTTCTCACAAGTGACCTCTTCAAATCTATCGCTCTTTATGATACAAGGAGCTCTTTTTACCTTGTTGGTGATGATAATAGGCATCTCGTTCCCAACCATTTTAGCAAAAGTTGCTACCGTAAATCAGTTATTGTTTGCGCGTAATATACCGATTATTATTACCAAAATCGACCACTTGGCTAAACCAACCGGTTGGATACTGTACCGTGAGATGAAAGAAAACTTACATTTCTTGAAATTTGATATGGTAGACGGACGATTGGAAGGAGTTTTGCTGAAAGCCGTAGGAGATAAAGTGAAACGTGGCGAAGTCATTGCAACTCAAGAAATGTATTTTGGACTACGCTATCACGAGTGGAAGGCACCTTGTGACGGTATAGTAGCGGAGTATAACCCGAACAGCGGTCACATGGGTATTCTGCCTGATGATCAACAAACACCCCACTATCCGTACCCTGAACATATTCTTCAGGACGAGCTGCACCATCAAAAGCAAATGGAAGCGGGACGGGCGAAAGCTCGGGCAGAAAAAGAGCTTTCGGAAATGAGTATAGGGAGTAAGTAACGTGACAGACGAGATCAGGCAGGAGCTGCTTCTCGTCTGTTTTTTCACATAATTATTGGTAAAAAAGTGATTTTGAAGGAGGAAAATTCATCCTCCAATAGAATTAGTAAGCAGGCAGAAGTGATAAGGAGTGAAAAAAATGGGATTATTCAGTCGTTTATGGACTACGATTAAAGGTTGGTTTGGTATGGGAGTCAGTGCTATAGAAGATCCCAATGCTATTTTGGAAGCAGCACAAAATGAACTTCGCGAGAAGCAAAGAGAAGTGCGAAAGCAAGCAGTGCAAGTCATCCAACAGAAGAACCAAGTAGAGATTATGTTGCGTGCGGAAAAAGAAAAACTTGAAACTTTGGAAGCTCAAGTTCGACAAGCTCTCCAAATGGGAAGAGACGATTTGGCCGAGCAAGTGATGAAGCAAATGTTAACTGTTGAAGGGACTGTAAAGTCGTTACAACAGCAATATGACCAAGCTTTGGAAGCTGCAGAAATGGTCAAACGTCAGGTGAAGGCGTTCGAGGCTCAAGTCCAAGCGAAGTATCGCGAGAAGCTGCAATTGCAAACCCAATGGAAACAAGCGCAGATAACAGAGAAATTGAACGAGGCCTTAAGTGGTATTTCTTTTGATACGACAGATGAAGCATGGGAGCGCGCGAAAGAGAAAATTCAGGAGAAACAAGCCAGAGCTGAAGCGTTGACGGAAATGGGGAAAGTCAATTTAAACACAGAATTCCAGGAACTACAAGCAGACATCAATACCCTAGCTGCGAAAGATCGCTTGGCTCAAATGAAAGCAAAAATGGGGTTAGTACCCTTAACGGGTGAAGTGAACTTGGAAACCTCCGGATCGCTGGAAGACGAGCAAGTGAAAGAACGGCTCGGGAAGATTAAACAGGAGATGGGACCCCAGTGAGTAAAACACCCCCATTTTCATTCTTTCTTAAATCCCTTGTTCTTTCGCCCATTTCTATTCTGATTGCGCTGGTGACCTTCGGTATGGCTTTTCTCATGGCCGGAGGTAGTTGGTTTTTATTTGGCTTTGAAATTCCAAAAGTGTTTTTAATTTTGGCTGTCGGAGGGAGTCTAGAGCTTATTCACTGGATCAGGACAGCAACCTCAGAAAAATTTCAGAACCAAGTACAGAAAGAGTGGAGCTTAAAAAGCCTGAATCAAATGAGAAACAGTTTGAGGGAGGCTTCGAAATCCTATGAGAAGCAACGTAGTCGACCCAATTATCAGAGAATTCGTTACGATCGAGTGCGTAAGCTAGAAAAAGATATGTTTACCGATTTTTCCAGAATGGAAGTATGGGACAATGATGTGGCGCAGGAAGTTCTATCACAGTCGATTCAAGGGTTCTTGAGGTATTACGAGCTCTTGAATCGGGATCAACGCATCGCTGCCTTATTAGAAAACTCCAATATTCAGCAAATTCAAGAGGAAATTGACCGCCTGCAACGTCAAGCAGCCACTGCTTCCAGTTCTGAAGCCGTGGGTCAATATCAGCGTGCTGCAGGTTTTAAGCAGCAAGAACTGAAATCACTCGATCGCATTCGTCAGAGTAGCATTCTATTACAAGCGCACTTAGATACTTTGGAAAGTGCACTATCCAGTCTTCGAACCAGATTGGTGAATACGACTGTTTGGGGCGGAGAAAGCGTAAAATTTGAGTTGAGTAATCTAACACAGGAGTTGATGGCTCTGGAAATGGCCATGGAAGAGTTAGAAGGAATCGATAATGAAACAATGGAGTTCGAGAAAGAACTCCATCAATCTAAATAAGCATATGGGTCTGCGAAGCAACAAGCAATCAGTATCTGATAGACTTGTCCATCGCAGACTCACTGTTTAGGGGGGATATCATGAAGCGAGGAATCCTGTTTTTAGCCGGTGATTTTTCTCATTTCCCTGAGAACTTTCGCTTTTTAGACACTGATTTTGTAATAGCTGCCGATGGAGGGTTCAAACATCTTATCGCTTTACGGCGTAATCCAGATATGTTGCTCGGTGATTTTGACTCTCTTTCCACTGAATATCGAGAGCTGGCAAACCAGAGAGGGATTCATCAAGCAGAATGGCCGGTAGAAAAAGATCAAACGGATGGAGAGATTGCAATTCGAACTGCGGTTGCTAACGGTTGCAGTGAAGTAATTCTTTTCGGCTGTTGGGGTGGGGAACGTGTAGATCATAGTATCGGGAACCTCATGTTGCTAGATTTGTGTCGTGAATTGGGGCTACACGGGGTGCTCCATCATCAAGGGGAAAATATCATGCTTTGTACGCCCGGAGTGTACAGAATAAAAGGTAGACTCGGTGAAATGGTCTCTTTGATTACAAAATCAAACGAAACCTGTAGAATCAGCACAAAGGGATTAAAATATGTTTTACAGAATGGAAATCTCCAAAAAGGTAGTAGCATGGGAATCTCGAACCAATTTTCCAATGACCAAGCAGTAATACACATAGACCAAGGTGAGGCATGGTTAATATGGCAAGGGGAGCTTCCGGATTTTGTGCATCATGAGTTTGTGCGTTAATCTCCTTTTTATCTTTAATAAAATCGAAAATGAAGGAGGGATTCAACTTGCATTTCGAGAATTTTAATAGAGTTCATTTACATCCCTTTCCCACCCCTCTTCACGAATTACCTCGCTTTGGCCAATCCATAGATGTACCGAATCTTTATATTAAAAGAGACGATCATATGCTGTTGGGGTTGGGAGGAAATAAAATTCGAAATTTGGAGTTTTGGTTAGGTGAAGCAGTACAACAACATGCAGATCTCATCATTGCTGCAGGAGGACTGCAAAGCAATCAATGCAGATTAACTGCCGCAGCATGTGCGAAGCTGGGACTACCCTGTATTTTAGTTCATAATGACGATCCCCCAGATTTGTTGGAAGGAAACATGCTCTTAAATCACTTATTGGGTGCCCGCTCCATTTTCTTAGGCAAGCAGAGCGAAGAGGAGAGAGCAACGAAAATAAATCTTCTCGTTGAACAATTGCGTTGCGAAGGACATAACCCCTATGTGATTGGTGAACCAGGCCTAGGAGCGCTAGGCTATGCTCAAGCAGCAGAAGAATTGATTCTTCAGAGTCGACGAATGGGGGTTGCTTTTGATCATATCGTCATCGTTGGCGCGATGTGCATAACTTCGACTGGCCTGCTTTATGGTATTTCTCTACAAGATACACCGATTCAAGTGCATGTGATATCGGTGGAATATCCAATGCAAACGATGTTAATAAAAACAGCCGAAGTTTGGCAAGCCATCATGAAAAGAACTCAATGGGAGCCGAAAAAACAGTATCAGGATTTCGCGCGTTTTCACGACATGTGTTTGGGACAGGGGTATGGAATTCCAAGTAAGGCGGCTGTCGAAACGGTAAAGCTATTGGCTCGAACAGAAGGTATTTTCATTGAACAAGTCTATTCTGCTAAAACATTTCTTGGGTTAATAGAATTGCGTAACCAGGGTATCATCCAAAGAGAAGATAAGGTATGTATATTCCACACAGGTGGATACGGAGCATTGTTCACTCAAAGTGCTATCCTAATGGAATAAATACAAGTAGTGAGGAGGGGTTACATGAAAAAGTGGGGGCGGATACTCGCTTTGATTCAATGTATTTCTCTTCTTTTCACCATAGTATCCTCGCCGGTATTAGCAACAGAGAATAGCAGTAGTCAATTAGTCTACTATCGTCGGATTCTTCGTATCCATAATCAAGGATCCGAATCAGCCCAAAACTTGACTGTCACGATGCTTCTCTTGCCGAAGGTTGCAGTAGACAATCAAGTCGTTTTCGAAGAGAAACTGACACCCGAGGCATACGAAGTCATCGAAGATGAGTTTGGTAATCGTACAGCAAAAATTAACATAGAAACTTTGGCAAAAGGGCAAAGCATAGATATTATTTTGGAAACAAATTTATCTAATTCGGCTTGGTTCACAGACAAAAGTAAGCTATGGTCGTTATCACAAACCATTGCTCAGCAACCCGAGGGAAGCCAAAGTATAACATATGATGTTCAGACAGAGTGGAAACGATATTTAGAAGATGAGCTTTATGTATCTGTGAGTCATCCGTCTATTCAGGAATTATCCGTTGCTCTAACGAAAGACGCACAAGGCCCATATGAGAAAGCGCAGAAGATTTTTGATTATGTAAATACGAATATGAGTTATGACGATAACCCGGCATTTGCAAGAAAAGGTAGTGTTTCTGCACTGTACAACCTAAAAGGAATCTGTACGGAATTTGCCTCTCTTATGGTTGCATTATTAAGAGCTTCTGGAATCCCTTCACGTTTAGTGGGTGGGTATTTATTGGGTGATGAAAGCCTCAATCAAGAGAAAACCCAAGTGTATGGATTAGATATGGCTCATGCTTGGGTAGAATTCTACATCACCGGATTTGGTTGGCTCCCGGCGGATCCCACTCATATATTTTATTTGAATGATATTCGAGTACCGGCAAGACAAGCTTTTGCAGCACTTCCAACTTGGGGACACATTGCATCATCCTATGGCATGGAGCATCCAATATACACGTTAGAAGGGGATGTAATACATAGTCAGCATGTGACGACTAGTAGTGTCGACCAGTTTACGCTAGGTCATCGTAAGATGAATGATGAGATTGATGTCTTCATTAACCAAAACCAAAGAGTATTATTTAAAGATGCTAAACCCATCATTGCAGATAACAACAGAACCTTTGTGCCTTTGAGGGACATCTTCCAATCCCTAGGAGCTACGGTTATATGGAACGAATTGGATCAGTCTATTATTGCTTATCGTAAGGGTTCAACAATTCTTCTTAGAGTTGGACAAGCCAAAATCTGGATCAATCAGAAGGAATATACCATTGATAGCGTAGCATACATTGATACCGAAACCTCAAGAACGATGATTCCTCTTAGAGCGGTGGGTGAGGCTTTTGGAGCATATGTGGAGTGGCAAGCTACACAAAAACAGATCTTTTTGTGGATAGATTAGTTTTGCATAGCACCGAACAGATGAAGTTCGTGTGCTATTCTTTTTTTGGAGCAGGGTTTTATGGTAATAGTAGCGAAATGATTAAGATATGCCATGGTGCGAAAGGATGAAACGATATGGATCAAATGATTATTGCAACTGCTTGGAATAAGCAAATAAGAGTCATCGTAGCTGTGACAACAGAATTGGTAATAGAAGCACAAAAGAGGCACGATTTATGGCCGACCGCCTCTGCTGTTTTAGGTAGAGCACTAACGGGTGGGTTGCTGATGGCATCCAATCTAAAAGAGTCACAAAAGCTAACCCTCCGCTTTTTGGGTGATGGGCCGTGCGGTGCGGTTCTGGTAGACGCCAATTCGTCCAGTAGAGTGCGGGGTTATCTTCAGGAACCTCACGTACATTTACCTCCTACAGCACAAGGAAAATTAGATGTATCGGGTGCTGTAGGGAAAGGAATGTTCGTGGTAAGTAAGGATCTAGGGTTTGGAGATCCTTATACCGGACAAGTTCCCATACAAACGGGTGAAATCGCATCGGATATCGCCTATTACTATGCGGTATCCGAGCAAATACCAACCGCCATGGGGTTAGGAGTGCTAGTGAAACCGGATCACTCCATACAAAGTGCCGGTGGGTATTTGGTGCAACTCATGCCTGGAACAAGCGAGGAAGAATCGGCAGAACTGGAACATCGACTGCATCATTTGCCCTCTCCCACAGAAATGATTTCAGAACATCCT
>ERZ1645189.192-NODE-192-length-14269-cov-5.685240_pt1 | contig 14269 bp, 12 predicted proteins | sample MGYA00575350_ERZ1645189 | MGnify/ENA primary metagenome ERZ1645189 (study PRJEB40845, sample SAMN11283421) | freshwater sediment metagenome | isolation source: river sediment | host: Sediment | place: India: Jajmau, Kanpur | collected 2015-12-17 ...
GGCTCAGGCCACGCTGGTGACTGCGCCGCAATTTCTGTTAATGTCTTGGTTATTAGATAAATGCAAAACACAAACTCTTCAAGGTGAAAAGTTTGTGTTTTGTAAAGTGCAGAATATTAATATTTTAACAGAAATTGCGGCGCAGAAACGTTTCACCGCGTCTGTTTCACCTCACCTCTTTGGCTGCCGCTCTTTTCATCAGGTGTTTTATTGAGGGGTAGGTGTTCTCCATGTATTTTGGTAAATCTTCACGGGAGACCCAGATGGCCTGCTCAATGTTCTCTTCTGCCTGGGGGTGGGTGTGGTTGCCGTTGCCAAGGTAGTTCATTTTGTACCAGCGGGTGGTTTTGAGGACAAACTGGCCGTCGCGGTGATAGGTGTGGTAGGTGTCGCAAATGTGCTCGCGGATTTCAAGTTCGCTGACTCCGCACTCCTCTTCAACTTCTCGCAGGGCTGAGTCACGTATATCTTCGTTTGGCTCCTGCATACCCTTTGGGAAATCCCATACTCCGTGGTGATATATCATAAGGAACTCTCCCCGGGAGTTGGTAACTACCCCCCCTCCGGCCATTACACGGGAAAAATTTGTGCAAAGCTGTTTGAAGGTGACATCGGCCTTCTCACTTGGAATGTATAGTTTTGTTATTTGAGGAGATTCGTCGAAGAGTTTCGGAAGATCTGCCAGCTCCGGAAAGAGACCGGGGCTGTACAGTACTGCGTCGGGTTCGCTGAGAGCCTTGTCGCCTGTGGGGAAGACAGCCAGACAGCGCTGGTTGAAGTAGATTCTGTACATTAAAAAATAGGAATGATTTTACTATCTTTGCACAAAGATACTTTTTTTATGGAGTCTATTGAAAAAATAATTGCCAGACAGCTGCTGGAGATAAAAGCTGTGAGATTGAGCCCTGAGAAACCTTTTACCTGGGCATCGGGCTGGAAAGCGCCTATCTACTGCGATAACAGAAAGATACTATCATATCCCAAAGCACGGGAGATTGTTTATAAGAGTCTTGCAAGAATCGTTGAGCAGAACTACAGTGATGCAGATGTTATTGCCGGTGTTGCTACTGGTGCTATTGCCTGGGGCATGCTGGTTGCGGAATTTCTTGGAAAACCATTTGTTTATGTCCGCCCTAAACCAAAAGATCACGGTACCGGCGCGCAGGTTGAGGGAGAGCTCGCTTCCGGTGCAAAGGTGGTAGTGGTTGAGGACCTTATCTCAACAGGACAAAGCTCGCTCTCTGCCGTTGAAGCAATCGTAAAGCAGGGTGGCTCTGTTCTGGGAATGGTTGCGATTTTCTCATATAACTTTGACAAGTCGCGCCGCTCATTTGAGTACGCAAATATCGAACTCAGAACACTTACCAATTACGACACTCTTATTGAGGAGGCCGTAAGCTGTAAGTATATAAAGGAAGATGAACTTATAACCCTGCGCGACTGGCGGTTCCGTCCCGATGCATGGGGTCAAAACCTCTAAACAATGGCATCAACTAATGCAGTTGGAAGAAAAATAAAGGTGGCGCGCCCTGCGAGCCTCCTTTTTTCTGTTTTTTCTGACCTTACAAATTTTACCCGCAGCATGCCTGCCGATGCGCTTGAGAAGGCAAAGGTGGTTTCAACTCCGGACACTATCAAGGGCAAGGTTCAGGGAATGGATATGGGAATTAAGATTGCAGAGAGAATTCCTTTTTCCCTTATAAGATACGACCAGCTTGGAACTAGTCCCATCCCTTTCAGAATCTATGTGAGAATGGAGAGCATTACCGAGAGCGAAAGCACCTTTCAGATTGAGATTGAGGCCGAACTCAGCGGAATGTTCAAAATGATGCTTGGCGGGAAGATGCAGGAGGGTGTCGACAAACTCACCGATGAGCTTGAGAAGGCCATGGGTGGGGTTTCGGCCTGATATAAAATAACCCCAACTTATAATGAATAAACTCTTTTTATTTGCCGGAGGAGCTGTTGCGCTTTTATCGGTATCGCTGTTATCTGCCTTTAAACCGGCAGACATGTCAGAAAATCCGTCAGGCATTGTAAATAAATCTGCAGACAAAATGGAAATCAGCATAATTCCCCAGCCTTCAAATATAATATCTGTGGGCGGAGGCAGCATGAGCATTACAAGCTTAACTCAGATTATTGTTAATGATGAGGCGGCGTTATCGTCTGCAGCATTTCTGAAAAGCTACCTTGAAAAATATTACGGCATAAGCCCGAAGGTGGCAGGTCCTGCTTCAAAGGGAGAAAAGCCGGCAGGGAAGGGAGGTAAGGAAGTTAAGGCAAAGGCTGACAGAGGAGGCGCGATATTTTTAAATATTCTGAATGCCGGTTCATCCTCTTTTGATCCGGCCAATCCTGCGGGAACAACGGAGCAATCCGGCTACAGGCTTAAGGTTAGCGGTTCAGCTGCTGAACTTACCGGAAACTACCGTCAGGGACTTTTTTATGCTGTGCAGACTCTTATACAGATGTTACCTGCAGAGAAAATGGTTGCTGCAAAAGAGGTTTATCTCCCGTTTGCAGAGATTGAGGACGAGCCACGCTTTGAATACAGAGGAATGCACCTTGATGTTGTAAGGCACATCTGGTCAATGGATTATCTTAAACAATTTATTGATTATCTGGCCCTTCACAAGATGAACTATTTTCATCTGCACCTTACAGACGATCAGGCCTGGAGAATTGAGAGCAAGAAATATCCTAAGCTTAATTCAATTGGTGCATGGAGAGCGGGTACAATCATTGGAATCTTCCCCGGAACAGGAGTAGATTCAACAAGATATGGTGGTTTCTATACTGCTGAACAGCTTAAGGAGATTGTGAAATATGCGGAGGAGAGATACATTACTGTTGTTCCCGAAATTGATGTTCCGGGTCACTCAATGGCAATCATAGCAAGCTATCCGCAGTTCAGTACAACTCCGGAGATACCAAAGCAGCCGGCAATTACCTGGGGAATATTCAACCGTCAGAATAATGTGCTTGCACCCTCTGATGAACTATTTGTATTTCTGGAGGATGTCTTCAATGAGCTGATGGACATTTTTCCGGGCAGATACATCCATATTGGAGCAGACGAGTGTGCCAAGAAGTGGTGGCAGGAGTCGGCCTCAACTCAGGAGTACATGAAAAGGCACGGCATAAAGGACGAGAATGAGCTTCAGAAACTCTTTGTCGAAAAGCTGTCGGTTGTAATGAAGGCCCGCGGGAGGGCAATTATTGGCTGGGACGAGATGATTGACGACGGCCTGGTTGAGGGTTCAATGGTTATGAGCTGGCGGAATGCCGAAAACGGCTACAAGGCAGCTGAGATGGGCCACAAGACAATTCTCACACCAATGCTTCACAGTTACTTTAATATTGCCCAGAAGGAGAAAGAGGACTCACTTTGTCACAGACAGTGGCTTGTAACCCTTGAAAATGTTTACAACTTCAATCCTGTTCCTGCTTCGCTCTCTGCGGAGGCAGCCAAAAACATACTGGGCGGTCAGGGTTGCATGTGGACCGAATACTTTCCTCACAAAGATCGTTTGGAATATGGCATTTACCCGCGACTCTCTGCAATTGCCGAAGTCTACTGGTCTTCGCCTGCGGTAAAAAATTATACTGAATTCCATAGTCGCCTCCAGACCCAGTACCGCCGATACGACCTCTGGGGCGCCAACTACTATGCCGGTGAAAGAAAGTAGTGACATGCGTGCACGAACAACAAGTTTTGACTGGCGATAAGAACAGTCGCTTAAGAAAAATTTAATTAACGATTTGTACAGAATCCCTGAATAAGGGTCAATTTGAAATTATAATGGTTGAATTGCCGGTTAAATTTCTGGAGATGCTTGCAGATGCTGTCGGTCCAAAAAGGGCCGAAACAATTGCTGCTGCTATCCGGGAAACTCCGCCGGTATTGTCAATTCGCATAAATCCATACAAGTGGAGAGAGGATGGAGTCGTGGACTCTGTTGTGAGTGGTTGTTATGAAAATGGTGAAGCGGCGTCAGGCGACGGGGCGGGATTCCCCGCCCCGCCGCCCGACGCCGCCACTCTGGCACCACAGGCAACTCCACCCGCCAGCATCCCCTGGTGCCCAGCCGGCATCTACCTGGCAACCCGTCCCGTTTTTACCCTTGACCCTGCACTTCATGCCGGCGCCTACTATGTTCAGGAGCCCAGTTCAATGATCATAGAGCTTCTCAAACCATTTTTGGAAAAGATGGATTTGAATTTGCGGCTGCTGGACCTTTGCGCGGCACCGGGCGGAAAATCCACCCACCTGGCCTCAATTATGCCACAGGGCTCAAAGCTCGTTGCCAACGAAGTTATCCGCCCAAGGGCAGCCATCCTTCGTGAAAACATTTCCCGCTGGGGCCTGCCCAATGTCGAGGTCACCTCTATGGACCCCTCACAGTTTGCCCCTCGCGGCTATGCATTCGATTTCATTCTTGTAGATGCACCCTGCTCAGGAGAGGGCATGTTCCGCAAGGACCCGGAATCAGTCAAAGAGTGGTCTCCCGAATCAGTTCAGCTTTGCGCCTCCCGCCAGCAGCGGATTGTTGCCGATATCTGGCCATCTCTCGAACCCGGCGGACTTCTTGCTTACTCAACCTGTACCATGAACCGCAGCGAAAACGAAGAGAATGTCGCATGGATTATAGAAACCCTGGGAGCTGAGAGAGTCAGCTTTGATCCCGAAATACTTTCCCAACTCCGGAGCAATGGCGTAATTGTAACCCCGCAGGGCGAACTCCGCCTTCACCCCGGTCTCGTAAAAGGGGAGGGACTCTTCTTCGCTCTTTTAAGAAAGCCTGCCGATTCACTCCCGCAGGAGGAGCTCCCTAAGAAATTCGTTGAACATCGTTTTACAAATTCCGGTGTCAATGACTTTAAATCAGGAAACTATAAGTCCGCGAAAGGTAAAACTTCAATTTCCGGCCACAATAATTCCAAAAGTCAAAATTCAGGACAAAAATTTTCGCAAAGCGGTAAACCGCTAAAAAACAATTTTCAGCAACAAAACTCACCATCGCAAAACGTTCAGCCCGAACATGAGATGGCACTCTCAACTGCCTTTTCAGGCGATTGGCCATCAGTCGAAGTAACAAAAGAGCAGGCGCTCACATATCTTTCAAAAGGAACGCTCAACCTCCCCGATGCTCCGCTAGGCTATCTGCGCATAACCTACGGCGGGCTCGGTCTCGGTTTCGTTAAAAACATCGGCTCCCGAGCCAACAATCTGCTGCCACCCAACCTTCGCATAAGGATGCAGTTTTAATGTACCGGGCAAACGCCCGGCACATTAAAAGATACCGGCAGCTACGCAGCCGGTGCTGCGCTTCGCGTTGCCTGGCAGAATATGTGAGAAAATGCAGATAATCAGTATTATAAGTTTTTAAAAAATAGAATTGTTTAAAATTTACAAAAGCTTTATTATTGATAATCAGTTAATTGTCACATATCCTGCCAGGCAACTTATCCCGCACCTGCACAAAAAAAACACAAACTTCTCATTTCGAAAAGTTTGTGTTTATTATTTAGCTGTCTGTTAGTTAGTTAACAGATATTGCGGCGCAGGTTATCCGCCAAAATCATCAAATGCAACATTCTCAGCAGGTACGCCAAGGTTGTCGAGCATGTTGGTAACGGCGCTGTTCATCATTGGAGGTCCGCAGAGGTAATACTCGATATCTTCAGGAGCGTCATGTTTGCTCAGGTAGTTATCGTGCAGTGCCTGGTGGATGAATCCGGTGAGGCCGGTCCAGTTGTCTTCAGGTTTTGCTTCGCTAAGTGCGATATTGAACTTGAAGTTAGGGAACTCTTTCTCAATTGCACGGAACTCCTCTTCGTAGAATACTTCGCGGAGAGAGCGTGCACCATACCAGAAGGAAACCTTGCGGGTAGTCTTCTCAGTGTGGAACAGGTGGAAGATGTGTGAACGCATTGGAGCCATACCGGCACCTCCGCCCACAAATACAATCTCGTTCTGAGTCTCTTTGATAAAGAATTCACCGTAAGGACCCGATACTGTTACCTTGTCACCCGGTTTGCGGGAGAAGATGTAAGAAGAGCAAACACCCGGATTAACAGGCATGAATGTTCCCTTTGCTCTGTCCCAAGGCGGAGTTGCAATACGGATGTTAAGCATCACGATGTTGCCCTCTGCAGGGTGGTTGGCCATTGAGTAAGCTCTGTATGTATCTTCTTTGTTGACCATTTTCAGATCCCAGATCTTCATCTTGTCCCAGTCTTCGTGATACTCTTTCTCAACATTGATATCCTTTGCAAAGTCAACTTCGCACGGAGGAATGTCAATCTGGATATATCCGCCTGACTTGAATTTGAGGTGTTCTCCTTCAGGAAGCTTTACCACAAATTCTTTAATGAAGGTAGCTACGTTCTTGTTGCTTACAACTTCGCATTCCCACTTCTTAATACCGAGAACCTCTTCAGGAATCTCAATCTTCATATCTTCCTTAACCTTAACCTGGCAACCCAGACGCCACTGGGTCTGCTGCTGCTTGCGGGTAAAGAATCCTGTTTCTGTAGGGAGAATCTCCCCGCCGCCTTCAGTTACGCGGCATTTGCACATTCCACAGGTTCCGCCACCGCCACATGCAGAGGGGAGGAAAATTTTCTCATTGCTGAGTGTGCTTAAGAGTGTGGCTCCCGGAGTCACCTCAATCTCTTTTTCGCCGTCATTGATAGATACTTTAACCCTTCCGGACGGTGTAAGCTTGGCCTTAGCGTAGAGAAGCACTGCAACCAGGGCAAGTGTCACTACGAGGAACGCTACAATTGATATAATTATTATAAGTGTCAAATTCATTTTCTTCTCCTCCTCTTAGAGTTTAATTCCCATGAAGCTCATAAATGCAATACCCATGAGACCTACAACTATAAATGTTATTCCGAGACCACGCAGCGGTGCAGGTACATTTGAGTATGAGAGCTTCTCGCGGATTGCGGCAAGTGCCACAATTGCAAGGAACCATCCAAAACCTGAACCCAGTGCAAAGGTTGTTGCCTCTGCAAGTGTTTCGTAACCTCTCTCCTGCATAAAGAGCGAACCTCCCAGAATCGCACAGTTTACTGCGATAAGCGGAAGGAAGATACCAAGAGATGCATAAAGTGATGGTGAGTATTTCTCAACCACCATCTCCACAAGTTGTACAATTGATGCAATAACTGCAATAAATATGATAAAGCTCAGGAAGCTCAGGTCAATTCCGGCAAAGTCAGGGCCGAGCCAGGCGAGAGCAGCAGGAGTCAGTACATAAGTATTGAGAAGGTAGTTAACGGGAAGAGTAACTCCAAGAACGAAAACAACTGCGGCTCCAAGTCCAATTGCAGTCTTGACGTTTTTAGATACTGCGAGGTATGAACACATTCCAAGGAAATATGCAAATACCATATTGTCTACAAAGATAGACTTTACAAATAGGCTTATTAATTCTTGCATAGTAGTATGTGTTATTTCTCGATTAGTTCTTTAGTGTAGCTTCTCTGAATCCAGATAATAATACCTGTTATAATCAGAGCCATTGGAGGGAGAATAAAGAGGCCGTTATTCTCATAGAATCCGCCGTTCTTTATATACCATTCAGCCGGAATTACAGGGATACCGTAAATTGTTCCAGAGCCAAACAGCTCTCTTATGAATGCAATTGCAATGAGAATGATTCCGTAACCGAGTCCGTTTGCAAGACCATCTATAAGCGAAGGAATTGGTTTGTTTCCCAGAGCAAATGCCTCAATACGGCCCATGATAATACAGTTGGTAATAATCAACCCTACAAATACAGAAAGCTGTTTGCTCACATCGTAAGCGAAAGCCTTAAGAATCTGGTCAACGAGAATTACAAGCATCGCAACAACTACAAGCTGAACGATAATTCTGATTCTGTTTGGAATTGTATTTCTGATGAGTGATACTATAAAGCTTGAGAATCCTGTTACAATGGTAACGGAAAGTGCCATTACAATTGCAGGCTCGAGTTTTACCGTTACTGCAAGTGCAGAGCACACACCCAGTACCAGTACGGTAATTGGGTTGTTTCTGAACAAAGGTTCAATAAATATCTTTTTATCCATCTCGCAACTAGTTTATTTTTGTTTGAACGGCCGACGCTGTTGAGTCTGCAGTTGCCGAAATTGTACTGTCTGACGGTGCCTGTGCTGCCTGCTGAGAAACCTCTTCAAGTTTTGCCTTGAAAAAGGCGAGATACTCGTTGATGCTGCTCTGAAGCATAGCTTCAAGGGCTTTTGAGGTAATAGTTCCGCCTGAAATAGCATCAACTTCGTTTGTGCTTTCAGGGTTAGCTCCTCCCTTTACAACAACAATCGATACAAACTGACCATCCTTGAAAATCTGTTTACCCTCAAACTGTTTGCTGAATTCAACCGTGTTAATCTCGGCTCCAAGACCAGGAGTTTCACTCTTGTGGTCATATGTGGTTCCGTAAATTGTGTTGAAGTCTCCCTTAAGAGCTACATATCCCCAGATAGGACCCCAGAGACCGGTTCCGTGAACGGGAACAATATAAAGTCTCTCACCTGAGTCCAGTTTACATACGAAAAGCTTGTGTTCGCCAGCCTCAGTTGCAATGGTTGAATCAGTGATGTATTTTGCATACTGCTCTTCAATGTATGAGGCTTTGTCAGGTACAGTATTGGCATCGAGTCCCAGTTTTACAGACTTCAGAATCATCTGTTTGGTCTCAATCTCCACATTTCTTTGCTGACGGTCTTTTAGCAGGTACGATGCAAGAGCAAGGACAACTGCGACTAGTACTACCAGTACGGTAGCGTATATGACTGTGTATGAATTTTTATTTGTGTCCATTTTTATTCTCCTTAGTTTTTAACGGCTGCCCTGCGGAGCCTGCGTTTAATGTTGGACTCAACTACAAAATGGTCAATGAACGGAGCAAAGGTATTGAGAAGCAGGATGGCAAGCATCATACCCTCAGGATAACCTGGGTTGAATACGCGGATAATAATTGCCATCATACCTATCAGGAATCCGTAAATCCATTTTCCTTTCTCTGTCTGAGATCCTGTAACAGGGTCGGTTGCCATAAAGACTGCACCAAATGCAAAACCACCCATTACAATATGGTTAATGGCCGGCATTGCAAGATATGAGTCAGGTCCCGGAGCAACTGCATTGAGCAGAAGTCCTGTAAGGAGTCCGCCTGCGAAGGTCGATACCATTATCTTCCAGCTTGCAATTCCTGTGAAAATCAGAATTGCTGCACCTATTAATATAGCAAGGGTTGAGGTCTCACCAATTGAACCAGGTATAAATCCAAGGAACATATCCATAAATGACGGCATGCTGTCGAACTGTCCCGCTGCAGCGTTTGCAAGAGGTGTAGCTCCTGAGAAACCGTCGGCAATACCTTGACCTTTTGAAAGTTCAGAGATCCAGATTTTATCTCCGGAAATCTGTGAAGGGTATGCGAAGAATACAAATGCTCTTGAGATAAGGGCCGGGTTCCAGATATTCATTCCGGTTCCGCCGAATACCTCTTTGCCAATCACCACAGCAAAAATTACTGAGAGGGCAAGAATCCAGAGCGGCACATCTACCGGCATAATAAGAGGAATCAGCATACCTGTAACCAGGAATCCTTCATTTACCTCGTGTCCTCGTATCTGTGCTGCGGCAAATTCAACACCCAGACCTACCACGTATGAAACGATAATGAGCGGGAGAACTTTCAGGAAGCCGTACCAGAACATTCCCCAGAAGGTCATGTCACCTGCGGTTGAGAGGTTAAACTGATATCCTGTGTTGTACATGCCAAACAAAAGAGCCGGCAGGAGGGCTATAATAACGACTGTCATTGTCCTCTTGAGGTCAATGGAATCTCTGACGTGAACGCCTTTTTTATTCACGTGGTCCGGCACAAACAGAAATGTCTCGAACGCATCAAAGGTCGAGTGAAGGAAAGCTAGTTTACCTCCTTTGCTGAATGTGGGTTTTATGTTGTCAACAAATTTTCTTAATACTTTCATCGCTTGTTTCTGTTAAGACATTTCTTTAATCATAAGGTTGATGCCTTGTGAAATAATTGCCTGAATTTCTGTTTTGGAAGGGCAGACAAATTCGCAGAGTGCAAAGTCCTCTTCAATAACTTCATAGATTCCCAGCTGCTCCATCTTGTCAATGTCCTCTGCCAGAATAGCCTTTAGCAGATACATTGGCAGAATGTCCATAGGAAGTACCTTTTCATAAACACCTGTTACAACAAATGCTCTTTCGCCTCCGTTGAGGTTTGAGTCCAGTGAGTACTTCTTCGATGGCATGAGCCATGAAAAATATGATCTTGAAAAGCTGAATTTCTGTGCTCTGAGCGGAAGTGCCCAGCCAAACATCTCTTTATAGCTTCCCTCTGATATAAGTGTAATCTGATTGTGAAACACGCCCAGATATCCGTTTTCACCAACATTATCGCCGGTGAGAACATTACCGCTGATATATCTTACAGGAAGAAGCTCTCCGCTTTTCTTTTCAGGAGTGAGTTCAACAAATTCTGCAATATCTTTTACAGGCATTCCGGGGATTGTCTCAACATAGCAAGGCTTCTTGGCTCTTGGTCCGGTAATGGCAATAACTTTTTTAAGGTCAAATATCCCTTTTGAGAACAGTTTTCCAATTGCCGCCAGAGAGTTCAGATCTATTGTCCATACAATCTCACCTTTATTAATAGGGCTTATGTGGTGAATCTGAATACCTACATTCCCTGCAGGGTGAGGTCCGTCAAAAATGTGAGTTTTAACTCTCTCCAGGCGGTGCATAGGGCTTCCTGCAAAGTTATCTGCATGAAGACTCATATGGATTCCGCCGGGGGTAAGTTTTGAAAGTACGTCTATACCTACCTGCATGTTCTCGAAATCATTTCTCATCGTGAAATCAAGATCAGCTGCAAGAGGTGCCGAATCAAATGCCGAAATAAAGATAGCCTTTGGCTCTTTGTCAGGATCTGCAAGGATTCCGTAAGGCCTCTGTTTAATGAAGGCCCACAGTCCGCTTGAGAGCAGTACCTGCTTTATCTCTTCTGCACTGGCATCTTTTCTGTGGTTAGGCACAGAAAACTGCTGATATTCATTTTTCTTATCGGATTCAATCAGAATCTCCATGAGTTTTCGCTTCTCTCCGCGGACAACCTCTTTCACGGTACCGCTCACAGGAGAACAAATGAGAATATCCACTCTCTTCTTATCTGCCATAACCGGAGTACCGGCCTTGACTGCATCACCCTCTTTCACGAGGAGCTTAGGATTAAGCCCCCTGAAGTCCGATGGCTTTACGGCAATAATATCGGGAGAGATACTCCTTGCGATGTGACTTGCTGCACTCCCTTTTAGCGGAATGTTCAAGCCTTTGCGTAAAAATATTTTATTAGACATCTAGTAAAGGTTAAAAAAATTTGCGGCAAAGATACACATTATTTGTAATTTTGTCATTAATGAAAAGAGATTTTTACACCATAATTGAGGGGTTGAATAGTGCTCAAAAACAAGCAGTTGAGCAGTTTGAGGGGCCGTCATTAATAATCGCAGGGGCGGGTTCCGGAAAAACCAGGGTACTTACATGCAGAATTGCCAATATACTGAACCACGGAAACAAACCTGGTTCAATTCTGGCTCTTACATTTACCAACAAGGCATCTAAAGAGATGAAAGAGAGGATTGCAGGGCTCGTGGGGCCGGATCTTGCCCGTAACCTCTGGATGGGAACTTTTCACTCTGTATTCATAAGATTTCTCAGGGACGATGCAGAGCTCATCGGCTTTCCAAAAAGTTTTACAATATATGATACTTCTGATTCCAGAAGTGCTATCCGCAATTGCGTGAGAGAACTTCAGCTGGATGACAAGGTGTATAAACCAAACGAAGTGCTGTCGCGTATCTCGATGGCAAAAAACAATCTGATAACATCTGCTGCTTATATGTCAAATGCAGAGCTGATGCAGCGTGATTCAATTTCGCGCAAGCCAAAAATCGGAGAGATTTATCAGCTTTACGAAAAGAAGTGCAGGCAGGCAGGGGCGATGGATTTCGATGATATTCTGCTCTATATGAATATAATGCTCAGAGATTTTCCCCAGGTTCTGGAGAAACTTCAGGCCCGGTTTAATTTTTTGCTTGTAGATGAGTATCAGGACACAAACTTTTCCCAGTACTTAATAGTAAAGAAACTCTCTGCCCGCCACAGGAATGTATGCGTTGTGGGGGACGACTCCCAGAGTATTTACGCATTCCGCGGAGCGCGGATTGAAAATATTCTCAATTTTCTGAAGGACTATCCTGAGGCAAAAGAGTTCAAACTGGAACAAAACTACAGAAGTACAAAGACAATTGTAGACGCTGCAAATTCGCTTATTGCCAGGAATTCAAACAGGCTGAATAAGGAGTGTTTCTCCGAAGCCGAGCAAGGCGAAAAGATTGAAGTTGTTAGAGGTTACACAGATCAGGAGGAGGCATTTTCTGTAGTTTCATCAATTATGTCAAGGCTGTACTCAGCAAAGGCGCAATATTCTGAGTTTGCCGTTCTTTACAGGACCAATGCCCAGTCACGTGTTGTAGAAGAGGCTTTGCGCAAGAGATCTGTTCCCTACAGAATTTTTGGAGGTCACTCATTCTATGAAAGGGCAGAGGTGAAGGATGTAATGTCATATATGAGGTTGCTTGTTAATCCTAAGGACGACGAGGCTTTCCGCAGGGTTGTCAATGTTCCTCCAAGGGGCATTGGTGATACCACAATGCTTAACCTGGCGGCGGCGGCGGGGGCGGCTTCAGTTTCAATGTGGGAGGCGCTCCATACAGGTGACCTTGCTGCCTTTGGCATCAAGCCCGCCGCCGCTGCCCGCCTCACAGACTTCGCAAACCTCATTTCAGAAATTGGTTCCCGTGTCCGCACGACAAATGCCTACGACATCTCGATGGAAGTTGTCCTTCGCTCAGGTTATATGACACACCTGAAGGCCGATACCACTATTGAGGGCCAGGCGCGTGTCGAAAACGTTGAGGAGCTCTTCAATTCCATTAAAGAGCTTGAGGGAGAGTATCTTGGCGGTGAAATTTTCGAAGGTGAACTCTCTGATATTAATACTGATACCCCTCCGGTATTTGTTAAGTCTCAGCTTTCTTTAGACCTGCAGTCTGCAGAATCTGTAAATTCTGAAAATCCGGGTGAGCCGGATGGTCAAAAAAGTGACAATGTAAAGATGTTACTTTTGGAAACTTTCCTCGAAAACATCACTCTTATGAGTGCGATTGATGAGAAAACAGACAAGGAAGATAATAATAAAGTTAGCCTTATGACTGTCCATTCGGCGAAGGGACTTGAGTTCCCGTATGTCTATGTAATTGGCATGGAGGACAATCTGTTCCCAAGCATCACCGGTACCAGTTCAGAGAGCGAGATAGAGGAGGAGAGACGCCTCTTTTATGTGGCGCTTACACGGGCGATGAAACATGTGACTCTCTCCTATGCACAGTCGCGTTTCCGCTGGGGAAACAATGTCAACTACCCCCCAAGCCGATTCCTGAAAGAGATAAACCGCAAGTTCCTCAACTGGCCCGCACTCGAATCGGAACTCAGCTCACCATTTTCTGAGAGTTCACTCTCTGGAAGATCTTCATTTGGAAGTTCCGGCTCTGAAAGCTCTAGCTCAGGCCGCTCTTCATATGGCGGTTCAGGATCCGGTAATTCATATTCCGGAAGATCTTCATACGGCGGTTCCGGTAACTCATCTTCGGGCCGCTCACCATACGGCAGTCCTGGATCCGGAAGTTCATCTTCAGGAAACTCTGTCCCGGCAGAACGCCCTCAATTTTCGCAGCAAACTTCTGCACCCCGCACTACACCTTTTATTCCTGATTCTGTAGATAAGTTGCGGGTAGGAATGAATGTTGAGCATGAGCGTTTTGGCAATGGAAAAATATTTTCTCTGGAAGGTGATCCTCTGAATATGAGGGCCATAGTAGACTTCGAACAAGGAGGAAGAAAAACTTTATTACTTAAATTTGCAAAATTGCGCATCCTTTAAAAAGTTTGGCACGCGATTTGAATATTTCTAAAGTGAAGTTTTTCATAGTTTAAGTTTAGGTTAAGTAATGAGGTTTTATCTCCAACGAGGTAAAGCCTCATGAAGTTTAAAGGCGGTCCCGTTTGGGGCCGCCTTTTTTCGTTCTCTTCCTGCCAGTCGCCTGCCTATTTAAACGCTTGCTCGCTGAGACCTTTGCCTTTGAGCTTCATTTC
>ERZ1645189.193-NODE-193-length-14188-cov-6.367509_pt1 | contig 14188 bp, 9 predicted proteins | sample MGYA00575350_ERZ1645189 | MGnify/ENA primary metagenome ERZ1645189 (study PRJEB40845, sample SAMN11283421) | freshwater sediment metagenome | isolation source: river sediment | host: Sediment | place: India: Jajmau, Kanpur | collected 2015-12-17 ...
TGGGGGGGGGCCGTCAGAGAAAACGCCCCGCCTGCCTCAGGCGGCGGGGTATATTTTTTTGTCTCTCCCGCTCAAGCGAGCTTGGCGGGAGGGCAAAAAAATACCCGGCACTATTGTGCCGGGCGTTTTCTCTGGGTGGAAGATGGGGTTCGAACCCACGACCTCTAGTGCCACAAACTAGCGCTCTAACCAGCTGAGCTACGACCACCATGTACCGAATGAATCGGGATGCAAAAATAGATATTTTTTCTGAATTACAAATTCAAAAAGATAAAATATTATTTGGCTTAAAAATTGTAAGTAAATTCTTACACTTTGATAGGGGGTTTTATTTGTTTTTTTTCTACTTTTGCCCCCGAAAATTGTAATCGAAAAGAATTGCAAAAAATATATTGAAATTATGGCTCGCGAAATTAAATTCTCTCTGGTTTACAGAGACATGTGGCAATCATCGGGAAAATATGTTCCGATGGTTCATCAGCTAAAGGAGATTGCTCCCGTGATTATTGACATGGGTTGCTTCGACCGAGTGGAGACTAACGGAGGTGCCTTTGAACAGGTTAACCTTCTTTTCGGTGAAAATCCCAACAAAGCTGTCCGCGAATGGACTGCTCCCTTCAATAAGGTGGGAATACAGACTCATATGCTAGAGAGAGGATTGAATGCACTCAGGATGAATCCTGTTCCTGCTGACGTCCGTGAGCTTATGTATAAAGTTAAGGCAAAACAGGGAACAAACATCTCTCGTTCTTTCTGCGGTCTTAACGATCCAAGAAATCTTGAGCTCTCTGTAAAATATGCCAAGTCAGGCGGAATGATTTCTCAGGTTGCACTCAGCATCACTTACTCTCCGGTTCATACAGTTGAATACTATATGGGTCTTGTAGACAAAGTTGTTGCATTTGGTGCAGATGAGATCTGTCTTAAGGATATGGCCGGTATTGGCCGTCCTGCTTTCCTTGGTAAGCTCACAAAGTCAATTAAGGACAAATATCCGCATATTGTTGTACAATATCACGGACACACAGGTCCGGGATTTTCAGTAGCCTCTATGCTTGAGGTTGCAAGAGCCGGTGCAGATTATGTGGATGTAGCTATGGAACCGCTCTCATGGGGTATGGTTCACCCTGACGTTATCACAATTCAGGCTATGCTTAAAGATGCCGGCTTCCTTGTTAAAGACATTAACATGGATGCCTATATGGAGGCAAGAAGACTTACCCAGAGCTTCATGGATGACTACCTGGGATACTTCATTGACCCGGGTAACAAACAGATGACTTCACTGCTTGTTGGCTGCGGACTTCCGGGAGGTATGATGGGCTCTATGATGGCAGACCTTAAAGGCTTCCACGGAGCTATCAACTCATCTTTGAGAAATCAGGGCAAAAAGGAGCTTCAGCTTAACGAACTTGTGGTAATGCTCTTCCAGGAGGTTGAGTATGTATGGCCAAGACTCGGCTATCCTCCGCTGGTTACTCCTTTCAGCCAGTATGTTAAAAACATTGCACTCATGAACCTTATGCACATCCTTAAGGGTGAGCCAAGATGGTCTACAATTGACAAGGATACATGGAACATGATTCTGGGCAAAACCGGTAACCTTCCGGGACAACTTGCTCCTGAAATCATCCAGCTTGCTAAAGATAAAGGAATGGAGTTCTACAACGGAAATCCTCAGGATGCATTCCCTAACGAGCTTGATAAATTCAGAAAAGAGATGGCAGAGAACAACTGGGAGACCGGTCAGGACGATGAAGAGCTCTTTGAATTTGCAATGCACGAGAGACAGTACCGCGACTACAAGAGCGGTGTTGCAAAACAACGTTTCACCCAGGAGCTTGAGGCTGCCAAGGCAAAAGCCGGCGCACCAATTATAGTTACAAGACCTGTTGTTGAGATGCCTAAGGTTGATGTCGAGAAAATTCTTGCACAGTTCCCTAACGCAAAACCTGTTCAGGCTCCTGCAAAGGGACAGATTATGTGGCAGTATGATATGGCCGATGCCTCATCTGCTCCAAATATTGGAGAGGCTGTTGAACCTGCAAAACCTATGTGTTTTGTACAGACATTCTATGGTATCGAGCTTGTAAAACCAGCATTTGCCGGTAAGATTGTTGCAATTTGCGCAAAACACGGCGAGACTGTTGCAAAAGGCGAAATTCTTGCCTTTGTTGAATAACTGTTCAGTAGTCACAGAGTTAAGAGGAGGGATTAGTTCCCTCCTCTTTTATTTTCCGGCATGCGTGCAACATGTGGGGTGGCATCTGCATCTTAATTGTACAAACATAAAACAGTAAAAAAAGATTTGATTATGAAAGGTAGATTTATTGGACTGATTGCAATTTTTCTGTTTGCGCTCACAACAGTATCATGTACAAAAGAGGGTACAGATTTAAGCGAATTTAACATAGGTTACGGAGTTATTGAAGGAGATAACCCTGACTACAAAATCAGACTGGATAACGGAATGCAGCTGAATATAATTGTCAACCGGATTCCCGGATACGATGTTACCGACGGTCAGAGAGTGCTGGTGGACTATACTGTTATCAAAGACGACAAAGTATATATCACAGCTCCCACAAGCCAGGATGTTATTCTTAACTACATCTACGACATCCTCACAAAAGATGTATTGAACTCCTCTGCTCTTGACACTCCTGCAAAGCAAGACAGCATTGGTCATGATTACATTAATGTTAGAGATGCCTGGATAGGAGCAGATTTTCTGAATATTCACTTTGAAGTATACAGAAACAACCCATATCTGAAACACCTTGTTAATCTTGTAAAGGATGAATCAAGAAGCACAGATAAGGACATCTACTTTACATTCAGACATAATGCCCACGGAGATGCCAGGATCTATCCATCTTTCGGAAGAGTTTCATTCAAAATTGAAGATATACTTGACGAGATTGAACAGGGCGAAACAGTAAATTTCCACCTGCTCTGGGATGGTTACAGCTCAGGCAACCAGACAGAGACAATTGTTTACACGAAGAAGTAGGAAAAGTGACCTAGGAGGGATTCAAACCCCCGACCTTCAGAACCGGAATCTGACGTTCTATTCAGCTGAACTACTAGGCCGTAATTACAGGACCGCAAAGATACATATTTTATAATTCTCTAAAAAATGTATCTTTGCGGTTCAATTTTAATACTTGTTTATGAAAGCCTTTGTATTTCCCGGTCAGGGAGCACAGTTCAGCGGAATGGGTAAAGAGCTTTACGACTCTAATCCCGTAGCCAGGGAACTATTTGAAAAAGCCAACGAGATTCTCGGCTTCCGTATCACAGACATTATGTTTGCCGGCACAGATGAGCAGTTGAAAGAGACAAAAGTAACACAGCCAGCTATATTCCTACACTCAGTAATTCTTGCAAAATGCCATGAGAACTTCAACCCGCAGATGGTTGCAGGACACTCTTTGGGCGAATTCTCTGCCCTTGTGGCAGCAGGAGCCATGAGCTTCGAAGACGGACTCAGACTTGTTTCTGCCAGAGCACAGGCTATGCAGAAGGCATGTGAGGCCGAACCTTCTACAATGGCAGCTGTACTTGGAATTGATGATGCCGCAGTAGAGAAAATATGTTCAGAAACAGAAGGTGTTGTTGTTCCGGCTAACTATAACTGCAGCGGACAGCTGGTTATTTCCGGCTCTGTTGAGTCTGTAAAGAGCGCATGCGAAAGCCTTAAAGCAGCGGGAGCAAAAAGAGCACTTGTACTTGCAGTAGGCGGAGCGTTCCACTCACCACTTATGGAACCTGCCAGAAAAGAGCTGGCGGCAGCTATTGAAAAGACCGTATTCAATACTCCTGTTTGTCCGGTTTATCAGAATACAGATGCTAAACCTCATTCAAATCCTGAAGAGATTAAGGCAAATCTGGTTCTTCAGCTTACAGCACCTGTAAGATGGAGACAAAGTGTTGAAAATATGTGGGCAGATGGTGCACGCGAATTCGTGGAACTGGGCCCGGGAAGTGTCCTTCAGAATCTGATCAAGAAAATTGCCCCTGAAAGTATAACTGACGGCAGGCAGTAATTCTGACTTAGAATTCAGATTAACTGAAAATTACATAGAAACGAGCTGGTTGAACAAAACAATCAGCTCATTTTCTTTACTTACACTAACCTTTCCCGAGCCGAACTGCTCTTCGACAAAATCTTTTTTTGACGGAAAAAACTTAACGAAGTTCTTTTTCGTGGGGATATATAATCTGGAATCCTTTACCAGATAAATGTTCTCTCTGTAGTCAAACCTCAGCACCGAGCCGTTTTTTATATGCTGAAGCTTGTTTTCAGATACATGAACATTAACTTTCTGAATTGACGAAACTTCATTTTTGCCCCCGTAAGCTCCCTCCAGAACTTCAGAGCCCAGCGTAATTGTCCGGGTAAGGCCAAGTGAAACATTTCCGTCTGTATTCAGTATCTGAACATAAAAGCGTTTGTCCTTTATGAAAAAGTAGTTGCCCGCGCTAACTGACGAAACTATTGAATCGTCATCAAGTGCAAGGGTGTCTCCCTTGTCACCTATAAACCTTATGGATTGAGTAAGTGCGTGAATATTTACCTTTCCCTCGAAAACCTCTCCATTTGTGAGTTTAACCTTTCCATCAGTAAACTGCGGAAGCATAAAGGCCTTTTCCATATAGAGAGAGCCCTCCACAACCTTACCGTCAAAGACCTTAATCTCGCCGCTCTGGGCAAAAATCAAAACCGAAAAAAACAGAAAAAACAGGGAAGCTATTACTCTCTTCATAATCATTTTATTGAGTTATTTTCATAGTATGAAAGTAGTAAAATTACTTTTAAATACTAAATATTTTTCGTACTTTTGGGCAGAAGTTGACATATTATGCCCATACCTCATCAAATATCAAAAGAGTTCGAGATAGAGACAGAGCTGTTCACCGGCATCTGTCCGGATATTGTCTCGTATGTTTCAACAGATGACATGGTCACGACTTAGCGGTCTGCACACTTTTCAAGTGAACTGCAGGCCTTTTTTATGCTGAAAACTATTTTAACTTTATAAATACTAATATCTAAAATACCAGCCATGGCAAAAGAAAAAAAATTCATTACCTGTGACGGTAATTATGCCGCAGCACATGTAGCTTACATGTTCAGCGAACTTGCCGCCATCTATCCTATTACTCCATCGTCGACAATGGCGGAGTATGTAGATGAGTGGGCTTCTTACGGAAAGAAGAATCTTTTCGGAGAAAAACTCCACGTGGTGGAAATGCAGAGTGAGGGTGGAGCAGCAGGTGCGTTGCACGGAGCGCTTCAGGCAGGTGTACTTGCGACAACATTTACCGCTTCTCAGGGTCTTCTGTTGATGATTCCGAATATGTACAAAATTGCAGGTGAACTCCTGCCAACAGTATTCCACGTTTCGGCGAGAACACTGGCAGCTCAGGCACTATCAATCTTTGGTGACCACTCGGATGTAATGTCAACAAGACAAACCGGTTTTGCTTTGCTTGCATCTTCAAGTGTTCAGGAAGCACTTGACCTTGGTGCAGTGGCCCATCTTTCCACACTTAAGTCAAGAGTGCCTTTCCTGCACTTCTTTGACGGTTTCAGAACCTCTCATGAAATTCAGAAAATTGAAGATCTTGATCAGGATGCTGTTAAAAAGATGATCAGCGAAAAGTCTCTCAAGGCTTTCAGAACAAAAGCACTCAACCCTGTTAAACCTGTTACAAGAGGTACAGCTCAGAATCCTGACGTATTCTTCCAGGCACGCGAAGCCTGCAACCCATATTATGATGCAGTTCCGGATATCGTTGCAAGATACATGGGTGAAATCAGCGAACTCACAGGCCGTCATTATCTTCCTTTTGACTACTACGGAGATCCTGAGGCAGAAAACATTATCATCGCAATGGGTTCAGTTTGTGAAACCATTCGTGAGGTTGTTGACTACGAAATGGCTAAGGGCGAGAAAGTGGGTGTACTCACAGTTCGTCTCTACAGACCATTCTCTGCAAAATATTTCTTCCGCGTTCTTCCAAAGAGCGTTAAGAGAATTGCTGTTCTTGACAGAACTAAAGAGCCGGGTGCAGTTGGCGAGCCTCTGTATGTAGATATCAAATCTGCTATTGCAGAAAAGGGTGGCAAAATGCCTCTTATCGTAGGCGGACGCTATGGTCTCTCTTCTAAGGACACCAGCCCTGCCCAGATTATATCAGTATTCGAGAACCTTAAAATGAAAGAGCCTAAGAATGGCTTTACAATTGGTATCGTAGACGATGTAAGCTTCAAGTCACTCCCTCTTAAAGAGGAAATCAGCCTTGCAAAGAAGGGTGTAAAAGAGTGCAAATTCTATGGTTTGGGTTCAGATGGTACTGTAGGTGCCAACAAGAACACAATCAAGATTATCGGAGAGGCTACTCCTAAATATGTTCAGGCATATTTCGACTACGACTCAAAGAAATCAGGCGGATACACATGTTCACACCTTCGTTTTGGTGATACTCCAATTAACTCACCATACCTGGTGTCAACTCCTGACTTTGTTGCATGCCACGTTACATCATACCTTAACAAATATGATGTTCTCAAAGGAATTAAGAAGGGCGGCACACTGTTGCTGAATACCCTCTGGTCTGTTGAGGAGACAATAGAGAAACTTCCTGACCATGTTAAGGCTACAGTTGCCAAAAAGCATCTGAACCTGTACATTATCAATGCAACTAAAATTGCAGAGGAGATTGGTCTTGGAAACAGAACCAATACAATTCTTCAGAGTGCATTCTTCAAAATTGCAGACATTATTCCTTACGAGGAGGCTGTAAGCGAGATGAAGCATGCTGCAGAAAAATCATATGGCAAAAAGGGTGAGTCTATCCTTAAGATGAACTACGATGCTATTGATAAAGGAGCAGAATATGTTAAGGTTGAAATTCCTGCTGAATGGAATAACATAACTTCTAAATTCCGTCCTTCTAACTTTGGCCGTCTTGCACCGGACTGGGTAAGAAATGTAGCAGATGTTGTTAATGCTCAGGGTGGCAATGACCTTCCTGTAAGTGCATTCCTTCATATGGAAGATGGTACCATTCCTTCCGGCTCTGCAGCTTATGAGAAGAGAGGTATTGCAACACATGTTCCTGAATGGCAGCCTGAAAACTGTATTCAGTGTAACCAGTGTGCTTACGTTTGTCCTCACGCAGCTATCCGTCCGTTCCTGATGAACGAAGAGGAGCAGCAGCATGCACCTGCAGGTGTTAAGAAAGTTAAGGGTAACGGTCCTTTCAAGGAGTACAGCTTTACAATTCAGGTTACTCCTTACGACTGTACCGGTTGCGGTAACTGTGCAGATGTTTGTCCTGCAAAGACAAAGGCTCTTGTTATGAAACCTTTCGACTCTCAGGAGCACGAACAGCATAACTTCGACTATATGCACGGAGTAATTGGTTACAAAGAGACCGTTCAGCCTAAAGATCAAAATGTTAAAAACCTTCAGTTTGCACAGCCTCTGTTTGAGTTCTCGGGAGCTTGCGCAGGTTGCGGCGAAACACCTTACATTAAGGCTATTACACAGCTGTTTGGCGACCAGATGATGATTGCAAACGCTACAGGTTGTTCATCAATCTTTGGCGGATCATACCCTGCATCTCCATACACAACAAACAATTCAGGCCACGGACCTGCATGGGCTAACTCTCTGTTTGAAGATAACGCAGAGTTTGGTCTTGGTATGCACCTTGGTTCTGAAAGAGTTCGCGACAGAGTTGCAAAACTTATGGCAGACGGACTTGAGTGCAAAGATTGCTCTGCAGAGATGAAGGTTCTCTTTGGCGAATGGATCAGCAAACGTGAAGATGCTGTTGCTACAAGAGAAATCGCAGCTCAGCTTATCCCTATGATTTCTGAGTGCAAATGTGAAATCTGCAAGGAACTCACTACACTTAAAGACTTCATGGTTACCCGCTCACAGTGGATCTTTGGTGGTGACGGATGGGCATATGATATCGGATACGGCGGACTTGACCACGTTCTTGCTTCAGGAAACAATGTAAATGTTCTTGTGCTTGACACTGAGGTTTACTCAAATACCGGCGGTCAGTCATCTAAGTCTACCCCTGTTGGAGCTGTTGCGAAATTTGCCACTTCAGGTAAGAAGATTCGTAAGAAAGACCTTGGTATGATGGCTATGAGCTATGGTTATGTTTACGTTGCACAGGTTGCAATGGGCGCAAACCACGCTCACCTTATGAAGGTTCTCAAAGAGGCCGAAGCATACAACGGACCATCTCTTATCATCGCTTACGCACCATGTATCAGCCACGGTCTTAAAGCCGGAATGGGTGCTTCACAGATGGAAGAGAAACATGCAGTTGAATGCGGATACTGGCAGCTCTACCGCTACAATCCGCTTCTCGAGGCAGAAGGAAAGAATCCTTTCACCCTCGACAGCAAAGAGCCGGACTGGAGCAAGTTCCAGGACTTCCTGCTTGGTGAAGTGCGTTACACCTCACTAATGGCTACTTTCCCGGGTGAAGCCGAGACCCTCTTCAAACTTACCGAAGAGTACGCCAAGAGACGTTACGATTCTTACAAGAGACTTGCTGCCACTGTATAACCACTAAGCGCTAAGTCGCACAACAATAAAAGGTGTTCAAAGAAATTTTGGACACCTTTTTTTATTTTAACTTGAGATAACTTGATATGAGAGAGTCGCATTCGCAACGCTGTTTTTCTTAACGCTTTTTTCTTCGTGTTTTCAGGGGCTTGCGGGACTCCTCACTGCGTTCGTCAGACAGTCCTCAGCCTTTTTCCTGAAAACACTTCAGAAAATAAGCTAAAAAACATCGATTTTGCTCATAGCGGCTCTCTCATACTCAAGATAAACTTCACCCATCAAAAATAAAAAAGCTGCCAAAATAATTTGACAGCTTAAATATTGAGTTGTGCGACATAGTGCTTACTTCACTGACAGTGTAGCAAGCACTGAATCTATGATTGATTTTTCGCGGGTGGCGGTGAGGTCGTAGATTTGCTGGGCCTCGGCCACCAGTTTGCCGGCAGCATCGCGGTCCTTGAGGTCTACGGAGTTGATGCGGACATTCATGTAGGCTCCGTAAATTGCCGAGCGAACGGCAAGTGCACCTACACCTGCGTCAGAGACAGAGTTTGGATTTCCCTCCTTCACCATCTCCTCAATCAGGTCAAAAGCAGAGTATGCCACCTTCATTGTCCTGAGCGGAATTTCGGTTGCATAAAGCGTGGCGGCCTGAATAGCTGCGCTTCTTGCAGCCTTCTCGGCTTCGCTCTCTTTTGGAAGGCCGAATGCCTCCATTATCTTGTTGAATGAGTTGGTGTCCTCATCTACAAGGAAGAGCATTTCATTCATAATTGCCTGACCCTTCTCAGCCCAGTCTGAGAACTCTTTCCAGCGGTGATCCCAGCCTGCCTTATGAGATGAAAGGTTAGCAACCATAGTTCCCAGAGCAGCTCCAAGGGCTCCCATATATGCCGAGACAGATCCGCCTCCCGGAGCAGGCGACTCGCTGGCAGTAAGATTTGCAAAGCCCGATGCGGTAAGGTCTATCAGCCTTGCAGATTTTCCCTCCTCCAGCAGATATTCAATCACCTTCTCTTTAGGATCAAATGGTTTAAGGTCGTCCAGACCCATTGATTTAACTGCAATTTTAATAATCTCCTCTTCTGAAACACCGGCAGACCTCTGCTGTTTTGCCAGATAGTGCTTGCCTGCTTCAATAAGAACCTTCTTAGGTATCAGCCCAACAATTTCACTTCCTGTTACCCTGATACCCCTTTGCGCAGCCTTTTCTGTTACCTCGTCAAAAGCTACGTGAACCGGAGTCTGGGTTATGTTTGTAACATTCATCGATACCTGGGCAATTCCGTACTCCTCAATGAACCAGCCGATAGCCTTACAGCCTTTGAGAGTTCCCGGTATCCATACCTCATTACCCTTCTCGTCCTTTACAACTTTACCGGTAAGAGAGTTACCCTCTCTCATTTTCCTTCCCTTTTCCCTTACATCATATGCGATAGCGTTTGCTCTGCGGGTAGATGTTGTGTTAAGGTTATAGTTGATTGCCACAAGGAAATCCCTTGCTCCTATTGCTGTCGCACCTGAACCTGCAACTCTCCCGTTAAACTCGGCCGGACCAAAATCTGGTCTCCACTCTGCAGATGGAAGTCTCTTTGCAAGTCCTTCGTACTCTCCTGCCCTGCAGTTTGCAAGGTTCCTTCTCTCCGGTTTGAATGCTGCGCTTTCGTAGCAGAAAACAGGAATTGCAAGTTCCTCGCCCACTCTTTTTGCAAGGGCTCTTGCATACTCTGCAGTCTCTTCCATAGTAACGCCTGCTATAGGAATAAGCGGACACACATCGGTTGCTCCCATTCGCGGATGTTCGCCATGGTGATTTCTCATATCAATAACCTCTGCAGCCTTTCTGATTGCCCTGAAGGCAGCCTCGCACACCTCTTCCGGAGTTCCCACAAAGGTCACAACAGTTCTGTTGGTTGCAGCACCCGGGTCTACATTCAGGAGCTTTACCCCCTCTACTTTCTCTATCTCATCAGTAATTTGCTTTATTACCTGCATGTTGCGCCCTTCGCTGAAATTCGGAACGCACTCAATCAATTTTTGAAGCATTTTATCTTTATATATATGTTAATACTATTATTTTACGTGCATAGAAACTCCTTTGGGAAGCCTTTTCGCAATCTCTCTTTCGTTCAGTTCAAAGTAATGGTAAGGAATGAGATTAACAGGCATTACAGTTTCAACTGCCTTAATGAACATATCATCACTCATTGTGTACGGGAGGTTCTTTGGCAGAAATGCCAGGTCAATTTTTCCCAGCTCCTTCATTTCCGGAATAAGCTCTGTGTCGCCGGCAATGTATACCCTGAAACCTCCAAAGTTTAAAATATATCCGTTGCCCTCTCCTTTCGGGTGGAACGGCAATCCGTTATCGGCCTTGTTTTCTACATTGTATGCATAGACCGCTTTAATCTGAATTCCCTCATAAGAGCACTCCTCTCCAATCTTTAATGCAGTTGCGCCTTCCAGCTCTTTAGCCGCAAGGCTGCTGGCCACAAACTCTGTCCCGGCAGCTGCAATTTTTGAAATGGCAAATTTGTCGAGGTGGTCGTAGTGATGGTGTGTTACAAGAATAAGATCTGCAACGGGTTGTTTTGAATAATCGGCAACCTTTGCATACGGATCAACAAAAATGTTCCGGCCTTCCCATCTGATAAGCAGCGATGCATGTCCCAGAACGGTTATGGCAATCTCTCCAAGTGGTGTTGCAAATTTTGTCATCTCTGTTAATGTTTAGAGTTATCAGTTACTTATCTCTTTGCCCTTCAGGAATATCCTCCGGATAAATGGTGTTGTTAAGGCATATGATACAAAATCAAGCGAAGGTAATTTTTTGGTAACAATAAAATTTGCAACCTTTCCCCTTGCGATTGACCCGTGTGTCTCTGAGAGCCCCATTGCAGCAGCTCCGTTTATGGTTACTGCATTAAGAATCTCTTCTGTTGTCATCTTCAGTTTAAGGGCAGCAAGTCCCATCATGAACTGCATATTTCCGTACGGAGATGATCCGGGATTGTAGTTTGATGCAATTGCCACAGTCAATCCGCTCTCAATCATTCTTCTTGCAGGAGCGTAATCCATTTCAAGGAAGAAGTCAGACCCGGGAAGAAGTGTCGCAATAGTTTCGCTTTTCTTAAGAAGTTCAAACTCCTCTTTTCCAGTAAATTCAAGGTGATCCACAGAGGCTGCATTGTACTTTACCCCTATCTGAACCCCGCCTGAGTGGCTCATCTGGTTTGCATGAACCTTTGCCCTCAGGCCGTATTTCATACCGGCATTCAGGATTCTGTCTGCATCGGTAACAGAAAAGAAGCCCTCTTCTACAAAAATGTCTATATAATCTGCCAGCTCTTCAGAAGCAATTACGGGTATCATCTCGTTGATAATCTCATTAACGTAATCCTCTCTTTTCCCTGAATACCTGGCCGGAACGGCATGCGCTCCCAGAAAAGTTGTCTTTACAGTAAGAGGCGTCTCCTCTCCGATTCTTTTGGCAACCCTCAGCATTTTAAGCTCATCCTCAGGATTCAGCCCGTATCCGCTTTTAATTTCAACGGCACCGGTTCCAAAAGAGATAATCTCCCTTGCCCTTTCGAGTGTCTGTCTGAAGAGCTCCTCTTCGTCTGTATTATGAAGCAGCTCTGCCGAATTCAGAATCCCGCCGCCTCTTGCAGCAATCTCTTTGTATGAGAGTCCGCGGATTTTGTCTGCAAACTCCTGCTCCCGGCTCCCTGCAAATACAAGGTGAGTGTGTGAATCACAGAATGCAGGCATTACTGTGGCACCCTCAAGGTCAATAACCTCATCTGCAAAGTTCTCAAAATAGTACTCCGGACCTTTGGCTCTTAATGACTCAATAGTTTCCATGGAGCCAAAATCTTCAATGGTATCTCCGTTAACGGCAAGATAAGCATTTTCGATACTTTCCAGACGAGACATATCTTTCCCGGCCCTGCAGAGTACCGGCTCACCACTCTCAGTCTGAACCAGCCTGCCAATGTTTATGAATAATTTTTTCATGGAACTATGATTTATTTAGTCTACGACTACAGTTCTTACAAAATCAACTGAGTTCTGAATATGTGTATACATAACCTCATCTTCTGCAATGAACGGAACTCTTTTCCTGTACGAAGCTACGAATTTCTCCAGAACAGGAGAAGTTTTGAGAGGCCTGCGGAATTCCAGTGCCTGTGCAGCATTCATAATCTCAATTGCCAGAATCTTCTCCAGATTCTCAACTACTCTAAAGCATTTAGTTGCTCCATTTGCACCCATACTAACATGATCTTCCTGTCCCTGTGAAGAGTCAATTGTATCAACGCATGCAGGGGTAGCCAGCTGCTTATTCTGACTCACCACAGATGCCTGTGCATACTGCGGAATCATAAAGCCCGAGTTAAGTCCCGGATGGGCAACAAGGAAAGATGGTAATCCCCTTTTGCCGGATATAAGCTGATATGTTCTCCGCTCAGATATGCTGCCCAGCTCTGCCAGAGCAATTGAGAGCATATCCAGAGGCAGTGCAAGGGGCTGGCCATGGAAGTTGCCTGCCGATACAATCATCTCCTCCTCCGGAAGGATAGTAGGGTTATCTGTAGCGCTGTTTAGTTCAGTTACAAATGCCTTTTCAATGTACCTGAGAGCATCCTTGGTTGCCCCGTGTACCTGCGGAACGCACCTGAAAGAGTATGGATCCTGTACATGAACCTTAGGGCGTGATGCAATTTCACTTCCCTCAAGGTACTTTCTCATGTTTGCTGCAGTCTCAATCTGACCCTCGTGAGGTCTGATTGCATGGACTCCGTGAGTGAATGGCTCGGTCCTTCCGTCAAAGGCCTCAAGCGAAAGAGCAGCAGTAAGATCTGCAAGTTTGCTTAAATGTTTTGCTTTTGTAAGATTCCAGATACTGTATGCAAGCATGAACTGGGTGCCGTTAAGCAGTGCCAGTCCCTCTTTTGAAGCAAGAGACATTGGCTCCCAGCCAAATTTCTTATTAATCTCAGCAGCCGGGTACTTTTTACCCTCAAACCAAACCTCTCCCAGACCAAGAACTGGAAGGGTCATATTTGCCAGCGGAGCCAGGTCACCTGATGCTCCCAGGGATCCCTGCTGATAAACCACAGGAGTAACCATGTTGTTGAACATATCAACTAATCGTTCAACTGTCTCAAGCCGAACTCCCGAATAGCCGTAAGAGAGTGATTTTACCTTCAGAATAAGCATCAGCCTTACTATCTCAACCGGAACCTCTTCACCTACTCCGCATGCGTGTGACATAACAAGATTTTTCTGCAGCTGAGAGAGCTCGTCAGGATTAATTGTAACGTTGCAAAGTGAACCAAATCCGGTAGTTATACCATAAATGGGCTCCTTTTGGTTTTTCATTTTATTGTCGAGGAAATCCCGGCAAAGCTGAATTCTCTTTTTTAATTCATCAGAAATTGCAATTTTTGAACTTCCTTTGGCAAGATTAACAAATTCTTCCGGGGTGTGTTCCTTCATGCTTAAATGAAAATAGTCCATATGGCTTATACTTTATTATATTTTTAACAATTTTTCTACAAATATAAAACAAAAAGCTTCAA
>ERZ1645189.194-NODE-194-length-14131-cov-7.370418_pt1 | contig 14131 bp, 10 predicted proteins | sample MGYA00575350_ERZ1645189 | MGnify/ENA primary metagenome ERZ1645189 (study PRJEB40845, sample SAMN11283421) | freshwater sediment metagenome | isolation source: river sediment | host: Sediment | place: India: Jajmau, Kanpur | collected 2015-12-17 ...
TTAATATAAAAATGGAAATCAAAGCAACAGATGTTGCCAAACTTCGCCAGATGACCGGCGCTGGAATGATGGACTGCAAGAGCGCTCTTGTAGAGGCTAACGGCGATTTTGACAAAGCAAAGGACATCATTCGTGAAAAAGGCAAACTAGTAGCAGCAAAAAGAGCAGACCGCGAAACCACTGAGGGTTCAGTAATTGCTCTTGCAAACGCAGACAGAACCAAAGCAATTCTAACCTGCCTTGGTTGTGAGACAGACTTCGTTGCAAAGAATGCTGAATTCCAGCAATTGGCAAACAAGATTGCAGATGCTGCTCTTACAGCAATGCCTGCGGATCTTGCCGGACTTATGAAAGTAACTCTGGACGGCCAAACTATTGAAGAGGCTGTAACTCAACAAACCGGAAAGAGCGGTGAAAAACACGCTATTCCTTTCTATGCAAAAATAGAGGCTTCATATATTGCAACATATATCCACACAAATGGTAAAGTTGCAACTGTAGTTGGTTTCTCTAAGAAAGTAAGTGAAACTGTAGGTGACGAAATAGCAATGCAGATTACCGCAATGAACCCTGTTTCTGTAAACAGAGATTCATGCCCTAAAGAGGTAATTGAAAAAGAGCTTGAAATCTACAGAATCCAGATCCGTGAAGAGGGTAAACCAGAGAATATGGTTGAGCAAATTGCACAAGGCAAGCTTAACAAATTCTTTAAGGAGAGCACACTGGAAGATCAGACATTCGTTCAGGATGGCAAAATCTCAGTAGCTCAATACCTCAAAACCGTTGACCCTGAAGTTAAAGTAACCGGATTCTTCAGATTCTCACTTAACGACTAATACTTCTACGACTAATTAGAAAAAAGGGGTGACCAGAAATGGCCACCCTTTTTTTCTTGCACGGCCAAACATCGCCTCAGAGGAAAAGTGTCAAACCATTAATTATCTGCACATTACTGATTGTTTTAAATTTTCTTAACACATTGATTTAGTGTAGTTTGACACTTTTCCTCTGAGGCGATGTTTCTGGCTGCACCCAGCTACTCCGGATTAATCCTGCCTTTTGCAACATCTCTTACAAATGTGTAACTGACATGAAATAAACTAGCCACTTGAATGTAAGTTGCCCTAGTTTCATTACAAAATTTTTTAATCATCACAATTAATTCATTTCGTGTCAATTCATATAAGGATTTGTTGTTAAGAAGTTCTAAAAGGCTCTTTGATAAATCAGAATATTTTACTGGCATCTCCAAATCCTTTTCTTCTCTGAAATCATTTAAATCAAGCTGTGAATTAAGCAGATATTCACTGAATTCAATATAATTTGAAAAGTGGATTTTTACTATCGTATCGTCAACATAAAGTATATTTGAACTCTTAGAGTCATTATTAAAATACTGATTTGCTGACGACCATTTATAGTGAATCGGCTGACTAACCATTCCCGCTTTAACCGGATTGTTTAAGATATAACCGATACAGGTTATTATTTTTTGAATTGTACTTTTGGGTGAGCTGGAATATGGTCCATTGCACAAATTCCCCCTCTTGCTGTATTTTCTATTATACCATCTTACATAACTCATCAAGTATCTTTTCACGAAACTTGTTAGATCCTTTACATTAACCAACAGATGCCAATGATTATCCATAAGAACATATGCATAAATAACAGCACCATTGATTCTTGCACTTTCTGCAATAAGTGACAAAAACTGGATTCGGTCCTCATCATCATAAAAAATAATAACCCTTGAATTTGCTTGCTGATATATGTGGTAGATCCCCACATCTGTGATAACTCTCTTCTTTCTCATCGCCTCAATCTCCCCACCTTTAAAGTTTTCTAAAGTTACAAAAAAAAGTATCGCCTCAGAGGAAAAGTGTCAAACTAGTTTTAATCAAAGCATTATAAAAATGCCAAAGCCCACATAAGAACCTGTCCGATAAATGTTTGACACTTTTCCTCTGAGGCAATTTGTTTTTTCACTATCTTTGCACTTGAAAGAAAAATAATCTTCAGGGCAGGGTGTAATCCCCGACCGGCGGTAAAGTCCGCGAGCCTGTAAAAGGGCAGAACCGTTGCAACTACGGTACCGACAGTTAGAGTCTGGATGAAAGAAGAAATTATGAGACAGAAACAAAATACTTTTCTGGGGGCCATTGCCGGTGGCATTGTCCTCCTGCTCCTGACGGGAGCAACAACTGCAGTTGCCACAACTTACAAGACAGCTTCTGCTGAGTCTTATCTTACAACTCCTGCTTTATCACATCTTAATCAGGACACAACTCAGGACACAACTCGTTTAACCCGTTTAATGTACTTAAGTGACAGTACGCTCTCTTCAAATCTTGGGGAGGTTGTTCTTACTGCTTCATTCCTCAGCGAAAAGAGAAGCCCTCTTAGGCTGGCAACAGTTAACAGGGAGATTATTGAAAGGAGGTCCGCAGGTGTAACATATCCTGAGCTTGTAAAGGATATACCCGGGATTTATGCCACGAGCGAATCCGGGAGTTACGGGGATGCAAGGTTAAACATTAGGGGATTCAAACAGGAAAATATCTCTGTAATGTTAAACGGGATACCTATTTCCGGTTTGGTTACAGGTAATATGTTCTGGAATAACTGGCTGGGGCTTTCAGATGCTACCCAGGCTATTCAGGTACAGAAGGGAATCGGCGGCTCAATGCTCTCTGATAACTCTGTGGGAGGAACAATAAATATTATCACAACATCGCCATCTGCAGAACCATCTGTTACAACATCTCTTTTCTATACTAGTTACGGGCAGGGGAAGAGCTCGCTTAGCTTGAATTCCGGTGCTCTAAAGGGTGGATGGAACATCTCTCTGATGGGCTCATACGCTTTTGGCAAAGGGTATGTTGAACATACCGATGTGAGCTCCTGGGCGTATATGCTTAATATCAGCAAAAGGATTAACGAGAGGCACTCTCTGCTTCTCACTGCACTGGGCTCCCCTGAAAAACATGAACAGCGCTCAGCTAGGATGTCTTATGAGGAATTTGAGAAATATGGCAGCAAGTATAATAAAAACTGGGGCTACATGAGACCCGGAGAGCCATACAATCTAAGTAAAAATTTCTATCACAAACCATACATCACACTTCACCATTTTTACAGACCATCCAGGAGGGTGGAACTTGCAACATCGGCATATATATCTTCAGGAAACGGTGGCGGAAGGTGGTCCGAGTCTAAAGGGAGGAGGATTATTGACTTTATAAAAGATGGTCAGATAGACTGGAGAGGCGCAATTGCTGCAAACAGAAATCCTGACGGCTCCTCTTCAAGTATATTGTCCGATTATCTGGCCGGCCACACTCAGACCGGCATAAAGAGCAACCTTACTATTGAGGGGAAAAATGGATTTTCATATGTTGGAGGATTGCACTACCAGTTTTATTCAACCTGGGAGAAGGAGAGAATCACAGATCTGCTGGGCGGAGACTTCTGGTACGAGGATTATCAAAACAAGTCTCTTGCAGGGGTTGCAGGCAGAGATCCTGTTAAAAAAACAGGTGATATGATAAGGACTGACAACGGAAAAATCATCAGCCATATGACTGTTTATGCGATGACCACATACAGCAGAGGGGGCTGGGAGGCAAGAGCCGGGGCATCTGTTATGGGAAGCACCAACAGCAGGTGGGACAGATATAACTACATTGATGATATCCACAGCGGTACAGCTACTGCTTTAGGATACAGCGTTAAAGGCGGAGCCCTCTACAAGCTATCCGGAAGAACTTCCCTGTATCTAAATGGAGCAGCATACAGCAGAGTACCATATTCAGATATTTTTTTCTCATCCGGGAACAATACAATTACTGAGAATGTAAAGAACGAGAGAAATTTTCTTGCCGAGACCGGGGTAAGATACCTCTTTGACAGAGGCTCCTTTGAGGCGACAGCATACTCGGCTTTATGGAAAAATAAGAGTATACTCTCCGACCCTTACAAACAACAAATGGATGATCTCCCGCATAAATATGTTGTTCAGGGGCTTGATGCTCTCCATTATGGGATAGAGGCCGATATTTTATACAGACCCGCCGGATGGGCCGAGTTGAGAGGCTTCCTCTCTCTGGGAAACTGGAGATGGAAAAATGATGTGTCGGCAATAATATACGACACATATTCGGGACTGGAAATGGGAAAAATTAATGTTTACAGCGATGGACTGGCTGTAGGCGATGCGCCCCAAACACAAGTCGGGGCATCGGCACTTATTAAACTGGGGCGAAAACTGGAGCTTATGGCAGACTGGAAATTCAACTCCAGGCTCTATGCTGATTTTGATCCGGTATCAAGAAGAGACCCTTCTGACAGAGAAAATTCTTACAGAATGCCGGACTACCATCTGTTAAACGCTACTCTTTCATGGAGGGAGAACATTGGTAAAAGCAAACTAACTCTCTATTTGTCAGTTAATAATTTATTGAATTCCACATACATTGAAAGGGGAAGAGATGGCCGTGATCACTCTGCTGATACTTTCACCGGATACTGGGGTTTTGGAATAAATGGGAATCTTGGGGTGAGATTAGCTATTTTTTAGGTAATTTTGCGGAAGTAAAAATTATTCAATGAAAAAGAGCCTCGAACTTCTTGGAAGATACTTTATTCTGATGAGGAAGGTATTTACCAAACCGGACAGGAGATCAATATTTTTCAAGCAATTCTTTACTGATGTTGAGAAACTTGTAATTGACTCAATTCCCATTGTAGCAATTATCTCTTTGTTCATTGGTGCTGTTATTGTTATTCAGACTGCATCAAATATCGAGAGCCCCTTCATTCCCAAGATGTATGTGGGCTATATGGCACGGGAGAGCCTGGTGCTTGAGTTTTGCTCTACTATGATTGCTCTTATTCTTGCGGGAAAAGTAGGCTCAAACATATCGTCAGAAATTGGCAGCATGAGAATTAGCGAGCAGATTGATGCAATGGATATGATGGGTGTAAACTCGGCCAACTATCTTATTCTCCCAAAAATAGCCGCCTCAACTGTTTTTAATCCCCTGCTTATGCTCTTCAGTTTTATGCTTGGGCTGGTTGGAGGGGCTATGATAATTTTGTTTACCGGAATTGTTACTATGAGCCAATATGTTGATGGACTGCACTATGCCTTCAGATCATATTACATATTTTACAGTATGATAAAGATGTCAGTTTTCAGCTTTGTTATTACAAGCATCTCCTCATTCTACGGATACAATGCATCAGGAGGAGCTCTTGGAGTGGGAAGCTCCAGCACAAAAGCTATTGTGGTAAGCTCTGTTATGATTCTTGTGGCAAACCTGGTAATCACTCAATTAATGCTGGGATAGATGATAAAAGTAGAGAGATTAAATAAGTTTTTTGGAGAGAAACAGGTTCTGAAGGATATCTCCGTTGAGTATCAGCCGGGAAAGTGTTCACTCATCATAGGGGCAAGCGGATCCGGAAAGACAGTATTGCTAAAATCAATAGTAGGTCTTCATAAGCCGGAGAGCGGATCTGTCTGGTACGGAGATATAAACTTCACCACCCTTGACGAGCCGGGGAAAAAGGAGATCAGAAAAGAGATAGGTATGCTTTTCCAGGGTAGCGCCCTCTTTGATTTTGCTACAGTAGAGGAGAATATTCGGTTTCCCATGGACTTTTTTACAAATTGGAGCAGCGAAGAGAAGCTTGAGAGAGTTAATTTCTGTCTTAAAAGGGTAAACCTTTTCAATGTCAACAAATTATTTCCAAATGAACTCTCCGGCGGAATGCAGAAAAGGGTTGGAATAGCAAGGGCTATTGCCTTAAACCCAAAATACCTTTTTTGCGACGAACCAAATTCAGGGCTGGATCCACACACATCTATTCTTATTGACCAGCTTATACAGGAGATTACTCAGGAGTATAATATAACAACTCTTGTAAATACTCACGATATGAACTCAGTTATGGAGATTGGAGATCAGGTCTCTTTTATCCATAAAGGAGAAAAGGTCTGGGAGGGCAGCCGAAATGATATACTTACGGCTGACAACCCTGACCTTAATGAATTTGTGTTTGCCAATAATATGGCTAAACGGATGAAAGAGCTAATGCAGAAATAGTCTGAATTACTCTTTTACAGGCTTAACCGATATAATTCTTATATCATTAACCGGTTTGTCTCTCGGGCCTGTAGGTTCTGCTGCAATTTTATCTATTATCTCCATACCGCTTACAGTCTCACCAAATACTGTATACTGTCCATCCAGTTGAGCACAGGTTGATGGATCCTCTACAAAATAGAACTGAGAACCTGAAGACTCTCTTTGAGGATTTACCGAATCAGCTCTCCTGGCAGCTGCAATAGCCCCTTTTTTGTGCTTGAACTGAGGAAGAATCTCTGCCGGAACAGTGTACCCTGGTCCGCCAGTACCATATTTATCAACAGCTGTTGGATCTTTGGTAAGAGGATCTCCAACCTGGATCATAAAACCTTTGATAATTCTGTGGAAAAGAATTCCATTGTAGAAACTTTCAGATGCAAGCTTCACAAAATTATCTCTGTGCAGAGGTGTCTCTTTGTAAAGTTTAACCCTTATTGTACCTGCAGATGTCTCAATATCAAAAAGTGGCTCCTCGCCTATCTCAGCGGGATTGAATGCTAAATTTGTAGTCATAACTGTAGTATCTTCTTGTTTAATTTGTTCAGATTCCTCTGTCTGTTTGCCTCCCTTACAGGAAGTTGCCAATAATGCCGTAATAATCAACAGATTGAAAAATATTTTTTTCATAAATTCAAGTTATAAGATTTATACAAAAATTAATACCTTTGTTTGAAGGCAAAATTACCTCAATTACCCCTATTATGCAAGTAAAAAAGATCACCGCCACGCTGCTTGCCGTGTTAATTTCCCTGACTCTGCATTCCCAGAGTGTAGGATTGGTACTTAGTGGTGGTGGTGCAAAGGGGCTCTCCCATATAGGTGTCATTAAAGCTCTGGAAGAGAATAATATACCCATTGATTATGTTGCCGGTACTTCAATGGGCGCTATAGTGGCAGGTCTCTACTCCATAGGTCTGAGTCCGGATGAGATGATTACGCTGTTCAGATCTGATGAATTTAAATCCTGGCAACAGGGTCAGTCTGAAAAGATGTATGAAACTCATATTTACAGAAGAGATGCTACTCCTGAGCTATTTGGAGCCACATTTAATTTTAGCAGAAAGGAGAAAAAGATAAACTACACCCTGCCTACTAATCTAATATCTCCCTATCCCATGGATATAGCATTTATCCAGCTTTTTGCTTCATCTTCTGCTGCTGCGGAGTATGATTTTAACAAGTTAATGGTCCCGTTCAGGTGTGTCTCCGCCGATATTGTAAACAAAAAGCCATATGTTTTAAGGAGGGGTGGAATTGGAGAGGCAATAAGGGCATCAATGACCTTCCCGTTTGCATTTAAACCAATAATGATTGACTCTGTGCTCATGTTTGATGGCGGGTTCTACAACAATTTCCCCTGGGATGTAATGATTAAGGATTTCAATCCAGACTATATAATAGGTGCTAAATGCTCTACAAATCCCACAGAACCGGATACAGATGACCTGCTTGCTCAGCTGGAAAATATGATGATGGTTGAAACCAATTATAACATCCCTCCGGAAAAGGGGGTTCTTATTGATGGAGATTACACAAATGTTGGGCTTCTGGATTTTGAAATGCTGGACGCGATGGTGCAGAAAGGCTATGAACTGGCAATGAAAAATATGCCTGAAATTCTTCAGCGGGTAAGAGAGAGAAGAAGCGCAAAAGAGCTATCGGAAAAGAGACTTGCTTTCAGACTAAAAACTCCTCAGGTAATATTTGACAACATCAATATCATCCCTGACACACTCAGAAAAGGGAAGAGGGAGTTTATAATAAATACTCTTACTAACCACAAAAAGGAGCCGGTAAGCTTTGAAATGCTAAAAAGAGGGTACAACAGAGTTGTCGCATCCGGTTTTGTAAATACCTTTTATCCAACAGCAAGAATGAACAAAGACTCTCTTTTTGATATGACAATCAGACTAAGCGAGAGACAGCCTTTCAGAATCTCAATTGGGGGTAATATATCCTCGTCATCTCTTAATCAGGGGTATATTGGACTTGAATACAGACACTTTAGCTTATATCCATGGAAAGTCTTTATGGACATGAATCTGGGTAAATTTTACACAGGGGTCTCTCTCTCTTTAAGGCAGGACTTTTCAATAAAGCCTTTGCTCTTTTATGAAGCGAGCTTTACTGCTCACAGATTTGACTATTTCAGAGGGAGCCAGACAGAGTCTTACCTTGATAAACTACCTACCAGCATTGAGGAAAACGAGGTTTTTGGAAACATCAAAGTTGGTAGTCCTGTAGATCTTAACAGAAGTATTATTGGAAAATTCAGTATAACAGCGGGAAGAAACTCCTACTCATACTATCTGACAGATAACTTTACCTCTTATGATATACCCGACAGGACTGGTATTACATATGTGTCACCATCTCTTATTCTGGAAAGAAACACAACAAATTACAGAATTTATCCCACTTCCGGAATCAAACAAAGGTTATCACTGGGATACGCCTTTATGTCTGCAAGCTATTTTGCCGGAAGCACTTCCGATGAGATCAGATCTGATACAGACATCATAAACAACAGATTAAAGTTAAATTTTTTCTCAGAGGTTTATCACTCAGTTAACAAGTGGTTAACAATAGGTTCTGTCGCAGAGTTGACTATTTCATCAAGGGTTGTTCTTGGTGACTACATATCTACTTTAATAACCACACCCTCTTTCCAGCCTACACCACACAGCAAAACTCTGCTTCTGAAAGGATACAGAGCCAACTCCTTTCTTGCTGTTGGAGTTAATCCAATTTTCCATCTCTCCAATTCAGTTTTTATCAGTACACTCTTCTCTTACTTCCAGCCATACAGGTCACTTATAAAAAACAGTAATGGGACTGCGGGATTTAGCGGGAGTTTCCCTAAGGGTGATTTTATGGGTAATATTGCAGCTGTCTGGCAGTCACCTGTGGGTCCGGTATCAATTTCTGCATCCTATTATCCTGAAGCAGATGTAAAATGGTATCCACAATTTAATATCGGGCTGCTGCTTTTTAAAAACAAATCACTTAACAACTAAAATGAGAGGTTCCATTTTACGCAAACTGGCAGGTGAATCGGCAATATACGGGCTTAGCACTGTACTGGCAAGATTCATTAACTTTCTGTTTGTCCCTATTTATACCACAATGCTTTCTACAGGAAGCTATGGTATTGCTACTGAATTTCTTGCCTATATTGCCATCTTGCAGGTTATACTTACACTGGGCCTTGAGACTGGCTGCTTTAACTTTGCCAGTAAGAACAGTGAACCAAATAAAGTCTTCTCTAATGCACTTGTAACCGTTGGTGCACTCTCTGCTATCTTCTTTCTTGCCCTGGCTCTGTTCTCAGGCGAGATCTCAGTATGGATGGGTTATAAGGGTTACGGACAGATTATAATTTTCATAGGGAGTATTCTGGCTATTGACTCCTTTACTGCAATACTATTCGCCAGATTAAGGTTTCAGAACAAAGCATACAAATTTGCAATGTTTAAAACCATTAAAATTCTCTCCGAAACTGCATTTAACTTCATCCTCTTCTTTGGTGTTCCCGCCTTTTTTAAAACGCATCCGGATTCAATTCTTGCAGAGTTTATTTCTCTTACTCCGGATTTCACATACATTATTTTTGCAATTTTCCTGAGTGGTATTGTTTCATTGCTGATTTTCATTCCGGATATTGTTGCTCTCAGATTCTCTTTTGACAAAAGACTCTGGAGAGAGATGATGCTCTACTCCCTTCCTCTTATGATCGCAGGTCTCCCGGGGATTATTAACGATACAATTGACAGACCTCTCTTCAGATTCTTTACCCCTGAGGGGCTGGAGTGGAATTCTGAGCTTGGAATTTTTCAGGCCGGAGTTAAAATAGCTGTATTGATGTCGCTATTTATTCAGATGTTCAGGTATGCAGCAGAACCATACTTCTTTAAAAGAGCAGGAGGAGAGAAGTCAAAAGAGGAGTATGCAATGGTGATGGAGCATTTCACAGCATTTACAATGCTGGTTTTCCTGGGTCTTACACTATTTATAGATGTAATTGCGCTTATTATTGGGAAAGATTTCAGGGCAGGGATGGATATAGTCCCGGTTATGCTAATGTCTTATGTTATTCTGGGAATGAACTTTAATGTCTCCATGTGGTACAAACTATCGGGAAAAACTAAATATGCAATTTATATAACAGCAGCTGCCCTTCCTGTAACCCTTGCCATTAATATGATTTTTATGCCCCTCTACTCCTATCACGCAGCAGCCTGGGCTCATCTGGCAAGTTATTCAGTGATGTTTATTCTAAGTGTATTTATGGGGAGGAAACACTATCCTGTACCATATAACTGGAGACGAATTTTTCTCTTTGTCTTCTCAGGAGTTGCACTCTATCTTATCTCAATCCCATTTTCAGAGGTACAGCCTCTGTTGAGGTACTCTATTCACACCATTTTGATTACTATATTCATATTAATATATTTAAAAGTTGAAAAGATAAATATATGGAGGTTAAAATCGTAAACCGCTCAAAAAACGAGCTCCCTCAGTACGCCACAATACACTCGGCAGGAATGGACCTAAGGGCAGACATCAGTGATAGCATTCCAATTCATCCTTTGCAAAGAGTTCTTGTTCCAACCGGTCTCTATATTGAGTTGCCAGAGGGGCACGAGGCTCAGATAAGGCCGAGGAGTGGTCTGGCAGCAAAGCACGGGATAGGTATTGTAAATAGTCCGGGAACAATTGATGCCGATTACAGGGGAGAGATTAAAATAATACTTGTTAATCTCTCTGATCAAGAGTTCATATTAAATCCGGGAGAGAGGATTGCTCAGATGGTTATTGCAAAATATGAGAGAGTTATCCTAAAAGAGGTAGAGGCATTGGGGGAGACAGAGCGTGGCGAAGGGGGATTTGGGTCAACAGGTAAAAAGTAGAGCAATGAATATTAAAGATTTACACTCGTTGTTTCTTGAGTCATCAGGAGTAACAACAGATACACGGGAGATTAAGAAGGGGGCTATATTTTTCGCCCTGAAGGGGGATAACTTTGATGGTAATGATTATGCACAGAAGGCAGTTGAGCTGGGTGCATCGTGGAGTGTATGCGACCGGAGGGGAGTTGAAGGGGCAAGAATCATCTATGTTAAGGATAGTCTAAAGGCATTACAGGACCTGGCTGCATACCACAGAAGATATATTGGTGTTCCTCTTTTTGCACTTACCGGTACTAATGGTAAGACAACTACAAAAGAGCTTATCTCATCAGTCTTATCAAAGAGGTATAAGGTCCTCTCAACGGCAGGCAACCTAAATAACCACATTGGAGTTCCGTTGACCCTGCTTAAGATGGACAGAGAGACCGAGATAGCCGTTATTGAGATGGGCGCAAGCGCTCCCGGAGAGATAGAGCTTCTTTGTAAAATTGCAACCCCCGATGCCGGACTGATAACAAATGTAGGAAAGGCACACCTGCTGGGCTTTGGATCATTTGATGGTGTAAGACGCACCAAAGGAGAACTGTACGATTATTTAAAAGCATCCTCAGGGACTGCTCTTTATAATTCAGGAAATCCCATTTTGGTTGATATGATAAACGAGCGAAAAGGTTTAAAGATTATCCCATATGGAGCAGAACTGGCCGGGACGTTAATCCTTCCATCATCCCCGGAGAATCCGTTTTTGAGTATGAAAATTGAGGGGGGAAGGGTAATCAAAACAAATATGATTGGCTCATACAACTCAGATAATGTGCTTGCCGCACTGGCTGCAGGGGCTCTCTTTGAGGTTGATAAAGAGGAAGCTGTAAAAGCCATTGAAGAGTATTACCCATCAAATAACAGATCTCAGCTCACCAAAGGAGAGCGTAACACCCTGATAATAGATGCTTACAATGCTAATCCTACCAGTATGAGGGCTGCTTTAGAAAATTTCAAGGATATGGAGTGTGAGAAGAAGGGGCTTGTCCTTGGGGATATGCTTGAACTGGGAGAGTTCTCAGATCAGGAGCATCAGGATATTTTAAAACTTGCACTGTCAATTAACACTGATATTATTTTTCTTGTAGGGACTGAGTTTGGTAAAGCTCTGTTGAAAATTGCTCAGGGCAATCCATATGTTGAACTTTTTGAAAACTCTGAGGCTCTCAGAGAGCGTTTGGAAAAAAGGGAGATGACAGGAATAACTTTTCTTGTAAAAGGGTCAAGAGGAACCAGATTAGAGAGGGCCATCCCTGCTCTTCTATAACATCTTTCTACCTTTTATGTATGGTGCAATATCACCAAACCTTGGTTTCCCGCCTCTGATAAGGAATGAGAGTACAATAAGACCTCTCATTACTCCTGAAAGTTTGATTACCGATGAGGATTTGCTCCTTTCCAGCCTATGTCTGTTTTGCCTGAACTCTTTGTGAGCCTGGACAACTGCATTATAAAAGCCCTTTTTACCCTGTATGAGAAATATTACAGCTGAGAGTCCATCAAGAATCATCCTGACAACAATAACAGGAAGTAATTTATGCTTGGGGAGATTCTTGTACAGCATATAAAGATTGTTCCTGTAATTTAACATCAGCTTTCTGGGGGAGTTGTTTGGAAGTGTACCCCCTCCAACATGGTAAACTACTGATGATGGGAATACCCAGATTTCAAAACCTGCCAACTGAGCTCTCCAGCAGAGGTCAATCTCCTCCATATGTGCGAAAAAGTTTTCATCAAGGCCGCCTAAATCTTTGTAGAGAGAAGACTTGATCATCATTGCGGCCCCGCTTGCCCAGAAAATTGTTGAGTCACGGTTGTACTGAGCTCTGTCCTTTTCAATATAAGATAGTATCCTCCCCCTGCAAAAAGGATATCCCAGCGAATCTATGAAACCACCAGATGCTCCGGCATACTCAAAAGCATCTTTTTCAAACGCAGACAATATCTTAGGCATTGCGACACCAGCTCCCGGATGGTTGGAAAACCCCTCATGCATTCTTTCAAGCCACCCCGGTGTCACCTCAACATCTGAGTTCAGCAGCACAAAAAAGTCTGCCTGAATTTGTGCAAGAGCTTTATTATACCCTCCGGTAAAACCATAATTTTTTTCAAATCTTATTACTCTTACCGAAGAGTAGTGAAGAGAGATCCATTCAACAGATCCGTCTGTTGAACCGTTATCTGCAACTACTACAAAACTTGAAGGAGATGTTGAATATTTAACAACTCCCGGAAGAAAACGCTCAAGATAGTGCTTTCCGTTCCAGTTAAGGATTACTATGGCTGTTAATGGCAATTTGGCTGATTTTGATGATATGCTGTACAAAAATAGGATTAAAAGCGATATCTCAAACCAATTTCCAGTTTGAACTGAAGAGGTTGCACTGTTCTTATGCTTTTAGGCTGATAATTATAGAAGTAATATGTAAGCATTGGGTCTGCATATAGTCCAATATTCTTACCCAGCAAATACTCAGCTCCAACAGCAACTCCGGCTGACCACTGATAACCTCTTACAGAGTTTGTCTCCACATATGCCAGAGGCCCGTTTACCTTAATTCTCTCTGATAACCCCTTCTCTAGAGTGACTCCGCCTCCCCCGTAGATAGAGAAATTCTTTGATGTTATTATTTTTGAATAGAGATAAAGTGGTATTCCAATGTAGTGCAGAGACTCCTCTTTTTTAAGAGCCTCATTGAATGTCCTCTCCTCAGTTATTGAATATAGCATGGTATAGTTAATTCCTGTAACTGCAAAAAGAGATTTAGTAAGAGGAAGAGAAACCTGAAGCCCTATTGATACCGGCGGAAGATATCTTGTATCATACAACGTCTCTAAGTCATTTCTTTCTCTGGCAAGAGAGGATGAGAGCTCATTGAAGGTTATATAATCAAAGGTCTGGAGTGCCCTTTCTGTACTACCGGAAGCAGGCGAGACTGTTGTTGAGAAAGCAATTGTTGGTTTGCCAATGCTAAATCTTCTCTTTTTGACAACTACCTCTTCATCGGATGGCCAAAGCTGAACAGA
>ERZ1645189.195-NODE-195-length-14046-cov-3.257380_pt1 | contig 14046 bp, 15 predicted proteins | sample MGYA00575350_ERZ1645189 | MGnify/ENA primary metagenome ERZ1645189 (study PRJEB40845, sample SAMN11283421) | freshwater sediment metagenome | isolation source: river sediment | host: Sediment | place: India: Jajmau, Kanpur | collected 2015-12-17 ...
GCGGGAATTGCAGCAAGCCTTACAGAATCGAGGCGGAGAACCAGGACTCTCCTCCGACTCGTTCGTCGAACGACTCCGCGGCGAGTACGCCCGGCTCGTCAACCCAGCCACCACGTAGCCCTCAGAGGAGGATTGCCATGCCGAACGTCAGCGCCACGAACCTCGACGCCTGACCGATCAGGCTGTTCAGTTCGTCCAGCTTGCTCAGGCGCCAGGCCTGGGCCGTCTGGCCCCGGCGCGCCGGCGTCAGCAGCTTGTAGGTGGGGTTGGACTGGCCGCCCTTGAACATCTCGATGCTCAAGGGACCGGCGAAGCCCTCTACATGGCGTTCCAGCCAGGTCTGCAGGGCAGTGGCGTCCACCGCATGTTGGGCTGCCACCGGCCGTGTGCCGGTGAAGTTCTGGGTGTCGTTCATTCGGTCACGGTCGGTGAGGGCAGGGATGGCTTCAGTTCTCGGATTCGGCGATGCGCATCAGCATGTCGCGGTTGCGCACCACCAGCCCCCCCTGCTCGATGCGGATGGCGTTCTCGCGCTCCATGGACTTGAGCTCCTGGTTCACGCGCTGGCGCGAGGCGCCCAGCAGCTGCGCCAATTCTTCCTGCGCCAGTTGCAGACCAATGCGCATCTCGTTGCCGTCGGACAGGCAGGGCACGCCATAGCTGCGCACCAAGTGCAGCAACTGCTTGGCCAGTCGGGCGCGCAGGGGCAAAGTGTTGAGATCCTCCACCAAGCCGAACAGCGTGCGGATGCGCCGCGCCTGCAGCCGCATCAGGGCCTCGTAGAGCTCCACATGGGTGGTGAGGATCTTCTGGAAATCGTTGCGGGCCACACAGAGCAGGGTGGTCGGCCCATGGGCATACGCGTCGTGCGTGCGCTGGTCGCCGTCGAACATCGCCACGTCGCCGAACCACACGCCCGGCTCCACATAGGTCAGCGTGATCTGCTTGCCCGACAGCGAGGTCGAGCTCACGCGCACCGCGCCGCGGGCCACCGCCGTCCATTCGGAGGGCGGGTCGCCGCGGGCGACGATGAGGTCGCCGTCCTTGTATCGCTTGACGTAGGCGCATCGCAGGATGTCGTGACGGAGAGAAGGGGAAAGACTCTGGAACCAGCGGCCGCTGTTGATCGACTCGCGTTCTTCCATTGTCAGAATCGGTTCATCCATAGCATGTCTTATGAGTGACTGAATTGCGGTCCATTGTCACCACCGGGACCGGTCATCAACATCAGGGATATCGCGGGGAACTGTCCCGCAGGTGTCGCTGCCGTGCTGGAAAAATCGCAGCACGGCAGGAAGGAGGATCAGCGGTATTGCGCGGGCCGCTTGCCGAGAAAGGCGGCGATGCCTTCGCCGGCGTTGGGGTGGTGCAGGTTGCGCACGAAATGGTCGCGCTCGGCGGCCAGCTGGGTGTGCAAGGTCGAGGTCTGCGCGTCGTTGACCAGTTCCTTGATGCTGGCCAGCGTGTTGGGCGCGCGTGCGTTCAGCCGCTCGGCCAGCGCCAGCGCCTGGGTCAGCGCCTCACCCGGCGCCGTGACCTGGTTGACCACCGCCAGCGCATGCAGCCGCTCGGCGTCGATGCGGTCGCCGCACATGAGCAACTGCAGTGCGGTGGCGCGGGGCAGGGCGCGCAGCAGGCTCCAGGTGGCGCCACCGTCGGGCGACAAAGCGACGCTGCTGTAAGCCATCACGAACACGCTGTTCTGCGCGGCCACCACCATGTCGCAGGCCAGGGCGAGCGAGAAGCCGGCACCGGCGCAGGAGCCCTCCACCGCCGCGATCACCGGCTTGGGGAAGGCGCGGATGGTTTCGATCCAGTTGTGCAGGTTTTCAATCGAGGCGGCCTGCACCTCGGGCGGCTGCTGGCGGTTGCCCAGCAGGCGCTGCAAGTTGCCGCCGGCGCAGAAGTGCGCACCTTCGCCGGTGATCACCACGCTCCGCACTTCAGGGTTCGACTCGGCCACGTTCAGCGCCTCGACCCCGGCGGCATACATCTCGGGGCCCAGTGCGTTGCGGTGCTCCGGGTTGCTGATGGTGAGCACCATGGTCTGGCCATGGCTGTGGCTCTTGAGGCTGGCGCTCATCTTCAGGCCTCTTCGTGCATCAGGCTCAGGCCCAGCGCACCACGGCGGCGCAGCCAGGGCGAGGGACGGTAGCGCGGGTCACCGTACACGGTCTGCATGTTGAACAGGATTTCGAGCACATTGGTCGGGCCGATGCGGTCACCCATGGCCAGCGGGCCCATGGGGTAGCCCAGGCCCAGCGTGACGGCCACTTCCAGATCCTTGGGCGAACAGATGCCCTGCTGGCACATGTCGGTCGCGATGTTCACGATGGTGGCCACCACACGCTGCGTCACGAAACCGCCGCTGTCGCGAACCACGCTCACCGCCTTGCCGTCCTTGGCAAACAGGGCATGGGCCGCGTCGCGCATGTCCGGCCGCGTGGCCGGGTTGGTCGCCAGCACTCGGCGCTTGGTGGCTGCGTCCTCCAGCATCATGTCGATACCGACCGTGCGGGTGGGGTCCAGGCGTTCGACCGCGGCCAGCGTGGTCACGTCCAGACCGAGCGGAGCGACCAGGATCAGCGCGGATGCGGACGGTGTCTGCGCTGTTTCGATGCTGGCGCCCAGATCCTTGAGCAGCTGGTAGAGCTCCGCGCGTCGCGCGGCCTTGGGCGAGACCCAGACTGGCGGCAGCGCGTTCACATTGGGCACGGGCGGTTCGGCTGGCACGTCGGCCACACCGTCACGGTAAGCGTAGAAACCGTCGCCCACTTTTTTGCCGACCACACCACCAGCCAGTCGCTGGGCCGTGATCACGCTGGGCCGGTAACGCGGTTCGTCGTAATACTGGCGGTAGATGGACTCCATCACCGGGTGAGACACATCCAGGGCCGTCAGGTCCATCAACTCGAAGGGGCCGAGCTTGAAGCCCATCTGGTCCTTGAGGATGCGGTCGATGGTGGCGAAGTCCGCCACGCGCTCGCCTGCCACGCGCAAGGCCTCGGTCCCGTAACCGCGCCCGGCGTGATTGACGATAAAGCCGGGGGTGTCTTGTGCCGATACCGGGGTATGACCGAACTGGCGGGTGTAGTCCGTCAGGCGCTGGCAGACCGCCGGTGCAGTTTTCAGCCCCGCAATCACTTCGACCACCCGCATCAAAGGCACAGGATTGAAAAAATGGTATCCCGCCAGGCGCTGAGGCGTTTTCAGGGCCGCACCGATGGCGGTCACCGACAGCGAGGATGTATTGGTGGCCAGGACGGCATCGGCCGCCACGAGAGCCTCCAGATCGGCGAACAGTCTTTGCTTGACGTCGAGCTTTTCAACGATGGCCTCGACCACCAGATCGCAACTGGCGAGGTCGGCCAGGGCGGGGGCGATGCGCACACTGTCCAGATACCGGGTCTGCTGCTCTCCCGTCAGCTTGCCTTTGGCGGCCAGCTTTCCCCAGGTGTCGGCCAGGGCAGCACGCGCGGCGTCGGCGGCACCCGGTTGCAGATCGAACAGCAGGACCTGGCTTCCCGCTTGGGCCGCCATCTGCGCGATGCCGCGGCCCATGGCGCCGGTTCCAACAACGCCGACAGTGTGAAATGTTGAATGCATAGGAAAGTGCTATTTGAGGGGGCGGGTCAGCAAGCTATGACAAAATGTTCCCGCAAGGACAAGAAGGGATTCTGACGTGCGCCAACTTTGGCTCGGCTGTATTTTGCTCTCAACCGCTCTGGGCGGTCAGGCGGCCTCACTCGGTCGCCACAGCGGTGCTGCCGTCATTGGTCGTCCCCTGGACATCCGTGCGCAGGCCCTGCTTGGGCCCGGAGAGGACGCCAGTGCCCTGTGTGTGCAGGCGGACGTGTTCTATGGCGACAACCAGGTATCCCCTGGTGCCGTTCGCACCCAGATCCAGAAATCAGCACCCGACGCAGAAGCGTCCCTGCGCATCCAGTCTTCGGTGCCGGTGGACGAACCCATCGTGACCGTGTACGTGCGGATCGGTTGCAATGCGCCGTTCTCTCGGCGTTATGTGCTGCTGGCCGATCCGGTCACGGAGCCTGCCACCTCTGCGGCTCCCGCGAGCGTGTCCAGTCTGGCGCCGCGTGAGTTGCCGCGGACCAGAGAGGTCCTCGCCAGCCCGGCGGCGGCTCCTGCGCCATCGGGTGTGGTCACAACGCCAGTGCCCGCGGCTGGCGAGTCGCCTCGCGCTACGGCGGCCGAGCCACGGGCCCGTCCGGCGGCTCCCAAAGCCCGACCTGCCGCACCCAGCCGGCCGGCCGAGCGCCCCGCCAGCGTGGTGCGTCGCGCGGCGCCAGCGGCAGTGCCTGCTCCGCGCCTGGAACTGGAGCCGGTGGACATCCGCCTGGAGCTCGAACGCGACCCGGTGCTCAAGTTCTCCGATGTGATGCTCAGCCAGCCTGCCGCCTCCGAAGAGGAGCGCGCCGCGGCGGCTCGGTTGTGGAAAGCGATCAATGCCTCGCCCGAGGACATCCTGCGCGACGTGCAGAAGCTCGAAACGCTGGAGGCCGAGGCCAAGGGTCTGCGCGAACAGGATGCCCGCAACCAAGCCGCATTGGCGGCCCTGCAGGCCGAAGTGGATCAATCCCGTCACCTGACTTGGCTGGTGTATGGCTTGGGGGCTGCGCTGCTGGCAGCCCTGGGAGGGCTTGCCTTTTTCTGGCGCAAGCGCCGGCAAGGCGCGCCGGACGACCAGGCGGCTCGTGCCTGGTGGGCGGCCGCGGAGGCCGAGAAGCAGTTGGCTTCGGAGTTGCCCATGCCCGATGGCAAAGCGGGCGCGCGCGCACTGGATCTCGACCTGGATCTGGATCTGGGTCGGGGTGATTCGCTGCCTCCCGACAGCATGCGCTCGCTGAGCGACAGCGAGCTCGATGCCGACAGCTCGCCCGCGCCCCTGCGGGCCGCCGACAAGCGCGACTTCGCGGCCAGCCAGATCGGGGTCTCCCGCTCGGTGGCCACCGAAGAGCTGTTCGATGTGCAGCAGCAGGCCGATTTCTTCGTGTCACTGGGCGACCACGAGCAGGCCATCCAGGTGCTGCGGCAGCACCTGGCCGAAAGCCACGAGCCGAGCCCCTTGGCCTATCTGGACCTGCTCAAGCTCTATCACAAGCTCGATCGCCGCGACGACTACGAGCGGCTGCGCAAGGATTTCAACCGGGTGCTCAATGCTGGCGCGCCTTCGTTTGACCATTTCAGCGAAGGCAGCCGCAGCCTGGAAGACTACGAGGAAGCGCTCAGCCGTATCCAGTCGCTGTGGCCCCAGCCGCGCGTGCTGGATGTGATCGAGAAGTCCATCTTCCGCGACCAGGGCGATGCCGAGGGCGAGGTTTTCGACCTGGAGGCCTACCGTGAGCTGTTGCTGCTGCATGCGATCGCCAAGGACGTGATCAAGCGCGAAAGTGCGGATGCCCGTGGCGCGCAGGATTTTGAGCACACCGCCATCAAGCCGCTCAAGGCTGCTGGTAGTCCTGCCCTGGCCACTGCCGTGGCCGCGCAGACGGCAGGTTCGCGCGACACCCAGCCGATGGATGATCTGCCGCCCGCGTCGTCTCGGTTCGGTCTGGATGTTGATCTGGACGAACTGTCGGAAATCTCGGCTTTCGAGGCTTCCTTGCCAAATGTGGACAAACCGGTGGAGCCAACGGCCAAGCCGGCGCCCGCACCGGGTGACCCGGTGGATCTGGGTTTCGGCAACCTGATCGATTTCGAGGTGCTCGACCTGAGCGCACCGGATGACGACGCTTCGGACAAGAAGCGCTGAGGGAGCTCCCGTTTCCTGGTCCCCGCGCAAGCGCCGGTAGCCCCGGCGCTTTTTAAGTCCGCAGCAAGCTCTTGGCCAGGGGAATCAGCGCCGGACCTGCAGGGCGCCGGGGTTGACGATGTTCGTTGGGGTGCCCTTGATGAAGTTGACCACGTTGTCAAAGGCCGATGAGAACAGGGTCTCGTAGTTGTCCTGCTCCACATAGCCGATGTGCGGCGTGCAGATGCAGTTCTCCAGCCGCAGCAGGGCGTGGCCCTGCAGGATGGGTTCGGATTCGAAGACGTCGATGGCCGCCATGCCGGGACGCCCGCGGTTGAGCGCGGTCAGCAGTGCCTCCGGCTCGATCAGCTCGGCGCGCGAGGTGTTGACCAGCAGGGCCGTAGGCTTCATCCGCGAGAGGTCTTCGAGCGACACGCAGCCCACGCTGGTTTCGCCCAGGCGCAGGTGCAGTGACAGCACATCCGCACTCTCGAACAACTGGGTGCGGCTCTGGGCCACGGCGTAACCGTCGGCCAGGGCTCGCGCTTGCGCCTCGGGGCTGCCCCAGACCAGAACCTGCATGCCAAAGGCCTTGCCGTAGCCAGCCACCAGCTGACCGATACGGCCATAGCTCCAGATACCCAGGGACTTGCCATGCAACACCATGCCGAGCCCGAAATTGGCGGGCATGGAGGCCGCCTTCAGCCCGGATTGCTGCCAGGCACCGTGCTTGAGGCTGGCCACGTACTGCGGAATGCGCCGCATCGAGGCCATCACCAGTGCCCAGGCCAGCTCGGCGGTGGAGACGGGAGAGCTCTGGCCCTCGCAAACAGCGATGCCACGTTCGGTGCAGGCGTGGATGTCGATGTGCGAACCGATGCGGCCGGTCTGGGCGATCAGTTTGAGTCGGGGCAGTTTTTCCACCAGTTGCCGCGTCACCGGTGTGCGCTCCCGGATCAGCACCAGTACGTCGGCATCGCGCAGGCGCACCGACAGCTGGCCGACCCCTTTGACGGTGTTGGTGAAAACCTTGGCGGGGTAGGGTTCCAGTTTGTCGGCGCAGCGCAGCTTGCGCACGGCGTCCTGATAGTCGTCAAGGATCACGATGTTCATGCGGCTATTGTGCCCGCAAGGTTTCGTGTCCCTGTGCACACCGGGCCGAGGCGGCGCTCGCCACCGGTCGTGCGGCAGGGCTGTTTCGGCCGTGAGCGTCAGTGTTGTGGCAGGGCGGTGGCTGGCTCCAGCGCCGCGAGACGATCCAGTTCCGCGCACACATCGGCCATGCGCCCGCTGAGCAACACCCGGGCATCGGATCGGCCGGCTGCGTCCCGCGAATGACGCTCCATCTCGGCAGTCTGAGACGGATGGGCATGGAGGGACCTGACATTGCCCGGCAGCTGTCGCGCCGACCGCTCCTCGGCAGGCGTGGCCCATTGGGCGTTACGACCTAGCCAGCCCGCCCTTGCAAAGCGCGCGGTCAGGGCGGGCAGCGGTCGGGCGGCGCGTTGCGGTGCCTGCGTGGCCGTGGGGGAAGGCAGCCAGCAGTCGATGAGCTGCAGCGGTGCGCGCCAGGTGTTGCGTTGGAGACGGATTCCCATGTGAAACTCCATTGGTGGGGTTGGACACAGGCAGGATTGCGAAACAGAACACCGCGCAGGGATGTGACAGCCCGACGCCACAGCGTCAGCTGCCAACCGCCCGCCACCCGCGACGGTGATGCCGACCGGAGGCCCGGTCAGATCTGGAAACTGTTGCGGATCAGGCCCACCGCCAGGCCTTCGATTTCGAACGGATCGCCCGGATGGACCACGATGGTCTTGTAGTCGGGGTTTTCGGCGTGCAGTTCGATCTGGTCCTGGCGGCGCATGAAGCGTTTGACGGTGACATCGTCACCGAGCCGGGCCACCACTATCTGACCGTTCTTGGCCTCTCGGACGGACTGCACCGCGAGCAGGTCGCCATCCAGGATGCCGACGTCGCGCATGGACATGCCGCGCACCCGCAGCAGGTAGTCGGGCGTGCGCTGGAACAGGCTGCGCTCGACATGGTACGTCTGGTCCACATGCTCCTGGGCGAGGATGGGTGAGCCGGCAGCCACCCGACCGACCAGGGGCAGCACCAGCTGCGACAGGCTGGGCAGCGGCAGGCTCAGCTGACGGCCCCTGGATTCGTTGATCGACTGCAGATCCTCGCTGCGCAGGCGGATGCCGCGGGAGGTGCCGCTGACCAACTCGATCACCCCTTTTCGTGCCAGGGCCTGCAGATGTTCCTCGGCCGCATTGGCGGACTTGAAGCCCAGCGTGTGAGCGATCTCGGCACGCGTCGGCGGCGCTCCGGTTTGCGCGATCGAGGTCTGGATGAGCTCCAGGATCTGCTGCTGGCGGGCGGTGAGCTTGGGCGGGAACAGGGGCGAGTCGATCATGGGTGCCTCGTGGACAATCGGTCGGGTCCGGATGCGCGCTTTCTTGTCGGATTCAGGGTTAACTGTTTGCGTATCCAGTATCTGTATTTTTGACCAGTTTCGGAGGCTTGGCAAGTGTCTTCCATTCACAGCAGTGCGCGCAGGGTGATTCTGGGAACCGGTGGCACCATCGCCGGCCGTGCCAGCCAGGCGGGTGACAACGTGGGCTATGTCGCAGGACAGGTGAGCGCGCAGGATCTGATCGGGGCTGTGCCGGCGCTGGCGGGCATGCCGCTGGAGGTCGAGCAGGTGGCCCAGATCGACAGCAAGGACATGGGTTTTGCGGTTTGGCAGCGTCTGGCTCGGCGCGTGGCTCACCACCTGGTGCGCGAGGAGGTGACGGGAGTGGTCATCACCCACGGGACCGATACGCTGGAAGAAACCGCCTACTTCCTGCAGCAGGTGTTGCGTCCCTCCAAGCCGGTGGTGCTGACCTGTGCCATGCGGCCGGCCACCGCGCTGGTTCCCGACGGTCCCCAGAACCTGCTGGACGCGGTCGCCGTGGCAGGGGACGCACAGGCCCATGGCGTGGTGGCCGTCTGCGCGGGCTTGATTCACGCGGCGGAGCACGTGGCCAAGGTTCACACCTACCGGGTGGATGCCTTCGATTCGGGTGATGCCGGGCCGCTCGGCTGCGTGGAGGAGAACCGGGTGCGCTGGTTCCACCGGCTGCCCGCGGGCGCCGGTGGATCATCGGTGGATACTGAACGCCTGCAGCGCGTGCTGACGGTGTCGGCCTTGCCGCGGGTGGAGTGGATCACCAGTCATGCGGACGCCGACGGAGGATTGCTCCAGACGGCACTGGAACTGGCGCTTGCCCATCCGCATCACCTGCCGCAGGGCATTGTCGTGGCGGGCACTGGCAACGGCACGCTGCATCACGGACTGGAGGCCGTGTTGCGCCTGGCTCAGGACCGTGGTGTGCGCGTGGTGCGCAGCAGCCGCTGTGCCCGGGGGCGGGTAGTGCCGGGTGCGGCGGGGGCGTTGGCCGAGAGCCTGCCGCTGCCGCCTGCCAAGGCCCGCATTGCCCTGGCGCTGGAACTGCTGGGCCTCTGAAGGCGGGTCGCGCCGTCCGGGCATTCGCCCAAAAAGAAACCCGGCCGACTGGCCGGGTTGTCTGCAGAGGGCGAGTCGCCTTACTTGGACAGTGCTTCCAGCGCACGCGCCGTGATGTCGTCCACCGAGCCCATGCCGCTGATGGCACGGTACTTGGGCGCAGCGGCCGGGTCTTGCTTGGCCCAGTTGCTGTAATAGTCCACTAGCGGGCGGGTCTGCGCACTGTAGACCTCCAGCCGCTTCTTGACCGTTTCTTCCTTGTCGTCGTCACGCTGCACCAGCGGTTCGCCGGTCACGTCGTCGACGCCTTCCGCCTTGGGCGGGTTGAACTTGACGTGGTAGGTGCGGCCGGAAGCCGGGTGCGAGCGACGACCGCTCATGCGTTCGATGATGGCGTCGAAAGGCACGTCGATCTCGAGCACGTAGTCGAGCTTGACGCCGGCGGCCTTCATGGCCTCGGCCTGGGGAATGGTGCGCGGAAAGCCGTCGAACAGGAAGCCGTTGGCGCAGTCGGGCTGGGCGATGCGCTCCTTGACCAGGTTGATGATCAGGTCGTCACTGACCAGACCACCGGACTCCATCACCGATTTGGCCTGCAGACCCAGCGGGGTGCCCGCTTTGACGGCCGCGCGCAGCATGTCGCCGGTAGAAATCTGCGGGATGCCGTACTTCTGGCAGATGAAGGTGGCTTGCGTGCCCTTGCCGGCACCGGGAGCACCCAGGAGGATCAGTCGCATCGTGGTCCTTGCTTGACGAGTTTCAATGGATGGGCCGCTTGTCTCGGCGGCTGCCACGCCGGCGGACGGCGAAGCTTCATTCGAGGATAGCACGCGGCAACCGCGGGCTGGCTTACAAACCAGGCCTCAGCCGGCGGTCAGCAGCGCCCTGACGCGGGCCAGATCTTCCGGCGTGTCCACGCCGGCGCCGGGGGCGTGGTCGCTCAGGTGCACGGCGATGCGCTCGCCGTGCCAGAGCACACGCAGCTGTTCGAGCGACTCGGTGGTTTCCAGGGGCGCCACGGCCAGTTGCGGAAAGCGGCGCAGGAAGCCGGCGCGGTAGCCGTAGATGCCGATGTGCCGCAGCGGCGCAGGTGAGGGCAGCGTGTGACGCTGCGCCGGATCGGCCATGCCGTCGCGCCACCAGGCGATGGGCGCGCGGCTGAAGTAGAGCGCGGTCTGCTGCCGGTCCAGCACCACTTTCACCACATTGGGGTTGAGGAAGTCGGCCATGTCGGCCATGGCGTGGGCCGCGGTGCTCATGACACAGTCGGGGCGCTGCATCAGCTCGCGGGCCACGGCATCGATCAGCGCCGGGTCGATCAGCGGCTCGTCGCCCTGCACATTGACCACCACCGCGTCGTCGGGCAGGCCCAGCAGAGTGCAGGCTTCGGCCAGCCGGTCACTGCCCGAAGGATGGTCGCGGCGGGTGAGCAGCGCCTCGACGCCGTGCGCCGCGCAAGCCTGCAGGATGCGCTCGTCGTCGGCAGCGACCACGCAACGCACCGCCTGGCTGCGCGCGGCCTGCCGGGCCACCCGCACCACCATGGGCAGGCCGGCGATGTCGGCCAGCGGTTTGTCGGGCAGGCGGCTGGAGGCCAGGCGCGCCGGGATCAGGACGGTGAAGCCGGCGCTCATGGGGCAGCCGGCGGGCTGGGCGGGCGGGCGGCTTCTTCCTCGGTCAGCGGCCTGGCCTCGTGTTCGAGCAGGATGGGGATGCCATCGCGGATCGGATAGGCCAGGCGGGCGCTGCGCGAGAGCAGTTCCTGGGTGTCGCGCTGGTAGACCAGGGGGCCCTTGGTGACCGGGCAGACCAGCAGTTCAAGCAGTTTGGTGTCCATGCGGGCGATGATAGTGCCCGCCCGGCTCAGCGACGTGGTGCGTGCCGGGTCAGCAGGGCGTCGATGGCGGCCCAGAAGCCCGGTTCGGGCGACAGCGCCAGGGGCACGGCCCAGGCCTGGACGCCTGGCGGGCATTCGGCAAACAGCTTGACCGCGTCTTTTTCCGTGCACAGCAGCACATCACCCGGCGCCAGGGCCAGTGCGTGATAGTCCTGCGACGCAGCGTGGTCGGGCAGCGGGCAGGTGCGGGTCAGGTTCAGCCCGCGCGCTCGCAACATGGCAAAGAAGGCCTCCGGCCGTGCGATGCCGGCCAGCGCCGTCACGGGACGGTCGCGCAGTTCGTCGAGGGGAATTTGTGTGCCGTCCGGCCCCCAGGCCGTGTCGGCCAGTCGTCGCTCGGCCACGAAGCCGGGCAGGTCGGCGGGGCGTGGCAGGTTTGGCGGCCGGGCGCCTGGGCGGTGTTGTTGCAGCAGCAGGTCCGGCCGGAAAGGCGAGCCGGCTGCGGGCGGCCAGGGCTCGCGCAGCAGGCCCGCGGGCAGTTGCCAGCCGTTGCCGACGCCACGTTCGTCAAACACGGCAATGGCCAGGTCGCGCGCGAGGGCCAGGTGCTGCAGACCGTCGTCGCACAGCAGCAGATTGACTTGGGGGTGGGCGGCCAGCAGCGCGCGGCCCGCGTCGGCACGGCGCGCGGCCACGAACACCGGCACACCGGTGCGGCGGCGGATCAGTGCAGGCTCATCACCGCTGAGGGGCGCCGGGGTGTCGTCCTGCACGGCCAGAACGCCACCGCCCTGGCGGCCGTAGCCACGGGAGATGACACCGGGCCGCCAGCCCTTGGCTTGCAGGTGTTCAATCAGGGCGATCACGGTCGGTGTCTTGCCGGCACCGCCAACCACGACGTTGCCGACCACGATCACCGGCACGGGCAGGCGGTGGGTGCGCAGAACACCCCACTGGTAAAGCCGTCGGCGCAGCGCCCCGAGTGCGGCATACACCGCAGACACCGGCCAGAGCAGGCGGGCGGTGACGCCGCGCCGCGCCCAGGTGGCTTGCCAGCGGTCGGGGCTCATGCGCCGCGGTGCTGCCGTACCGGTCAGCGGGTCAGGGCCTGCCGCCCGACTGCTGGGTGGCGAAGGTCACCTGCACCAGGCCGGCACGGCGTGCGGCGTCCATCACATTGATGACCGACTGGTGGGTGGCGGCCGCGTCGGCGCTGATGATGACCACCACCTCGCGCTGACCGTCGGCCGCGCGGGAGAGGGCGTTGGCAAGGGTTTCCACGCCGGCCCCTTCGAGCACTTCCTTGTTGATCGCGTAACGGCCATCGGTGCCGACCGCGACCACTACCTCGCGGGGGTTGGGGCGCTGCTGTTCGGCGTCGGCCACCGGCAGGTTGACCTGCAGCTCGGTGAACTTGCTGTAGGTGGTGGTCAGCATCAGGAAGATGAGGATCACCAGCAGGATGTCGATGAACGGGATCAGGTTGATCTCGGGCTCATCGCGCTGGCCGGGGCGGAAGTTCATGGCGGGTTCAGCGGCGCAGGGTCAGCAGGTGGCGGGCAAAGCGCTCGGCCGCCAGTTCCATGGACAGCAGGTAATCGTCCACCCGGGCGCGGAAGTAGCGCCAGAAAATCAGCGCGGGAATCGCAACGATCAGACCGAAGGCCGTGTTGTAGAGGGCAATCGAGATGCCGTGCGCGAGCTGGGCCGGGTTGCCGCCGCCGGGCGTGACACCCATGCCGCCGTCCATGCCCTGTGAGCCGAAAATTTCGATCATGCCGATCACGGTGCCCAGCAGTCCGAGCAAGGGTGCCGCCGAGGCGATGGTGGCCAGGGCGCCGAGGTAGCGCTGCAAGCGGGCTGCCGCACGCCGGCCTGCACCCTCCAGCGAGGCCCGCAGATCCTCTTCGCTGGCGCGCGGGTTGCTGATGAGGGCTCGAAAGCCCGAGGCCAGCACCTCGCCGAGCACGGAGTTCTGTTCCAGCTGGCTGACCACCTCGGCAGACGGCACGCCGTTGCGCGAGACCATGATCGCTTCGTCCAGCAGTTTCGCGGGCACGATCTTCTGGCTTTTGAGGCTGATGAAGCGTTCGATGATCAGGGCCAGACCGATGACGGAGCAGGCAATCAGGGGCCAGATCGGCCAGCCGGCCGCTTGTATGATGGAAAGCAAGTCAGGGCTCCAGACGAGGGCCGCCAGAGGCGGCGCGATGCAACCGGGGCGATTATGGCGCAGGCCCGCGTGGCCACTCTCCATCGCCGCAGGGACCTCTCCCCGTGATCCACAGATTCTGTGGATAACTTTGTGGGCAAACCCGTGGGCAGACGGCCGCAGGGCCCGCCGCATCACGCGTTGAACAGGTCGATGACAAAACAGGCAATGCAATTCACTTTGAAATCAAGGGCTTGGGCGTGGGTGCCTGTGGCAGCGTGGCGCTTGATCGGCAGCGCCAGCAACGGCGCGGCTTGTGGACACATTCCCCCCGGCAAGCCCAGTGTCTGAGCCGTTTTCCGCTTCAACGGGCACGGCGGCCCCTCCGGTGTGGGCGGTGGGGGCGCTGGTGCGCGCCATTGCCGACGCCCTGGCCGCCCGCTTCAACCCCGTCACCGTGCGGGGGGAACTGTCGGGTTTTTCACGCGCGGCCAGCGGGCATTGCTACTTCACGCTCAAGGACGAGAGCGGGCAACTGCGCTGCGCGCTGTTCCGTCGCGCGGCCGATCAGCTGGCGTTCCAGCCACGCGATGGCCTGCGGGTGGAGGCCTGGGGCAAACTCGACGTCTATGGTCCGCGCGGCGACCTGCAACTCATCGTCGAGCGCCTCAAGCCGGCTGGGCAGGGCAGCCTGTACGAGCAGTTCCTGCGCCTGAAGGCCCAGCTGGAAGCCGAAGGCCTGTTCGATCCGCAGCGCAAGCGGGCGCTGCCGGCGCAGCCGCGCAGTC
>ERZ1645189.196-NODE-196-length-14041-cov-5.215859_pt1 | contig 14041 bp, 9 predicted proteins | sample MGYA00575350_ERZ1645189 | MGnify/ENA primary metagenome ERZ1645189 (study PRJEB40845, sample SAMN11283421) | freshwater sediment metagenome | isolation source: river sediment | host: Sediment | place: India: Jajmau, Kanpur | collected 2015-12-17 ...
TCTAGCCCCCCAGGACAATTCGCTGGCGTTGGCGATCTGCGTACCAGTACCGGAACCTTCCCAAGTCGGGTTCGAGTAAGTGGCATTTGTTGAATAAGTCCATGTCTCGACCATAGCCGCCTGAGCAAAACCGGATGCCAGTGACAAGGCGATAACCGATAACGTCAGCATGGAATTCTTCGCAAGTTGTGTTTGTTGATATTTCATTTTCTTCTCCAAAAATATCAAATACTTAACAGTGCTGCCTGATACCAATTGCCGGACCAGACTGACGATTGGTTTGTGTTTATCTAAAGGCATAAGCCGTGCCACACATGGACACTATCCGGAAAGTAATAATCAACTCATTGTTTATAGGCATGTTTCCACATCGCATCTTTTATTTCGTACGGAGAAAAAGAGAGCCGGGATCAGCTCTCTGTAAATGATTCCGACAGGCAGCCAACGGCTCGTAACAGGCGGACGGAATGAAGTTTCGTGGCGCGCCACGTCGAAGGGGGTCAAGTATTGAAGTCCGGGGTCGAGACATTAACCAGGCCACCTCGTCTGCACCCCGTATCGACAAACACCGAGGCTAAATCAAGGGCTGCGCCACTTATCTAGTCTCCGGCCCCGTTCATCACGGAATGAACGGCAAGGCCAGCTCTGCTGTCCGTTGCGCGTTGCCGCACACGATGTCGCACATCTGGCGGAACACCCGCAGCGAGCGGCTTTCGTGGCGGCGGGCGTGGCGCACGACGTAGAAGTGGCGGCGCAGGTCGAAGTCCGGGGTGGCGATTTCGACCAGGCTGCCGCGCCGAAATGCTTCGCGCAGGGCCAGCCGGGAGAGGCAGCCGATGCCGAGGTTGGATTCGACCGCCCGCTTGATCGCCTCGGTGTGCTCCAGTTCCAGGCGCAGGTTGAATTGCCCCAGGCCGGGCACGATCGCCCGGTCGAACTGGCGGCGGGTGCCGGAACCGGGCTCGCGCAGAATCCACGCCTGGCGGGACAGCGTGCCGGCATCCGCCCTGCCCGCGGCAGCCAGCGCATGCGCCGGGGAGCAGAACACCACCAGTTCGTCTTCCAGCCAGGGTTCGACCCGCAGGTCGGGATGGCTGACCTCGCCTTCGATCAGCCCGAGGTCGCAATCAAAGCGCAGCAGGCGCTCGACGATGCTCTGCGTGTTTGCCACCTGCAGGCTGACCGGCGCCTCCGGGTGCTGGCGCATGTATTCGGCGATGACCAGGGTCGCCAGGTAATTGCCGATGGTCAGCGTCGCCCCGACCGTCAGCGGGGCCAGGCTGCCGCCGCCGAGATAGGACTCGATCTCGCGTGCCTGGTCGAGCAGTTGCCCGGCCAGCGGCAGCAGGCCCTGGCCGGAGGAATTCAGGCGCAGTGACTTGCCGATGCGGTCGAACAGCGGGCAGTCGAATTGGCGCTCCAGTTCGACCAGCGCATTGCTCGCCGCCGACTGCGACATGCACAGGTGCTCGGCTGCCCGCGAGACGTTCTGCTCGCGGGCAATGGCGACGAAGATTTCCAGTTGGCGCAGGCTCAGTTTCATATCGATTTAATCGCTAAACAATAACGGAATTATCCGCTTATTCGAATGATACAAGCGCCTAAACTGCAAGCCTCACCACCGCCTTGCGAGTTGCCGAACCATGAGCGCCCTGAATACCGAAACCATTCTTTCCGTCCATCACTGGAACGACACCCTGTTCAGCTTCCGCACCACGCGCGACCAGGCCCTGCGCTTCGTCAATGGCCAGTTCGTCACCATCGGCCTGGAAGTCGAGGGGCGGCCGCGCATGCGTGCCTACAGCATCGCCAGCGCCAATTACGAGGAGCACCTGGAATTCTTCAGCATCAAGGTGCCGAACGGCCCGCTGACCTCGCTGCTGCAGCACCTCAAGCCCGGCGACAAGCTGCTGGTCAGCAAGAAGCCGACCGGCACGCTGGTCCTGCGCGACCTCAAGCCGGGCAAGCGCCTCTTCCTGTTCGCCACCGGCACCGGCCTGGCGCCCTTCATGAGCCTGATCCACGACCCGGAAACCTACGAGCGTTTCGAGAAGGTCATCCTCATTCATGGCGTACGGTGGACCACCGAGCTGGCCTACCACGACTACATCGAGCAGGATCTGAAGGAACACGAATACCTGGGCGATGAAATCCGCGACAAGCTGATCTACTACCCCACCGTCACCCGCGAACCCTTCCGCAACGAAGGCCGGCAGACCGACCTCATCCACTCCGGCAAGCTGTTCGCCGACATCGACCAGCCGCCGCTCGACCCGGCCACCGACCGTGCCATGATCTGCGGCAGTCCGGCCATGCTCAAGGAGATCTCGGCCATGCTCGACGGCTTCGGCTTCCGGATTTCGCCGCACATCGGCGAAGCCGGCGATTACGTCATCGAACGCGCTTTCGTCGAGCAGTAGCACGCGGCGAACCCGCCGCATTCGCCCTCGCCCTGCCGCTGGCCTTATGCCGAAAAGGCCCGCTGGCAGGCTGTCCGCCCGTATTCAACGGGCGGTTTTTATTGATCTGGCTCACCGCGTAGCGCTGCCCCGGCTCCGTATAATTACCGACTTATGGAGCCTGTCTTTTCGCTATTCGACCATCTGACCCGCGCCGCCCGGGCCTGGCCTGAGCGCTGCGCCCTGCTTGCCGGCGACCGGCGCTGGACCTTCGCCGAACTGCATGCCGAGATGCTTGCCGAGGTGCCTGGCACCAGCGCAGCCGCGGCCGGCACGCCACGGGCATGCGCCGGCAGCAGCCTCGACCTGGCCCTCGCCGCCCATGCCTGCAGCGCCCGGCAGCAGCCCCTGCTGCCCTGCGCTCCGGAAAAAACCGCCGCCGCCATCGCCACCTGCCCCGCCGACACGGCACTGATCATCTCGACCAGCGGCAGCGAGGGCCAGCCCCGCCAGGTGCTGCTCGGTGCCCGCCAGCTCGACAGTGCCGCCCGCGCCGCCAACGCCTGCCTGCACCTGGAGGCCGGCGACCGCTGGCTGAACTGCCTGCCGCTCTACCATATCGGCGGCCAGAGCATCCTGTGGCGCTGCGCCCGGGCCGCAGCCTGCGTCGTGCTGCACGATGGATTCGTGGCTGAGGCGGTGGCTCGCGACCTGGATGCCTGTTCGATCACCCACCTGTCGCTGGTGCCGGCCATGCTGGCCCGCCTGCTCGATCTCGGCTGCCGCCCGCCCTCCTCGCTGCGCGCCGTGCTGATCGGCGGCGCCGCCCTGTCGCGCCCGCTGTACAACCGGGCCACGGCCGCCGGCTGGCCGCTCCATGTCAGCTACGGCATGAGCGAAACGGCCGCCCAGGTCGCCACCTTCACACCAAACGACGGCCTGTGGCACGAAGGCCTGGTCGGCCGCCCCCTGCCTGGGCACGAGATTCGTATCGGCGACGATGGCCGCATCCGTATCCGCGGTCCGCAGCTCATGTTCGGCTATCTCGACGGCGGCGGACTCGACGCCGAGGGTTGGCTGACCACCGGCGACCTCGGTGCAATCGACGGCGAAGGCCGCCTGACGGTGCTCGGCCGCGCCGACGACATGCTGATCAGCGGCGGCCGCAACATCCATCCGCAGGAAATCGAATCCTGCCTCGCCGCCTGCCCCGGCGTTGTCGATGTCGCCGTTACCGGCCTGCCCGACCCGGTGTGGGGCGACCTGGTCGTCGCCCTCGTCGTCGGCAGCATCGACCACGCCCATCTGCTCGACCATGCCCGCCGCCACCTGCCCTCGGCCGCGCTGCCGCGCCGCATCCGCCAGCTCGACAGCCTGCCGCGCAACGCCGCCGGCAAGCTCGAACGCGCCGCTCTCAGGCGCCTGGCAGCCGGAGCCTCCGCATGATCGCCACCCTGCACCGCCTGCTCGCCGCCCCCGAAACGCACCGCCAGCTCGTTGAACTGGCTGCCGGCGCCCCGGCCTCGGCCGTGCTCAGCCTGCGCCTGCCCTTGCCCGGCGCCCCTGCCGACTGGCTCGCCCTGCTGCCGGGAGAACAGCCCTGGTGGTATCGCGCCCGCCCGCAACGCGGCGAATACCGCCTGGCCATCGGCCATGCGCTGCAACTGGTCAGCGCCGGCCCCAACCGCTTCGCCGCCCTCGACAACGCCTTCAACGGCGTCTGCCGCGACTGGCGGCGCAATGGCCCGGCCCTCGCCTTCGCCGGCTTCGCCTTCGATACCCGCAACGACCAGCCCCTGCCCAATGCCCTGCTCGCCATTCCCGGCCTGCTGCTCGAAAGCCGCGATGGCCAGTGTGCGCTGACACTGAGCACGACCGCCGGCCGCCTGGCGCAATCGCTCGCCGAATGGCCAGGCTGGCTGCACGCCAAGCACCCGGCTGAAACCGGCGAAATGCTGCCCTGCCGCGCCGAACCGCTGGCCGACCGGGCCTGGATGGCGCGCGTCATTGCCGCCCTGCGCGACATGGGCCGCGGCCAGTTCGACAAGGTGGTGCTCAGCCGCAGCCGGCGGATCACCAGCACGCAAGCCTTCTCGGCCCGCCGCATCCTGGCCCGCCTGAATGCCCAGCAGCCGGCCAGCGTGGTCTATGGCCACGGCCACGGCCAGCTCGCCTTTCTCGGCGCCAGCCCGGAACGCCTGGTCGGCAAGCAGGGGCGGCGGATTCGCGTCGATGCGCTGGCCGGCACCGCCTGGCCCGGCTCCCTGGCGCTGGCCGAGGGCAAGAACCGCCACGAGCAATCGCTCGTCGTGCGCGCCATTTGCGAAGCCCTTGCCCCCTGCTGCGCCGCAGCACCGGAAGTGGGCGATCTGGAAGAACACGCCGCCGGCCAGCTTCGCCACTGGCGCAGCCGCATCCGCGCCCAAGCCCTGGGTGAAACCACCCTCTTCGACCTGCTGCGCGCCCTGCACCCGACACCGGCCGTCGGCGGCTTTCCCGCTGCAGCCGCCCAAACCTGGCTGGATGCCCACCACGAAAAGCGCAATGGCTGGTACAGCGGCGGTTTCGGCATGCTGACCCCGGAGGGTGACGGCGAATTCTCGGTGGCACTGCGCTCGGCCCTGCTCGATGGCTGCACGGCGGAACTGCAGGCCGGCGCCGGCATCGTCGCCGGTTCCGACCCGGCGCAGGAACTGGCCGAAACCGAAGCCAAGTTCGGCACCCTGCTTGCCGCGCTCGGCGGCACCCCGGCGCGCCACAGCCGCTGCGCCTGACGGGCCGTTCCAGCCGCTGGCGCCATCACCCCGGCCGGTGCGCGTCACAATTCTGCAAGACACCGCCGCTAAGCTGACGCTGACGAAAAACTCTCTCCATCCATTGCCCCCGCCCCGGCGGGGGAATTTTTTGCGGTGCCGGCTGCCTAAAGCGCAGGCAAACCGTATGCGGCCTTTACAAGGCGCCGTGCGCACGGGGTTATCCACAGGCAATTCACAAAGTTATCCACGTAAATTGTGAATAACTCGGCCCGCGAAGCAGGCCGCGGCCTGCTCGCCCTCAGCCCGTCATCACCCTGTTGCGCCCTGCCGCCTTGGCCTGGTAAAGCGCAGCATCCGCCCGCCTGAGCAGGCTTTCCGTCGTTTCGGCCAGCGCGTGCTGGGCGATGCCGATGCTGATCGTGATGTTGGGCAGGCCCGGCTCCCTGGTCTGCTCGACCGCGCTGCGCAGGGATTCCGCCAGATGGACGGCATTCGCAAGGTCGGTTTGCGGCAGGAGGACGGTGAATTCCTCGCCGCCCCAGCGGCACACCGAATCGGTTTCGCGGGTTCGCTCCTCCAGCGTCCGGGCAAGCAGGATCAGGGCCTCGTCGCCCTTTTCATGGCCGAACTGGTCGTTGATGTGCTTGAAATGGTCTACATCGAGCAGCAGCAGGCAGTAGTCGAGGTCGTTCCGCCGCTTCTGGAGGCGGGCCTTGTCGAGCAGGCCGATGAAATGGCGTCGATTCCACAAGCCGGTCAGATGGTCGCGCGAGGCGGCCAACTGCAACTCGTTTTTCAGGCGCTTCTGCTCGGTCACATCGTGGATGATGGAGAGCATCAGGCGCTTGCCATTCAACTCCAGCGGCCCGGCATAGGTCTGCACATCGCGCAGGCTGCCATCGGCCATGCGGTGCACGAAATTGAACGGGCGGTGACCGCCGGGGAGTTTGGCCACCTCATTCATGATGGGCAGCACATCGCGGCCGAGCGAATTGATTTCCCAGGTGTGCTTGCCGCAGAACGCTGCGTGGTCATAGCCGTAGAACCGGCAGGCGGCCAGGTTGGCATCGACGATCCGACCGTCGGCCGCCGGGTCGATCAGAATCATCGGCGCGCTGCTCGAACGGAACAGCTTTTCGTAGAGACTGACTTCCCCCTGCTCCAGCGAGGCGGCGGACGGCGCACCGGGCAGGCTGGCCAGTATGCCTTCGACCAGAATCTGCTCCTTGCCCGCCCCCTGGCGAAGCAGGGAAAGATGGCAACTGAGCGGCGCGCCCTGTCCGTTGCGCCGGATGGTCCAGATTTCGACAAGCTGTTCCCGGGCGCGCAGGGCGGGCAAACAGGCGGCCAGTTGCTCTTCGGCATGGGCCGAATGGCTTCCGTTTCTCAAATCGTCGAGCTCAAGGCCGGCCGACAGCAGTTCGGCGGCGCGGTTACGGTACACAACCGCGTCGTCACCGAGGGAAACGATCCACACCGGTGTAGCCAGAAGATCGAGCGCCAGATAATCGGACATTACTTTCCTGGACGTGCATGTTGACGAACGACGAGCACCAGCTCATCCGGATCGATCGGCTTGGCGATATGCCCCGCCATGCCGGCTGCCCGGCACTTTTCCCGTTCTTCCTCAAGGGCATGGGCGGTTTGCGCAACAATCGGCAGATCCGGTGCCAGGGCCAGTATACGACGTGTAGCCTCGTAGCCGTCCATGGCCGGCATCTGCAAGTCCATCAGGACGATATCGTAGGCCTCGGCACCATCCGCGACGATACGGTCGAGCGCCTCCTGGCCATTGCCGACCATGACCACGTTGGCCCCATCCTCCGCCAGGTTGTCGGCCAGGATCATCTGGTTGATCGGCTCATCCTCCGCCACCAGGATCGACAGGCCGGCCAGCGGCTTGTCGTCATGTGCCGCCTGGCTCGCCGCCTGCTCCTGGCCGGCGCCGGGCTCCGCCGGCGGCAGGTGCAGCGGCACCTGGAAGCGGAAGGTGCTGCCCACGCCCAAACGGCTCTCGACGCTGATCGCGCCGCCCATCAGGTCGAGAATGCGCTTGCTGATCGCCAGGCCCAGGCCGGTGCCGCCAAAACGGCGCGAGGCCGAGGCATCGGCCTGGTGGAATGGCGTGAACAGCTGGCCTACCTGCTCATCGTTCATGCCGATGCCGCTATCGCTGACCGCGAAGAAAACGGCCTGAGCATCGTGCACCACCGACAGCGCGACCGAACCCGACTCGGTGAACTTGACCGCATTGGACAGAATATTGAGCAAAACCTGCCCGATGCGCAGCGGGTCGCTGATGCAGACCGGCGGCAGATCGGGGGCAATGTCGAGCTTGAGCACAAGCTGCTTGGCTTCGATGCTGCCGGCGAGCATGTCGCAGGTCTGGCGGATCACATCGCCAAGGCAGACCTCCGTCTGCTCGATGACGAACTTGCCCGCCTCGATCTTCGAAAAATCGAGAATGTCGTTGATCACCCCCAGCAGATGCTGGCCCGAGGCCAGAATCTTGCTGAAGGACGCCTGCGCCTTCTCCGGATTCCCGCTATTGCGCAGGCCGATACTGGCAAAACCCAGCACCCCGTTGAGCGGCGTGCGGATCTCGTGGCTCATGTTGGCCAGGAACTCGCTGCGTATCCGGGCCAGCTTCTCGGCCTCGATCAGCGCCTGCTCGCGCGCCTCGCTCGCCGCCCGCTGCTCGCTGGTGTCGATGAAGCTGGTCACCGCCCCGATGATTTCACCGTTCTTCACCATCGGATGCGTGGCATACGAAACGGAAATCGCATGGCCGTCGGCGTGCCAATACACCTCGTTATCGACCCGAATGCGCCGCCCCACCTCCAGGCTCAGGTAACTGGGGCAGTCCGCTGCCGGATAGGAAGTGCCGTCCAGCCGGCTATGGTGAAAAAGCTGGTGCGCCGACTGGCCGATGACGCGCTCTGCCCTATAGCCCAGCAGGTCGCAGGCAGCCGGGTTGATGAAAGTGATCAAGCCGCCGCGGTCGATGCCGAACAAGCCCGCGGCACTGGACTCCAGCAAGTGGCTGGCCCTGGCCTCCACATCGTTGAGCGCAGCGGTGCGTTCGGCCACCAGCGACTCCAGGTCGTGCCGGTACGCCGCCAGTTCGGCCTCGTTCTGCTTGCGCACGCTGATGTCGCGGAAGACATTGACCGCACCGCCCGGCTTGCCATCCTGCAGCAAGGCCGCGACGGTGTATTCGACGGCCAGGGGCGACCCATCCCGCCGCCAGTAGCAGTCGTCGGCAACGTGCCGGGTCTGGCCATCGCGCATGGTTGCCGCGATAGGGCATTCGTCCGCTGGAAACGGCCTGCCGTCGGCATGGTGATGGTGGGTCAGCGCGTGCAGGTCGGCGCCAATGCCCTCACCCTCGGCCCAGCCCAGCATGTCGCGCGCCGCGTCGTTGATGAAGATGATCGTTCCCTCGGCATCGACCCCGACCACCCCCTCGCCGGCCGAAGCCAGGATCAGTTCGACTTTTTGTCTTGCCGCCTCGGCCTCCTGGTTGCGCAAGGCCAGCGCGGTATTCAGCTCATCCAGCCTGGCCCGGTCCGCTTCGCGCTTTTGCCAACCGGCATAGGTCAGGCGGGCAAAAACCAGCGAGCTGATCGAAAACAGCAAAACCAGGCCGAGGATGATCGCCGCATTACCCTTCCATTCCGCCAGAATTTCCTCGTCGGCCAGCCCAACGAGCAGGAACAGCTCATGCGGCGCGATCCGGTGGAAACGATAAATGCGGCTGACCCCGTCGATACCGGAGGGGGCGCGATAGCCGGCATTCAGCTGGTCGGAATCGAGCAGTGCGCGCAATTGCGGCGAAGGCGTCCCCTTGCCGCTGTTGGCCCCGTCGGGATCGGCCTCGCTGTAGCGGGCGATCAGCGTGTTTCTCGTCCATAAGCCGCTGTTGCCTTGCCTGCCGAGGTCGAGCGCCGAAAAACGCTGGAGGAAATACGTGATCGCCACGTCCACGTGCACCGTGCCGGCAAACGAACCGTCCGCACGGTTGATGCGGCGGGCCAGCACGATGATCGGCCGCTGGCTGGTGCGCCCGAACAGGGGGTCGGAAATGACCAGCCCCGCCCCAGGCTCATCGCGCAAGCGCTTGAAATACGAACGGTCGGCAATGCTCTGCCGCTCAGGCAGGTCACCGCTCGTACTCCCCACTACCCGCCCCTCGGCATCGGCAATGCGGATGCCCAGCGCATCGGGTATGTGCGCCTGCTGCTGGCCCAGAAAAGCCAGAAAGGCAGGCGACTGCATCAAGCCCGGCGCCGGATGGCGGGCCATCTCCTCGATCACCGTGTGCAGCGTAATGTCGATCTGCCGGATGAAGCCGCCGATATCCTGCTCCAGCACCCTGGCGTAGTTCTCGGCCTGCTTCTCCGCCTTGCTCAGCACATCCTGGTGATCCTCGAAAATCACGAAGGCAGCCAGGCTGAACACCAGAAAATTGGCAACGAAAGCGCCAAACCAGATGAGGCGCCCGAACGCCCGGTCAAAATTCATTGCGCTGCCTGTGGCGAAACCAGCTCACAAAGCCCTCGGGCGAATAGCCCGATGGCTTGAACCGGCAGTTCGGATACAGGCGTGTCATCGCCCGCCCCTGCATACCACGGGAGAACTCAGGCTGCTGTCAGGCGCGACATGGGGAATTCTCATCCGCACGACCGGGTAGGCTGTCGCGATTCGCTGTTCAATCATCGGCTGTGGCACCACATGAATTTATAATAAATATATTATTTAACAAATAAATAACTTTGTTTAATATTAACTATTTTCGTCAAAATATGGCGTCCATTATTAGAACTTTCGCACCTTAAACATTAATTCATACCAAACCCGATTGATAGTATCCCTCGCCGGGGAACACACGAGACATCAATGGTCATGGACAATCTGAGAACAACTAATCACGGCGCGATGGTGGCCTTGATCGCTCCCGGGACAAAGCTTCCCGCCAAACCATCCCGCCTCACTCTGGAGCCACCGGCAGCCGAAATGCGTGGCCAAACGCCTTAACCGATTTTTATTTTTATGGCATTTTCGTTAAATCGGAATACAGAAGCCCTCTTGTCATTTTCCGGACAAAGCACGACATAAAACATGCGATCGATTTCAAGATTGCCCGCCGTATTACTCAGCATTGGCGTTCAGCTGATGCCGGTGAAGTCGATGGTGCAGGGCTGCGCGTCGCTGGCTTGAACCGCCAATGCCGAACGCCTCTGTCATCGAATTGACAACAAGCTGGCGGATGCTGGGCGGCATTCCCGACTCGCCGCCACTGACTGCCATGCATCCACGCTCCCGCTTGCTCTTCACCCTCGCCCTGGTCACCCCCCTGCTCGGCGCCTGCGTACCGGCCCTGATCGCTGGCGGCGCAGCCGGCACGGCGATCAGTTATCACGACCGCCGGACGACCGGCATCCAGGCCGACGACGAAACGGCGGAATGGAAGGGGCGCAACCGCCTTCCCGCCGCGTACCGCGACACGGCGAACGTCAATTTCACGTCTTTCAACCGGATTCTGCTGGTTTCCGGCGAAGTGCCGGACGAATCGGCACGCAGCGCGATTGGCCAGATGGCCGAGGGCATCGAGGGCACCCGCCGGGTGCATAACGAACTGCAGATCGCCCCGCCCTCGACACTCGGCTCGCGCAGCAACGACGTGTTCATTTCATCGAAGTTCAAGGCACGCCTGCTCGATACCGATCAGGTGTCGAGCAACCACATCAAGCCGGTCAGCGAAAACGGGGTGTTGTTCCTGATGGGCATGGTCAGCGAGCGCGAGGCCAGGGCCGCCGTCGACATCGCCCGCAGCACGGCCGGCGTGCGCAAGGTGGTCACGCTGTTCGAGGTGTTGCCGGAGGCCGACATCCGCCGCCTCGACCACGCCCGTTTCGGCACGCGCTGAGAAAAGCTAAGCGCCGCCCAGCCCGAACAGGCCGGGCAGCCAGGTCGCCAGGAAAGGCAGCCCGGAAATGGTCAGCGCCCCGAGCAGCATGGCCAGCACGGCCGGCAGCACCGACACTGCCACGTAACGGATCGACTTGCCGAACATGGCCGAGGCGAAGTAGATGTTCATGCCGGCCGGTGGGCACAGGAAGCCCATTTCGATATTGGCCAGGAAGATCACGCCGAAATGCACCGGATCAATGCCGTAGCTGAGGGCCACCGGCAGCAGCAGCGGCACCAGCACGACGATGGCGGCATAGATTTCCATCAGCGCCCCGGCGAGCAGCAGGAACAGGTTGAGGGCGACCAGGAAGGCGAACTTGTTGGGCAGCACCGACTGCACCCAGTCGATGGCCTGGTCGGGAATGCCGGCATCGACCAGGTAGTTGGTCAGGCCGAGCGCCATGCCGAGGATGACCATGATGCCGCCGATCACTTCGGCGCAATCGACCAGCGCCGCGCGAATGTGCGACCAGTCCAGTTCGCGGTGGGCCAGGGCTTGCGTCAGCAAGGCGTAGGCCGCGGTCAGCGCGGCACTTTCGGTCGGCGTGGCGATGCCGCTGACCAGCGAGCCGATGGCCACCGCCGGCGCCAGCAATTCCCACTTGGCCGCCTTGAGCGCCGGCCACACCGCCGAAAAATCGTGCGGCTGCGTTGCCGCCGGCACCGCCAGCTTGCCGCGCCGCAGATAGCCGCCGGCGAGCAGCAGGAAAACCACCATCACCACCGCCGGCAGCACGCCGGCCAGGAACATGGTGTTGATCGGCACGCGGGCGATGATGGCGTACATGATCAGCGGCACCGATGGCGCCAACAGCACACCGAGCGCGCTGGCGCTGGTCACCAGGCTGATGCCGCGCTGCTCGGGAAAACCGGCCCGCGTCAGCAGCGGCAGCAACAGCCCGCCGAGGGCGAGGATGGTGACGCCGCTGCCGCCGGTAAAGGCGGTGAAGAAGGAGCAGAGCACCGCCGCGGCGATGGCCGTGCCGCCGACGCCATTGCCGAACAAGGCGGTGAACAGCGCCCCGAGGCGGGCCGCAGCGCCGGTCCGCGCAAAGACCAGGCCGGCCAGCGTGAACAGGGGCAAGGCGGGCAGCGAGGGATTGACGGTAATCTGGTAATGGCTGAGCGGCACCGAAGCGAGCGGTTGGCCTTCGCTCCAGAACAGGGCCAGCGCCAGGCCGCCAAGCACGGCGAAGATGGGCGCGCCGCAGAACAGCACGAGCGCCAGCCATAGCGCGAAGGGCCAGAAGGGCAAGGTTTCGCCGTCGAAATGACCGGCGAACAGGAAGCCGGCGACCGGCAGCAGCAGGCCAAGCGCCCAGCGCAGCAGCACCGGGCCGCCCAGCCGCCCGGCCAGCCGGAAGCCGAGCAGGCCGAAACCGACCGGCATGGCCAGCTCGACCATCCAGCCGGCGATGCCGTAGGCGATGGCGTGCGGCGCTTCCATTTCGCTGGCCACGAATGTCCAGCTGGTCTCGGTCAGCATGCCGCACAGCAGCGCGGCGCTGGCCTGGGCGAATATCCGGGCGGCCTCCCGCAGGCGGGGGTCGCGCGCCGCCGCCAGACCGGCGCCGAGCGAACTGAGATGCTGGCCGCGCTCGGCGACCAGCGCACCGAACATGGCCAGCACCAGGCCGAGGTGCTGGACGAGCACCGGCGCATTCTCGATGCCCTTGCCGAACAGCGGCCGCAGCCCGATTTCGAGCAGCGGGATGAGCAGCATCAGGGCCAGCGCCGCGCCGGCGATCAGGGCATCGAAGGCAGCCAGACGGTGCCACACAGGCCGGGGCGTCGGTGCGCGCATCAGCGCTGGCCGGCGCGGAAGGCCTTCAGGTGGCCGACCACCTCGTCGAAGGTGTCGGCCGGCACCATCTTGCCGCGCACCCGCGGGTAGAGGTTATCGGCCAGCGTATTCCACTCCTGCATCTGCTCGGCGTTCGGCTTGTTGACCTTGAGGCCGCGCTTCTTCATCGCGTCGACCGCATCGTCCACCTCCTGCCGCGCCTTGGCACGCAGCTGCACGCCCGCCTTGGCACCGGCCTCGCGCACGGCGGCCTGGCCTTCCGGCGTCAGCTCGTCCCAGGCCTTCTTGGTGATGATCAGCGCGCCGACGATGGGCGCCCAGTTCAGCTCCAGCATGTTGCTGGCGGTGGTGTAGATCTGCGTCGCCAGCGCGAAATACGGCGTGGACGGCACGGCGTTGATCATGCCGGTCTGGATCGAGGGCAGGATGTCGCCGGTCTCCAGCGGCACCGGGGTATAGCCCAGGCTCTTCATGATCTCCTGCTGCTCGATCTCGCTGCCCCAGGCGAAGAACTTCATCTTCTTGAAATCGTCCGGGCGCACCGCCGGCTCCTTCGAGAAGAAGCGCACCCAGCCGGCATCACCCCAGGCCAGCACGACGAAGCCCTTGTCGAGGAATTTTTTCTCCATGGCCGGGCGCATCTTCTCGCGCACGTAATCCACCTCTTCCCAACTTTTGAACATCAGCGGCATGTTCTGCAAGGCGGCAATCGACGGCTCGATCTCGCGCAGGCCGACCACCGACAGCAGCCCGCCCTGCAACTGGCCGATACGCATGCGGCGCACCATGTCGGTCTCGCCGCCCTGGCTGCCGTCGGGATAGACCAGGTACTTGGCATTGCCACCCTGAGCCGTGCGCCACGCCTCGCCCAGCTCCATCAACTGGCGGTGATACAGCGAATTCTTGGTAGCCAGCGTACCAATGCGCAACTGCTTGTCGGCCGCCAGCGCCGATGTCGCCAGCACGCCAGCCAGCAGCAGCGCCGCCCATTTACCCAATCTCTTCATTCTTTTCTCCATGGTTGGCATGACTCAGTGGCTTTGAAAACAGGAAGAACACCCACCGCAAAGACGCGAAGGCGCAAAGGTTTCGCGAAGGAAAGCAACGAA
>ERZ1645189.198-NODE-198-length-13985-cov-5.155707_pt1 | contig 13985 bp, 17 predicted proteins | sample MGYA00575350_ERZ1645189 | MGnify/ENA primary metagenome ERZ1645189 (study PRJEB40845, sample SAMN11283421) | freshwater sediment metagenome | isolation source: river sediment | host: Sediment | place: India: Jajmau, Kanpur | collected 2015-12-17 ...
TTTTCCGGCCAGAGCAAAAACTTTTGTTCCTTTGGATTTTTCCGTACCAATGGAAGAGAACCATTCTGCGCCTTTCAGAATAATAGCAGGCACATTGGCGAATGTTTCCACGTTGTTTACGTTGGTCGGTTTTTGCAGGTAACCGCTCACGGACGGGAATGGAGGTTTATTGGTAGGCTCGCCACGCTTGCCTTCCATGGAGTGAATGAGAGATGTCTCTTCACCGCACACGAAAGCTCCGGCTCCGTAGCGAAGTTTAATTTTGAAATTGAAGCCGGTACCCATGATGTCGCTACCCAGAAGCCCGTATTCTTCAGCTTGTTTGATGGCCACTTTCAGACGTTTGATAGCCAGCGGATATTCAGCGCGGATGTAAATCAGCCCTTCATCAGCACCTATGCAATAACCGCAAATGGCCATGGCTTCGAGGATGGAGTGCGGATCTCCCTCGAGGATGGAACGGTCCATAAATGCACCGGGATCGCCTTCGTCGGCATTACAAACCACATATTTCTTATCCGAAACACTGTTTTTAGTGATTTCCCATTTGAGTCCGGTCGGGAATCCGCCGCCGCCACGTCCGCGCAAGCCAGATTTCTTAATGATTTCAATGGCATCGTTCTGCGACATTTCGGTCAACACTTTTCCAAGCGCTTGATAAGCATCATGTGCAATGGATTCTTCGATATTTTCAGGGTCCACCAAACCGCAATTACGCAAAGCGATACGCAATTGTTTTTTGTAGAATCCCATGTGTTTGGAGTCGGGGATATGCTCTTCGTTTTCCGGATTTACATACAGCAACCGGTTCACACGGCGTCCTTTGATGATATGTTCGTCGATGATTTCTTGTGCATCATCCGGTTTCACTTCCACATAGAAAGTATTGTCCGGCAATACATTAACGATAGGTCCTTTTTCACAGAAGCCGAAACAGCCGGTGCGAATTACCTGAACATCTTCAATCAGTCCTTTGGTAGCCAACTCTCTTTCCAGATTATTTAAAATGGCTTCACTGTTCGATGATTGACAACCTGTACCACCACAAATCAGGATGTGTGATTTGAATTTTGCCATGCGAATGTCCTCCCTTAATTAATTGATTCGTAATTCTTGGGTATAATTCCATCTACCAGTTCTCCGGTTTTGATGTAGCGTTCGATGATTTCGTCGGCTTTCTTCACATCTACGTAACCGAAGACTACCGGATCTTTTCCAAAAAGTGTCACCTCGATTGTCGGCTCTGCAAAGCAATATCCCATACAACCGGTTTGAGTCACCACAGCTTCGATATTTCTTTTGTCCAGTTCTTCTACAAAAAACTCCATCACTTCCTTGGCGCCGGATGCGATGCCGCAGGTAGCCATCGCTACCTTTATCTGTACAAGTTCTTCGGCCCGGCTTGCTTTACTCCTCAGTTCTACCTGAGATCTGAACTTTTCCTGTTTCAGTTTCAAGTCAGCCAATGTTTTTATTTTTTCCATTTTTGTTTTGATTGAAATATAGTTAATATTTAATTCTTAACACAAATAACTTTCGGTCTTGCGAACTAAAAACAATTCTTTCAGATTTTCATTGATATATTCTTTTACAGCGGCGGACATACCGGCACTGTTTAAGTCATCAATTTCATTTTCGCCCAGCTCCCTGGCGCTAATTTCAAACTTTTCATCACCCAATCGGTAGGTGAATTTTATATCCATTTTCGGATTGGCTATCAGCAGTAAAACCAGATAACCGGCCAGATCGCCCAGAGGCAGACAATCCGGATGATCTGTTCTGTAAACAGCAGTAATTTCGGTTCCTTTATTCAGTTCCGACTGAATTGTCAGCGAGCCACCCGTTTGCTCACAAGTCATTTTTAAGAAAGGTACACCTAATCCAACCTTTCGAGTAGTTCGGGAAGTAAAAAAAGGATCAGAAATTTTCCTAACAGTCTCTTCTGTCATTCCGGTACCGTTATCTTTTACAGAAAATGTCAAACTGCTATCCGTTTTATTTTCTATAAACGTGATTTCCACATTCGAGGCTCCAGCCCGGATTGAGTTTTGGACAATGTCCATCATATGCATTGCAAGATCAACCAACTTCTTTGTACAATTATTTTACAACCTATGAATTGCCTTAACAAAACTCTCCCAATCTGTTTTTTCCATCTTCAGTTTAGTATGCACTCTCCCTATATCTTCCGGATAGTGAGCATCCGAACTTAGTATAAATCTCTTTCCGGTCAATTTTGGGTATTTTTCAGTAAGTTTCTCAACAGTTGTACGCCAGGAAATCTCCAGTGCATTGTATTTCAAATCAAACGGAATAAACCCGAGCTGGCTAAAAATACTGTTTTTAGACCTGTCAATGTGCGCGGGAATGAAAATTCCACTCATTGACAAAACTTTTTCAGAAACCGACTCGATATCAATATCCAGAGCCATAATCAGCGCTTTTTCTTCTTCATATATAATATTGTCATCTTCATCTACTGCCACCTGATGTCCAAAAATATCCGGATTATTCTTTATGTCCGGTAAATGTTCATCCAAGAAATTCTGAAACTCATCCAGTTTTTCCAAATCAGGAAAGTAAGCGAGGCAGTGCACCTCTTCCTGCGTATTTATTTCGCATCCGCCGATGACGAACAGATTATTTTTTTTACCCAACTCCATGCACGTTCTTACATTGCGGGTGGAGTTGTGGTCAGTAATTGCTATGATATCCAGCCCTTTTTCTTTGGCTGTTCGGATAATATTCTGCGGACTCATCTCCAGATCACCACAAGGAGAAAGGCACGTGTGAATGTGCAGGTCGGCTTTGAAAGTACAGCCCCCTCGCCCCCTGAAGGAGGAATTTCTTATGAAGGATTCAGAGTCCAATTTTCTGTATTTAATCTAATCATCATAGTACCACGCTCAAAATGTCCCCTTGCGGGGGATTTAGGGGGCCGTATTCAAATAATTATACAAAAGCCCTGCTGTTTCAAAAGCCGGGTTGTCAGACGTAAGCACAACAACTCCTTCTTCCTGAGCCAGTTTCAACATTTCTTCATCGGGCTTGCGTTCATTTACAATTACAATGGCGCTCAATTCAATCAGGGAAGCAACCGCTACAATATTTTTATGAATCTGTGATGTTACCCACAGCATCTGTGGCTGTGCCTTCCCCATCACATCGCTCAACAAATCAGACACATATGCTGAATTTACTTCTCTATCGAGCAGATTTTCATTTGCCACACACGTTAAACCGAGGTCATCAATGAGCTTTTTAAGATTCTTTTTCTCCATGATTGTCTTTGTATTTATTAAGTCTGTCTTTACCCCAAATCTTTTCAATGGTCTGGAACGCCTGTTCCGGACTGAGTTTGTAGTTTTTTTCCATCACCCGCTGTACAAATACGCAATACGACATATTTGCCTTCCCTTTCACGATGTCTTCTGCCAGATTTTTACAGGTAGGTGCACCGCAGGCTCCACAGTCAAATCCGGGAAGATACGAATTCAGCGCCTTGATTTTTTTCATTTTCTGCAGTGCGATTTCCACATTATCGTCCAGTAACAACCCTTCTCGGGGCTTTATCGCCTCTGTTTTACATCCTTTTTCCAACAACTCCCGGTGATTCATCAGCGGATTTACAACTTCTTTATTTTCAACCAATCTGTTCTGTAATTTTTTCACTCTTTCCCCTATCCTCTCAACGGTCAGGAAACGGTTTCCCGGGCAAAGAATGCCTCCTGCACACCCCTGGTCACACACACGTAATTCCAGAAAATCGATATCTGTGATGTGCCCTGACTCCAGCTTTTCGAGGAATTTTATCACATTTTCCACTCCGTCAATAGCCAGGCTGCGTCCTTTGAAATACTCCCGTTCGGTACCAGAAAGTGCCCATTTAATCGAATCCGGTTCCATGGTTGAGTTCCGCTTCAAATCATCCGACAAAGGAATATCTTTGATTATTCTGTAAACTTTGTTGTAAAGGAGCTTCATACTTACGACCACGTCTGTCGGTGAATCATCTTCTCCTTCCGGTGCCTTAGCCGCCACGATTTTCGAAGCGCAGGGTGTAAAATAAAATACGCCTATTTCTTCAGGATTGATATTGGAGTTGGAGTTGATATGCCGCAGATAGATTGCGGCCAGATCGTGTGGGGCTTTTAAGCGAAGTATATTTTCGGTCAGAGAAGGAAACATGACCTGAATCAGCCGTACAACTGATGGACAAAAAGAACTAATCACAGGACGTGCAATTTCCGCATCCTCTGCTATTTCGACATATTGTTCCTTGATAAAATCAACGGCATGCTCAACTTCAAAAACCGCATTAAAACCAAGTTTTCGAATTGCCGATGAAATTTGTGAAACGGAATACTGGGTAGGAAACTGACCGAAGAAAACAGCCGGTACCAAAGCTATTTTATAAATGAATTTCTGCAGATTTAACTCCAGTTCATCGTCTTTTACATAAACGGCTGCAACGGGACAAACACTATAACACTCACCGCAATCGACACATCGCTCGGGCATGATGCGGGCATGACCTTCCACTATGCGAATTGCCTGTGTGGAACAAACCTGCATACAATGCGAACAGCCAATACACTTCTCAGTATTGATCTGGATCGCATGCACATAGTGCTGACCCGTCATGTTGGTATTATTTAAAAGTTAATTGTCAATTCAAGGGTTGTTCCAACTCCGGGAGTAGATGTGAGTTTCATCTCGTCACAGTTCTTCTTGATGTTTGGCAGCCCCATTCCGGCTCCAAATCCCATCTCGCGCACCTTGTCCGATGCGGTAGAAAAACCTTCTTCCATCGCCCTGTCGATATTCTCAATCCCGGGTCCCTTGTCTTTCAACTTCACATAAATTCCACCACCTGAAATATCCACCTCCATCACCCCACGGTATGCGTGAGCCACCACATTCACTTCAGCTTCATAAAGCGCAACCGCAATCCTGCGTACCAAAACCGGAGGAATATTGAGTTGCTTCAATGTCTTTTTTACTTCCGAACTCGCTTCACCGGCTGCACTGAAGTCTCCACCTTCTATTTCAAACTGTAAATGCATTAGTATAGCGGCCTAATACCGTTTTCATAGAGTTTACCTGAAATTTCAAACATGGAAGCAGGAGACGTGATGATTGCAATATCACTTTCCTTTGCCAGTTCGAGCATCTCATCCGACACTTTTTTTCCACGAGCCAGCACTATGCATGATATTCCCGAAACTTCGGCTGTGCGGATTGTCTGAATAGTAGCCAGTCCGGTTATCAAAATCATGTTGTCACTGTGCCAGCGCAGCACATCACTCATCAGATCGGACGAAAATGCTGTACGAAAATCTTTTATATCAGATGTTTCGTTCAAAATTTCGCCATCACAAAGCCCTATTATTTGGTTCAGATTCACAAGACTACTATTAATTTATGTTATACAAATTCACCACAAATATAAAACAAGATTTTTAATTAAAGAAATATTTCCTTATTATTTTCGATATTTAACTATGTTTTTAATTACCAGTATATTAACTAAATAAAACCATCTAAAAAAAGGAAATTTTAAAAGGTTTTACCGGAATTCACTTACAATTTAAAACCATTATACATAATTATAGAATTTTTTGTCCGCTTTTTTCAAATAACCCCACGAAGCTAGTCGAAACTGCGCTCTTTCGATTTTTATAAAAACAAAAACAGCGAAAGTATGTAACCTTCGCTGCTTCATTCGTTTGTTGCTTATGTTTATTTTTTCTCGCAGGTTGTTTTTATTCCAAAAGGCATGTAAAGCGGACAAAAACTAACCAAACTTGTCAGTAAAAATACAATTGAAAGCACCAGCAAGACAATACCCAACGTCCCGGTCACTGTTTTACAAAAAAACAGTCCCAGAAAAACAACTGCCAGGATTGTTCGAATCAATCTATCGGCTTTTCCCATGTTTTTTGTCATAATCGTAAAGTTATCAATGTTTACTAATATTTTTCCAAAAGTAATATTAATTCGTTGATTTTTAGAAATTCCTGATAAAATAGTTATTCTACCACATCTCCAAATAAAGTTGCAGAACTGGCACTATTGATTTTCACTCGGATAGTCTCCCCGATATGGCGTCCTTCCCGTGGAAAAATCACTACTTTATTTTGCGAAGTACGACCGAAAAGCTGCTCTTTGGAGCGTTTGGAAAATCCTTCCACGAGGACTTCAAATTCTTTGCCCACGTCGCGCTGGTTGCTTGCCGCAGAGAGTTCGTTCTGGAGTTTGATAATTTCATCCAACCGCCTGAGCTTTGTTTCTTCGGGCACATCGTCGGGCAAATGCTGCGCTGCATGTGTTCCGGGACGTTCGGAATATTTAAACATGAAAGCCATATCAAATCCGACTTCTTTCATAAGCGATAATGTCTGCGCATGGTCTTCATCGGTTTCGCTGTGGAATCCGCAGAACACATCGGTGCCGATTGTAGCATCCGGCAGTATGCGGCGAATGGCTTCAATACGGTCCAGATACCACTCACGGGTATATTTCCGGTTCATAAGTTTGAGAATTTTGTTGCTGCCGCTTTGAACCGGCAAATGAATGAACCGGCAAAGATTCGGGTGCTGCGCAATGACCCCGAGCGTGCGGTCGCTCATATCTTTGGGGTGCGACGTGGTAAAGCGGAAACGGATTTCGGGTGCTGCTTCAGCTACAATCCTGAGCAATTGCGGAAAGTCAATGGTCTGCCCGTCTTTTTCAAAGTGATAGGAATTTACATTCTGCCCCAGCAGCGTCACTTCTTTGAAGTTTTTTGCCTGCAAATCTTTCAGTTCGTTCAGAATGCTTTCCACATCGCGGCTGCGCTCGCGCCCGCGGGTGTAGGGCACAATGCAGTAGGAGCAAAAATTGTTGCATCCGCGCATGATGGAAATATAACCTGAAATGGGATTGCTTATGCGCGAGGGCATTACGTCGGCATAGGTTTCGGTCTTGGAGAGTTCAACGTTGATGGCCTTTTCGCCATTCATGGCATGTTCCATCAGATTGGGGATATCCAGATAGGCATCCGGCCCGACTACTAAATTTACTCCGTGATTTTCAATCAAATCATCTTTGACACGTTCAGCCATGCAGCCAATAACTCCAATCACCAGTTTCTTGTTTTTTCGCTTAAGCGACTGGAAGTTTTTCAGCCTGTTGATGACACGTTGCTCGGCATTATCGCGGATAGAGCAGGTATTTACAAAAATAGCATCGGCTTCGTTTATGTTATTCGTTAACTCGAATCCGTCCATCTGCATGATGGACGCAACCACTTCGCTGTCAGCAGTATTCATCTGACAACCATAGGTTTCGATAAAGAGTTTTTTGTCGTTCAGCGCAGATTTAGAGTCCGGCGAAGCGACAGTGTTAGTTTCTATCATTACCTTCTAAGTCTATATTTATTTTTTTGCAAAGTTACTACTTTTTTTTGTTCAAAGTGAAAAGTTCGTTCCAGCTCCCTAAGAACGAAAAAATACCGGTCTGAGAACACGATTTTTTTATCATACAATTTTAAATAAAAAAACAAAATATTGTGAAATAATTCATCTTTTTTTGTAATTTTGTAAGCAGACTTGTACTATTTCGATGATTTTGAAAGTTGATTCGGAAATTAAAACTATCGAAATGCCGTGTAAATCATGTTTTCATGCAAGTTAAACAGGCTTTTATCGACTTCATTTGCAGTTGATATTTTGTTTTCAATTCCTGCGCTCCAACCGAAGCAGAAGGATACGTCTTCACCATGTTCACTCCCCGGATTGTCCGGCAGCAAAACTTCAGCACACTCATTTATACTGGAAAATTCCGAATACATCACTCATCGAAGCTTCTTAAACTCCGATGCGTCACTCTTCCACCTCGTAACCCCTGAATACAAGCGTTTTTATATGTCATTATTTGAAAAACTACCCGGTAAGAACTTTAATTTAACTTCAGTATTTAAAAAAATGAATATAAATGAATAACGGCAAAATTCTGATCAAAAAGTCTGGAAGAAAAGCATACAACATTTAGTTAAACTATTTTACGATAAAAATGATACCTGATCAAAAAAACTAGTATAAAAAAAAGGAGGCTTATTATGAAAAAAAAATTACTGATTACATTAATCACTTTGTTGCCCATTTTTGCTTTTGCTCAGTGGCAATGGTTGAATCCGCTGCCGCAGGGTGACGAAATAGGTGATTTGTTCTTTGTTGACGCAACTACCGGTTTTGCTGCCACCGGCAGCGGACTGATTCTTAAAAGTTCTGATGCCGGCATGAGCTGGCAGATACAGGCTAAGCCCACTTCAAACTCACTGACGGCAATCCATTTTGTGAATTCCACACTCGGATTTGCCTGCGGAACCAACGGAACGCTCGTAAAAACCACCGACGGCGGAAATACCTGGAACGTAATCACTTTCACTATTTCTACCGGAGACTTCAACGATGTGTTTTTTCTGAATGAAACGACCGGTTTCATCTGTGCCGACTACGGATACCTGATCCGCACAGACGATGGCGGAGCTACCTGGACTAAAATCAAAGTGACCGGTTCGAGCGATAATTATACCTGCATTCATTTCCCGAATGCCACCGACGGATACATTTCTACCGAAAGTGAATATGTCATCATGACCATCAACGGAGGCACCACCTGGGAAGAAGTAAGTACAACGTTTAATGACGACTTTCAGTGCGTATGGTTTGCCAACGAGAATACGGGTTGGATGGCCGGAGATTATGGTGCAATAATCAAAACCATTGACGGCGGCGCCACGTGGACAGACCAAAGCATCAAAACCTCACATCCTTATTTCATAGACTGCAGTTTTCTGAGCGCTACTACCGGATTTCTGAGTGCAGGCGATGGCCAGGTGTGGAAAACCACCGACGCAGGTGACAACTGGACGAAATTTGTAATCGGTAAAAATTACATATATGCCATCTGGGCATTCGATACGAACAACATACTTGCAGGAAACAGTTCGGGACAGCTCTACCGCACAACGGACGGCGGCGAAAACGTAACGGATTTAACCACTGCCATCATTCCTGCCGATATTAAGTTGTATGATATCATCTGTTTTGACGAAAATTGGCTGGTAACGGGTGGAAGCAACGAAGGAAGCATTTTTTATTCGACCAACGGCGGCGATACCTGGAGCAGTTCTACGAAAGTCATTTACAGAACGATATTTGATATGGAACGCCTGAATGCCACTACTGCTCTGGCTTGTTCGGAGGTGGGATTGATTATAAAGACTACCGACAAAGGAGCCAACTGGACCAAGAAAACATCCGGTACAACCTCTTATCTGTATGCCCTGAGTAGTCCTGATGGCAATACAGTATATGCCTGTGGTCAGAGTGGAACAATTCTTAAAAGCTCAGATGCGGGTGAAAACTGGACAAAACAGACATCGGGAACCACCAATATGCTTTACGGAATCAGCTTCCACGATGCAAACAACGGTATTGCTGTAGGAATGTCGGGCAAAATTCTCCGTACTACCGACGGTGGAACCACATGGACAAACGTAAATTCCACAGCATACCGGACGCTTTACAATGTAATGTATCTGAATGCCGATACTGTTTTAATAGCAGGTAACAGTTCGCTGTATTTCTCATCCAACGGAGGGGGCAACTGGACAGAGAAAAAAATGACCGAAGGGATAGGCATACTGAATAAACTGGTAGAAACAGCTTCCGATACTATCTACGCATTCGGGGCAATGGGCAGAATTAATTATTCGGCCGACAGAGGTGTAACGTGGAAAACAGCTGAAAGCTTTACCGGCAGAGAGATTAGTGGTGTAACTGAAACTCCATCCGGAGTGCTTTTTGTTTCCGGAGACTATAGTATGATTGCAGCCAAAGGAAAAAAATCATCAACGGGCACAGTGAGCAATTATTCTGACGAGAACGACGGACTTCTGATTTATCCCAATCCGGCTAAAAATAAACTTCAAATCCGGAATTCGGATAATCAGCTGTATATAATAACCGACCTGAGTGGTAAAATGCTGATATCCGGGAGATATTATCCATCAGGAATCGATATTTCGCACTTAAATGACGGTATGTATGTATGTATCCTTCCGGAAAAAGGGAAATCCGGAAAATTTGTATTACATAAAAACTAAACAAAAACGGCAGCAATAATAAAATAATTACATTTAGGATTGCAGGTGAATAAGAAAAAACGTAGAATTCGTTTTAGAAAAAGGCTTTTTCGTTCGTTGAAGCACTTTATTACAACGAAAAAATGTAATAATAGCCGGAAAAAAATAACACTTTTAAGCATTTGATATGTAAAAAACAGGATCAGAATCCTGAAATACAATTTTTTTAGTTAAAAACTTAATCACAACTAACTGATTATCAATTTTATAAAAAATAATTGCATTATTTAGTAAAATATTTTACAAAAAAACTTGCATAACAGAAAAACCTGTATTATATTTGCAAGTGTAAACAAACAGATAAATTTTTCATAATTAAGGTTTAGGTTAAAATGTAGCAATGGGTGGCTGTGAAGTTACCCATTGTTTTTTTTATAAAACTAACCGTATATCATATTTTTTTTGTAATATTGCACAAGAAAATTGAGAACTATGGAAGATATTGGTGATTATATTTATTTCCTTCTTTTAGCAGTTTTTGCTTTAAGCGGCCTTTTCGGGAAAAAGAAAAAGGATACTAAAACTTCAGAGAAGAAAAAACCGGTCTTTGACCAGATTCCAAAATCGTGGGAGGAACTGGAGGAAATGCTCGACAAGCCTCAGCCGAAACCACAGCCAGCCACTACGGCAAGACCAGTCACGATTCCCCGATCAGAGCCGGCGAAACCAACCACTCCTTTCGGTTCGGCAGAAGTCATTTCATCGCCCGAATACGAAACTACCGGATATGAAACCATGAGCTACGATACTGCGACAGATTTCAACAGTCTGAGAGCCAAAAAACAAATCAAAGAAAGCATTTTCAAGACCAAAACTACTTTCGTGGACACACTATCCGAAAGCGAATCAGCCACAGAGTTCAGTCCTTTTACCATTGATTTGGCAAACACAGAAGAAGCACAAAAGGCATTTATCTACTCCGAAATTTTTCAACGAAAATATAAGTAAAATCTATTTTTCAACGAAAAGGCATTTTTATCCAATAATTTTGTTTTTCAAAAAAAAGATTTTATCTTTGTATTTGTAATTAAACCTAAAGGGAGAGTTCCAACTTTATTTTGTTGGAATTCTCTTTGTTTTTCACTAACTTAAACTATCACCATTATGGCCACAACATACATGACCGCCGAAGGGTATAAAAAATTAGTCCAGGATCTGAATGATATGGAAAATGTACAGCGGCCGGCAATCTCAAAACTGATAGCCGAAGCACGCGACAAGGGAGATTTATCTGAAAATGCCGAATACGACGCTGCGAAAGAAGCACAGGGCATGCTCGAAATGAAAATTGCCGAGCTGAAAGACATCATCGGTTCGGCACGCATGATAGATGAGAGCCGGATATCGACCGACGAGGTACAGATTTTAACGCGTGTAAAAATCAAAAACACCAGAAACAATCAGATAATGACTTATCAAATTGTTTCGGAAAACGAAGCAAACCTCAAAGAAGGCAAACTCTCGGTGACCACACCGATTGCCAAAGGATTGCTCGGAAAGAAAATAGGCGAAAAATCAACCGTGCAGGTACCATCCGGAGCCATGGAATTTGAGGTACTCGATATTACTCTCTGAACTATAGATGACCGATTTATGATCAGCCTGCCGGAGGTCCCGACAAATCGGGATAAACGAGACAGGCTTCTGATTTCTAATTTCTAACTTCTAATTTTAAAACAGATGACCATTTTCAGTAAAATAGTTGCAGGTGAAATCCCAAGCTACAAAGTAGCTGAGGATGAAAACTTTTACGCTTTTCTGGATATCAATCCGATGGCAAAAGGTCACACACTGGTAGTGCCCAAAAAGACCGAGGAAGATTACATATTTCGGCTCGACGACAACACGTTTGCCGGTTTGATGCAATTCTCAAAACGGGTAGCAGCAGCAATCGAAAAATCAGTACCGTGCAAGCGTATCGGGATTGCAGTGATAGGTCTGGAAGTGCCCCATACTCACATTCACCTCATTCCAATCAACAAAGAATCGGATATGAACATCGGTAATCCGAAGCTGAAACTCACATCGGACGAAATGGCAGAAATTGCTGCAAAAATAAATCGGGAATTTAAATAATCATTTACCTGTACAACAGATTCAACCAACATATAATTCATTAATAATCAGAACTATGGAAGCAAAAGAAAAAGTACTCGAAGCCATAAAAAAAGCAGATGCACCCGTAAATGCCGGTAAAATAGTGGAACTCACCGGACTCGACCGCAAGGAAGTGGACAAAGCGATGAATCAACTGAAAAAAGAAGAGTTAATCGTTTCTCCGGTTCGCTGTATGTGGACAGCAAAATAATTTTTTGATTTACGATTTTAGATATCAGAATGCTTTAATCGACGATTAAAAAAACAGTTTTTCCCCTTTTCTATTAGTTTAGAAAGGGGTTTTTTTTGTATTTTTGTAAAGCAATCAGCTGCTAACCCGGAGTTAGCAGTTAATTATACCAAAATAAAAACAAAACATCATGATACTCAAAGACGAAATATTCCCTATCGGGCAAATCACCAAAGCGCACGGGCTGAAAGGCGAACTGTCATTTACAACCACTTCTGCCATTCTTGAAGACGTGGAAGTACCGTTTGTTATCCTCGAACCGGAAGGACTGCTGGTGCCCTTCTACATCGAAAGCGTGCGCATGAAAACCGATACCACCGGGCTGCTCAAGCTGGAGCGGGTGGACACCGAAGAACAGGCTAGCGAGTACGCAGGACTTACCATTTACCTGCCCAACATGTTTCTGGATGAAATAGAAGACGCTGAAATAGAAACTGAATATTTCGTGGGCTTTGAAGTGACTGACGAAGAAAAAGGAAGTATCGGACGGGTAAAGGCAGTTGACCAGAGCACAGCTAATGCTCTCTTTGTGGTGGAAACCGAATCGGGAGAAGTGCTGATACCTGTAGCTGAGGAATACATCACCGACATTGATCACGACAGAAAAATAATCTTCCTGAAATTGCCCGAAGGATTGCTCGATTTATAAATTTAAGTTTATTTAACATTTATGATGGCAGCGTTTTGTCATCGAAAACCATCATATAATAAACTACTCCATCAAAAAATCAATCATGAAGAAAAAAATCCTGACTATTATCTGTACATTATTCGGCCTTTTTTCCACATTTTCTCAGGAAAACACCCTGGAAATTACTCCGAAAATCAAACACCATTCCATCTACCTTGAATTGGGAGGAAATTCCGGAGCCTATTCAGTCAATTACGACTATTCCCTGTCTGTTTCAGAAAGTGCGAAACTCGCTGTAGGCACCGGATTATCAGCTCTCTCGCTGTATTCATATAACGATGGACCCGCCCCCGTCCAGAATACTCAGTTTTTCATTACACCCGAAGCCAACCTGTTGTTTGGTAAAAATTCGCACCACCTTGAAACCGGTGTAAGTTTATTACTCTTTCAGATTCCTGTATTAAGAATCGGATACAGGTATCAACCAAAGAAAGGAAGCTTCCTGTTTCGTGCCGGATTTACTCCTCTGCTTTATGGAATGGAAATTTTTCCCTGGGGTGGCATTTCATTCGGATATACTTTCTAAATAAAAAAACATCCTCCCGACACCCGATACTCACTGCCCGAATCGCGCTGTGAGTATTTTTTTGTCCGAAAAACTGCCTTTTTGTCAGTTTTCCCGTTTTAATCCGGCCCATTTTTACCGATTTTCTGCCAAAAGTTTTTTATAAATCAATTTTTCAGGCATGGCATATCATTTGTAAAAAAAAGAAGCGTAACATTTTTTACACGAATTAAATAAAATACAAAATACA
>ERZ1645189.199-NODE-199-length-13951-cov-6.184154_pt1 | contig 13951 bp, 13 predicted proteins | sample MGYA00575350_ERZ1645189 | MGnify/ENA primary metagenome ERZ1645189 (study PRJEB40845, sample SAMN11283421) | freshwater sediment metagenome | isolation source: river sediment | host: Sediment | place: India: Jajmau, Kanpur | collected 2015-12-17 ...
CACTTCAATCCACCGTCTCTGGCGAAATATCTTAAGCAAACAGACTGGGACTCTTTTGCAAAAAACGAGAAACTCTCAGACAGAGACCTCTTTAATGAGACAGTTATGCTCTCGCTCCGCAGAAAAGAGGGACTTGACAAAGAGCTTTTGCTGACCCGCTATCCAGAGCAACTCACTTCCCGCTTCTTTTCGGATGCAGAAAGGCTGATGGCTTTGGGCGAACTGGAGGAGTCCGGAGGGAAAATAAGAATCCCGTCCGGAAAACTCTTTATTTCGGACGGGATAATAAGGGAACTTTTTCTGTGACAACCTGCGTGCAGGAATCAGCCTATATAGCCGTTTGCCCTGAGAAATGCAGTTACGGCAATTACAACAAATCCGCCGCAAACTACGGTTGCATATACGTATGAAATAGCTTTAAGCCTTGAGATCCATTTTGTGTTGTTCATACCAATGGTCTGAAGTGCACTCCAGAAACCGTGTGTGAGGTGGAACCAGAGAGCCACGAACCATACGATATAGCACACAAAGATGTAAGGATTTCCAAAGGTAAGGTGCATAAGATCGTTCACATTCTCTGCATGGCCGCCTGTAAATTCAGGAAGCTGCATTTTTGCCCAGAAATGGCTCAGGTGGAATACCAGAAAACCCAGGACAATAAGACCAAGAATGAGCATGTTTTTTGATGCCCATGAATCTGCCTCTCCTTTGTGAGTTATCTCGTAACGCTGTGCGCCGCGTGCCTTCATGTTCATCCTGTTAAGGATAAGGGCATAGGCAATATGAACTGCAAAGCCTGCGGCCAGTACCGGAACCATGGCAACCACAACAGGAGAACCCATTATGACGATGATAAGGTCAAATGCCTCGGGACCGAAAAGGTATGCCGAATTTGCCAGCAGATGGACTAAAAGGAAAAGAATCAGGAAAAGTCCGGAAATGCTCATAATGAGCTTTTTACCAATTGAAGAGGTGAAGATGTTTGCCATATTTATATATGTTTGTGTTACTCTTTCAAAACGGCGTCAAAGATAACCCCTAACTTGGTATTTTCATAATATTTGGCTACTTTTGTTATATAAAAGGTGAAAATGAAATACAGTAAAGTGTTGCTCAAACTGAGCGGCGAGAGCCTCGGGGGCTCTGACGGAAAGGGTATTAATGAAGGCATGCTTGCAAGATATGCGGCCGATATAAAAGAGGTTGTTTCGCAAGGTACTCAGGTGGCTATTGTCATTGGGGGAGGAAACATCTTCAGGGGTCTTTCGGGAGTCGGAAAGGGTTTTGACAGGGTAAGGGGCGACCAGATGGGCATGCTTGCAACTGTTATAAACAGCATCGCACTTTCAATGGCAATTAAAAGTGAAGGCATAGATGCAATGGTTTTTACTTCAACACCCATGAAGCCATTTGCAAGTTACTATGTCCGTGACGAGGCTGCAGCCTTTATGAATCAGGGCGGAGTAGCAATCATTGCGGGCGGCACCGGAAATCCGTTTTTCACCACAGACTCGGCCTCAGCCTTAAGAGCTGCAGAACTTGGAGCCGATGCACTGCTCAAGGGTACCCGTGTAGACGGGGTATATGACAGTGATCCCGAAAAAAATCCTGCGGCAAAAAAATATGAGACTTTGTCGTTTGACAAAGCCCTTGCAGAGAACCTGAAAGTGATGGACCTCACCGCATTTGCACTATGTAAGGAGAACTCACTTCCAATTGTAGTCTTCGATATGAACAAGCCGGGAAACCTGCTTAGAATTGTGAACGGCGAAAATATAGGTACAATAGTTTCCAACAGATAACTTATCTTTGCAACAATAAATTCTAGAATTATGGATATAAGCAAACAAAAAGAGGTTATTACCTCTGCAAAGGAGAAGATGGAAAAGGCTCTTTTGCACCTCGAAGAGGAGCTTAAAAGCTACAGGGCAGGCAAGGCAAATCCGGCCGTGTTCAACAGCGTTATGGTAGACTATTACGGAAATCCTACCCCTATACCACAGGTAGCAAGCGTTACCACACCAGATGCCAAAACTATGCTCATTCAGCCATGGGACAAAAAAATGATTCCTGCTATTGAGAAGGCAATTATGGTTGCAAACATTGGCTTTACCCCGTCAAACAACGGAGAGCATGTTCGTATAAATGTACCACCGCTCACAGAGGACAGAAGGAAGGATCTTGTAAAGAGAGTAAAGGCAGAGGGAGAACACGCTAAGATTAGCGTAAGAAACGCCCGCCGCGACGGAGTTGATATTCTGAAGAAATATCAGAAAGAGGGTCTTCCTGAGGATGTTGTTAAAGATGGCGAAGCTGTTCTTCAAAAGGAGACAGACAACTACAACAGAAAAATTGAAGAAGTTCTTGCAATAAAGGAGAAAGAGATACTTACAGTTTAAAGTTCTCCTACCTTAATTTTTACATTCCCGCGAAGGTTCGCCTGAAGGCGCACGGCACCGGGAACCAGAATGAGATCTGTAACACTTATAGTGTCCAGAGCCCCTTCAAGAGATACTCCCTCATACAGGGAGTATTTTTTTAGCATGGCATCAATGTCACTCCTGAATCCTTCAAGATCTTCCGCCACATTGTATGTGAGATAAGGCGTAATCTTTTTGAGAATCATTCCGTGAAGCAGCCAGTTTGCAGATTTTACCAGGACATTTCTGGTTTTGATGTCAAATTCAGGCTCTGCAACTGAGAGAGTCAGGGAGTCCTTATTGTATACCATATTGCCTGTAAGGAATATCCGTCCCTTTACCGAACCTGTAACATCCATTGCCATTACAGCCCTTCCCTCGCTGCTGTACATGGAAATATCCTTTACTGTAATTGATTTCCTCCCCTCCTTGAATGTTTGACCTACAAGCTGCTCTGCTGCTACTTTTGAAATCTGTTCAAAAGTTATGTCGGCCCCAAGGTTAATATTAAAATTTCCCGGCTGGAGGTTTGTTTTCTTGAGAAGCGGCAGCGGAACAGGCGTCTCCTGCAGTGGTTCTGTACCAATGGTTGACTCCACTATGCCGGTAAAGGCAAGGGGAATCTTAAGTTTACCAGGATATGAGGTAAATGGTGAAAGCAGTATTTCGCGGGGAACAATCTTAATCCAGAGATTGTATGTAGTGTCCATCTGCATTGGTTTCTGAATGTCATTCCAGAGAGCAGATACATAATTGTCCAGCTTGAATGACTCTGCAAGGGTCTTGTCAATCTGGGCAGTAATCATTGTTTCAGTTCTGGAGAGTGCAAAATCTGCCAGCATTTTGACAGGAATGTTTACCCCAACTATATTGATTTTTGGAGTCTCAATCCAGGTGTAGCCAGAAGAGGTGGTTTTTGACTGAAGTTTCCAGTCGTTTCCCACAACAATCTTTGTTTTGTAAACCAGAGCTATTACACCTGTTGCTTCGTAGTCATCTGAAACAGAGAGGCCAAATTTTTCCACTTTCCATGTAAACTTAGACCAAATTCTGAGAGGGACACGGTAAGTTATCTCGTCATTGTTTACAAAGACTGAGAAATTCTGTGCCTTCCACACCTTAACGGTGAGGTCACGGTCAGAAATGTTGCTCCCTTCGTAGAGCAACCCGTTAAATCTTTTGTTTATTGAAGTTTCAAGAGCCTTGATATCAATCTCGGCTGTGACCGGCAATTCAGAGAGAGCCGGAGATATGGCCGATGGAGTATAAGACTCCACCGGACCCTCTATCTTCAGTTGAGCTGCACAATTGGTTGAAATCAACAGTGCCGGAATAATAACGGCCAGTGCGGCCCGGCAAATTTTCAACATTGCAGCAGATATTTATGCTTCGCGGATAGCTTTGATACCCGGCAGTTCAATTCCCTCAAGGTATTCAAGCATTGCTCCACCGCCTGTAGATACATAGCTTACCTTCTTTGCATAACCCATTTGAGTTACTGCAGCAACAGAGTCTCCTCCGCCCACAAGGGTAAATGCTCCTTTTGCTGTTACCTGAGCAAGAAGTTCTGCAATTTTAAGAGTACCTGTTGCGAATGAAGGCATTTCGAATACTCCTGCAGGACCATTCCAGAGAATAGTTTTTGAGTTGTTGAGGATGCTCTCCCAAAGTTTGAGAGTTTCAGGACCGGCGTCCATTCCAAGCCATCCGTCAGGAATACTCATAATGTCGCAAACCTGTTTGTTGGCATCATTGCTGAATGCATCTGCAACTACAACATCGCCTTCGAAGTAAATTTTAACTCCTTTTGATTTTGCTTTGTCAAGAATGCTGAGAGCCAGTTCGAGCTGGTCGTCCTCGCAAAGTGACTTGCCAATTTTTCCGCCTTTTGCCTTGGCAAATGTGAAGGCCATTCCGCCGCAGATAATCATGTTGTCTGCAACATCAAACAGCTTCTCGATGATGGCAATCTTTGAAGAAACCTTTGCACCGCCAATGATAGCTGTAACAGGCTTCTCAGGAGATTTAAGCACCTTGTCGATTGCTGTAATCTCACCCTCCATTACATAACCGAACATTTTGTCGTTAGGGAAGTATTTTGCGATGAGAGCTGTTGAAGCGTGTGCACGGTGTGCTGTTCCGAATGCATCGTTGATGTAGCAGTCGGCATAAGAGGCGAGTACTTTTGTAAACTCTTTCTGCTTCTCCTTCATCTCTGCCTTTGCAGCCTTCTTAACCTCTTCGGTTACATCCTCTGCCAGATCGCGTGGTTTACCCTCCTCCTCTGCATAAAAACGCAGATTTTCGAGAAGAAGAACCTCGCCCGGTTTCAGATTTTTAGAGAGTTCTGCTGCCTCTGCGCCCATACAGTCCGGAGCAAATTTTACAGTCACTCCCAGTTTTTCCTCTATTGCGCTGATAATGTGCTTAAGAGAATATTTAGCTGTTGGCCCTTTTGGTCTGCCAAGGTGTGACATAATTATGAGTGAACCACCTTTCTCAAGCACTTTTTTAAGTGTAGGAATAGCTGCACGGATCCTTGTGTCGTCGGTGATCTGGAAGTTTTCGTTGAGGGGTACGTTGAAGTCAACTCGAACAATAGCCCTTTTACCCGAAAAGTCGTAACTGTCAATCTTTTGCATGTCGGTATGTTTTTAATGTGTCTTATATCAGGGGGCAAATTTAGAAATATTATTACAAAAATAGTTACCTTAGGCGCCACATTAATTACATTAATTCAACAGCAAGGTGATATTACTGGAGTCCCCTAAAGGGTGGAAAGATTACGAATTGTTAGATTCCGGAGATTTTGAGAAACTCGAGAGGTTTGGCGAGTATATACTTATCAGGCCTGAACCCAAGGCATTATGGAAAAAAAGTATGCCTGAGAGTGAGTGGATGAAGCTTGCGCATACTAAGTTTACAACCGGTGCAGGTTTCGGAAAGGCAGGCAAGGAAGATTCCGGTACATGGCATCGTCTTAAAAAAATGGATGACCAGTGGCCGGTTGAATACAGAAAGGGATCCCTGAGATTTAATCTCAGAATGGGACTCACATCATTCAAGCATGTGGGAGTATTTCCCGAGCAGGCTCCAAACTGGGATTTCATTTACAACGAATCCAAAAAAATAGCTGAAAACACCGGCAGAGCTCCAAAAGTGCTAAATCTTTTCGCATACACCGGAGCAGCTTCACTTGCTGCCAGGGCAGCCGGAGCAGAGGTAACGCACCTCGATTCAGTAAGACAGGTTGTGACCTGGGCCAGGACAAACATGGAGATGAGCCGCCTTGACAATATCCGCTGGGTAATTGAGGACGCTCTCAAGTTTGTTCAGAGAGAGGCCCGCAGGGGAAACATCTATCAGGGCATTATAATGGACCCGCCTGCATACGGCCACGGTCCGGACGGAGAGAAGTGGAAGCTCGATGAGCTGCTCTTTGGATTCCTCAGAGAGGTCTCTTCAATAGTAGACAAGAAGAACAGCTTTGTAGTACTAAACCTATATTCAAACGGATATTCGGCAGTACTTGCAGAGACTTTGATAAACACCTCATTTGAACTGAAATCAGAAGAGAAGGGGAAAAGTTACCACATGACATTTGGCGAGCTTATGCTTAAGGATAAGTTTGAAAAGGCTCTTCCGCTGAGCGTTTTTGTAAGGCTCAGCAGATAAACAACCTGACATTAATTAGTAAATAACTTACATACAAATAGTATGATCAATTTTCTGGCAATTAACTGGGGCCCTTCGCCCGAAATATTCTCCCTTGGACCGGTTACGGTAAGGTATTACGGCCTGCTGTTTATATCTGGTTTCATTATCGGGTACTTTATTTTCCAGTGGTTCTTTAAAAGAGAGGGAGTTCCGGCAAAGGTTCTGGACAATCTGCTCTATACTCTTCTCATAGCGACGCTCGTTGGGGCGCGCCTGGGTCACTGCCTCTTTTATGAGCCCGAATATTATCTGGCGCGCCCCCTGGAGATTCTCAAGGTGTGGGAAGGCGGCCTTGCAAGCCACGGAGGGGCCATTGCAATTCTGCTGGCCATGTGGTGGTTTGTGACAAAATACGGGAAGACCTACAAGTTTGATTTTTTGTGGATCATGGACAGACTCGGAATAGCCACTGCCCTTGCAGGTATGATGATAAGGCTGGGCAACCTCATGAACTCAGAGATTTACGGAAATCCTACAGACCTGCCATGGGGATTCATCTTCACCCTCAGGGGAGAGACTGTTCCCAAACACCCAACACAGCTTTACGAAGCACTTGCATACTTTCTGCTCTTTGTCTTCCTGATGTTAATTTACAAGAGGTTTCTTCCAAAACTCAAAAGAGGAACAATCTTTGGAATATTCCTGATATGGCTCTTTGCTGCCCGCTTCCTGATTGAGTTTGTGAAGGAGCCGCAGGTTGCCTTTGAACAGTCAATGACAATCAATATGGGCCAGTGGCTCAGCGTTCCGTTTATCCTGGGAGGAATTGCCCTTCTTGTTTACAGCATAAGAAAAGGAAAACCGGCAATGATTGAGCAAACTGCAAAACCATCCGGAAAAAATAAATAAAAACTTCAGTTGGAAAACATAAAAGATATTATGCGCTGCGATCCATTTCGCGGCGCAAATCTTTTTCCTTGATTGAGTGACGCTTGTCGTACTCCCTCTTACCTTTCGCAAGGGAGATATTCAGCTTTGCATAGCCGTTTTCTGCAATAAAGAGTCTGGTCGCAACAATGGTCATCCCCTTTTCACGGGTTCCGCGGAAGAGAGTTCTCAGCTCCTTTTTGTTGAGCAGCAGTTTTCGGTCGCGGCGCGGGTCATGTACATTGAAAGAACCCCACCAGTAATCTGCTATGTGCATGTTTTTCACATAGAGCTCCTTGTTCGCAAAATAGCAGTAGGAATCTGCAATGGAAGCCTTGCCGGCGCGGATAGACTTAATCTCCGTACCGGTAAGAACAATACCTGCGGTGAAACTCTCCACAAATTCATATTCGAAGGAGGCCCTCTTGTTCTTTATCTCTATTTTGCTTTTTGCTTTGGGCATGGGAGTGCAAAAATAGTGTAAATTTGTGGAATGAACGAAGATTTGATTTGCATATTGGGCCCCACAGCCTCCGGCAAGACCAGGTACGCTGTTGCTATGGCTCTTGAAACCGGCGGTGAGATTATCTCTGCCGACTCCCGTCAGATCTACCGCGGAATGGATATAGGCACAGGCAAGGACCTCTCTGAATATACCGTAAACGGAATCTCTGTCCCATATCATCTTATTGATATTGCAGAGCCCGGAACAAAATACAACATCTTCGAATATCAGCGAGATTTCAAAAAGGCATACCAGGATATTGTTTCAAGAGGAAAGAAACCAATTCTCTGCGGTGGCAGCGGACTCTACATTGAATCCGTTACCCTCGGGTACGAACTTGCAGAGGTTCCGCCAAACCCGCAGCTGAAGGAGCAGCTTGAGAGGCTCTCAATGGAGGAGCTGACAGAGAGGCTTTCAGCCATGAAAAAACTCCATAATAAAACTGACCTTGACAGTAAAAAGAGGGTAATAAGGGCTCTGGAAATAGCATTATATGAGGCCGAAAACCCTGTTAAAAGGGAGGTGCCGCTGCAAATAAACACCAGGTTTATAGGGATATCGGTTAGCCGTGAAGAGAGGATTGCCAGAATTGACAGAAGGCTCAGGGAGCGTCTGAAGAATGGTATGGTTGAGGAGGTTGAGGGGCTGATTAAAGGCGGAGTGTCACCCGAAGACCTTATCTATTACGGACTTGAATATAAATATGTAACCATGTATGTAACGGGGCAGCTGAGCTATGAAGAGATGGAAAGCGGGCTTGCCACAGCGATACATCAGTTTGCAAAGAGGCAGATGACCTGGTTCCGGGGAATGGAGCGCAGGGGAATCAAAATTGAGTGGATAACTATATAACTAACCCATAGTACCAAATGAAAAATTTTCGCAAATCACTTTTAATTGCGGCCGCAGCATTTGCGCCCCTCTTTCTTTCTGCCCAGAAGGCAGAGGAGATGAAATTTGTCAATGCAGACCAGCTCCATATTGTTGGAAGCGGATTTGACGTCAGCCATGTGAAATATGGCAGAATTCCGGAATCTCTCAAGGGAGAGATGAGGCCAGAACTTATCCGCCTGGGAGCAAATTCTTCGGGAATTGCCGTAAGGTTCAGCACAAACAGCAAGGCAATAGCTGCGCGCTGGAAGGTGACTCAGAATGTATCCCTTAACCACATGCCGGCTACGGGTGTTAAGGGTCTTGACCTTTATGCCTTTGACGGAAAGAGCTGGAAATATGCAGGTACTGCAAGGCCATCGGGAGTTGAAAACTTCTCGGTATTCATTAAGAACATGAATGGAGAGAAAAGAGAATATATTGCATACTTTCCGCTTTATGACGGAGTGGAATTGGTAGAGATTGGAGTTATGCCCGAGGCAGAGATAGGTATTCCGCAGAGTTCTCTCCTTACAAAAAGGGCAGAGAAAAAGCCTGTGGTTATTTACGGAACAAGTATCACCCAGGGAGGCTGCGCCTCCAGACCCGGAATGGCATACCCTGCAATTCTTGGCCGTATGATGGACCGCGAAACAATAAATCTCGGTTTCTCCGGCAACGGCAGAATGGACTTCCCAATGGCCAAGGCAATTAACCTTATTGATGCACATGCTGTTGTGCTCGATTGTCTTCCAAATACAAATGCCCAGATTGTGAGAGACAGCGCATACAATTTCATTAAACTTGTGGCTGAGAAAAATCCTGCGCGCAAAGTATATATGGTTGAAAATGTAATCTTCCCTCCGCTCTTCCTGGATCTAAAGACCAAAGCAGAGCTTGAGGAGGAGAACATAGAATGGAGAAAGGTATACGCACAGCTTCGCAAGGATGGAATAAAGAATGTAATCTTTATCCCCGGCAAAGATCTTCTGGGTGAGGACGGCGAAACAACCGTTGACGGAGTTCACTTCACAGACCTGGGATTCCAGAGATTTGCGAAAAGTCTTTTCCGTTACGTGAAATAACAGGCCTGAAAGCCTGTAATCCTTTTATCCGGTTAATCTGCGTAAGGATGGTAAACAACCTCCTTGCTTGACGGGAACTGAAAAACCCTCAGCCCAAACTGCGGAACGATAGCCATGATATGGTCAAAGATGTCTGACTGGACATTTTCATAGTAGACCCAGTCCTTAACCTTGGTAAAGAAGTAGAGCTCTATTGCTATGCCCTTTTCTGTAGGCTGAAGCTGGCGCACCATTGTTGTCATGTCATGGTTAACCTCCGGGTGGTTCTCGAGATACTTCTGAATATATGCCCGGAACACACCAATGTTTGTCTGACGCCTTCCGTTAACCAGCATACTGTTGTCTGTCTGGTTTTCCTGATTGTATTTGCTGATAACCTCTTCGGTGGAGTCGATATATTCTGTCAGGTACTTAATCTTGCGGAAATTATCGATCATCTCTTTGTTGCAGAAGCGGATGCTGGTCATGTCAATGATAATGGCACGCTTTATTCTTCTGCCTCCCGACTCCTGCATTCCCCGCCAGTTCTGGAAAGATTCGCTAACCAGCGCATATGGAGGGACAGTTGTTATAGTGTTATCGAAGTTTCGCACCTTAACCGAATAAAGACTTACCTCTTCTACATTTCCGTCTGCTCCGTATTTTGGAACTGTTATCCAGTCGCCCTGACGAAGCATATCGTTTGATGAGAGCTGCCACCCGGCAACAAATCCAAGAATTGTATCCTTAAATACAAGAATGAGGATAGCCATTGATGCACCAAGACCTGCAAAAAGGGTGGTGAATGAGGTGTCCAGCAGAATGCTCAGCAGCGAAATTGCTCCAATAAAGTATGCAATTACTGCTACAATCTGGAATATAATCTGAATTGGTTTATTTGAATAATCCTCAGACTGGCTGTAGATTTTTGCCATTGCCTTGGTAGCAGAGTGTATTGAGCGGATTATGGCAAAGACAATGAAGATGAGAGCACCCTTTTCAAAGAGTGTAACCCAGAAAACAGATTTAAGTGCAATTGGGGCGCAAAGGTAAAACACCATGCCGGGAAAAACGTGGGCAAGTCTTCTGAATACCTTGAATTCAATAAAGATATCGTCCCAGACAGCAGTTGTAAACTTTGCAATTCTGGCTATGATTCTGTGAACAATAAAACGGGAAATCAAATCAACTCCGTAGGCCAGCAAAAAGAGAAGTGTCATACTGATTATCTCGTCCAGCCAGCTTGCCAGCACCGGTGACATTCCCCAGTCTGTAAGCATCTTGTAAATTCCGTCAACCACACCAAAAAGTGCTGTGGCTCTTGTAGTTATTTCGTTTTCGATCATAAATTCTTATTTTTTATCTTGTAGTGAGCAGATTAAATAATTCTGTATTTATATAATAATTTCCGGTACCAAGCTTTTCCTTTCGCAGCATTTTATCATTTGCCAGCTTATTCAAATAGTTTGCCGCAGTTAATCTTGATACTCCAAGGTCATTCACGATAAATTCAATTTTTGTGTATGGATGTTTAAATAAATTGTTGAGAAGATCCTGACTGTAAAACTTATAATTATCTCTTAAGCGATGTTTATAATCAAGCATCAGCTCCCTTATTTTAATAATCAGTTCTATGGTCTCCCGAGCTGTTTGCTCAACTCCTTTTATCATAAACAACAACCACTCCTCCCATGAATCCTTTTCACGCACCTCTTGAAGAAGCCTGTAATAATCCTGTTTGTTTTTTATTATATAATTACTCAGGTAAAGTACAGGCAAAGACTGAAGTTTTTGCATAATAAGATAGAGGATGTTTATTATCCTGCCGGTCCTTCCATTTCCGTCATAGAACGGATGAATACTCTCAAACTGAAAGTGGATAACAGCCATTTTAATTAACGGGTCACAATCCTGGATAGATGAATCATTTATGTACTGCTCCAGATTTGCCATCAGCCTCATAATCTCATCATAATTCTGAGGAGGTGTATAAATTGTCTCCCCTGTTGAGGCATTTTTTAAAGCAGTCCCTGGTAATTTTCTGAACCCGGCCTGATTTTCTTCCAGTACCGCCTGAATCTGAATAATGTTGTTATTAGTGAGTAATCCGGTCCCGGAAACTAGTTCATACCCTTTTTTTAATGCAGAGATATAGTTCTGAACCTCCTTTGCATACTGAGATCTGTAAGTATTAAGCTCCAGTCCGGATTTATACAAATCATCATGTGTTGTGATTATATTCTCAATGGCAGAGCTGTCTTTTGCCTCCTGCAATCCAAGTGTGTTAATGAGAATGTTCTGGTTTGGGATTGTTGCCGAAACACCTTTGAGCTCTGCCAGTGCAGCATGTGCAGCCGGTAATGCTTTTAAGACCTTTTTAGTTTCAAAGTCAATATTCAGAGGTAATTCAGATAATCTCCAGGAGTTCATTTGTAAAGATTTTTTCAAAATTAATACAAATAAATTTAATTATGTATAGAAATATTAAAAATCTTTACATATACATATATAAACTCCGTTTTAAGATCTGCAGTTAACGGGAAGTGGCCTCAATCCCATAACTGTCAAAAATGGCTATGCAGCGGGCAATGGTTTCGGGAGATGGCTTGTCCATTGGAATATTATCCGGGTTGTAATTTGTATAGAGCTTTTCGTGTTTGCCCTTTGCAACATCGTGGTAAGGGAGCAGTTCTACGGTGCGCTCTTCAAAGCCGGGGAGGGAGGCGAGGAACCTGGCGGCAGCAGTTATGTTTTGTTCGTCGGCATTAATCCCTTCAATAAGCGGAATGCGGGGTGTGAAGCTGAAGCCCTCATTTGCCAGCATCCTTATATTTGAGAGAATAAGTTCGTTGCTCTCGCCTGTGTATTTTTTGTGCATTGCCGGGTCCATGTGTTTCATGTCTGCCAGAATGAGTTCGCAGTTTTGGGCAATCTCCCTCACAAGGGATTCGGTTGCATAGAGTGAGGTGTCAACAGCGCGGTGGATTCGAAGCTCTCCGCATTTGTCCAGAAGCTCCAAAAGCAGGGAGCGGTGCATCAGGGGTTCTCCCCCGCAGAATGTAACTCCGCCTTCGCTCTGGTCAAAGACAAAACTCTCCTTTTTGATCTCCTTCATAATGTAGTCGACGGAGAGTTCGGCGCCCGAGATTTCGAGGGCGCCCGTCGGGCAGGCCTCTGTGCACTGTCCGCACCCCACGCAGAGATTGGCGTCTGTTATAATCTCATCGTATTCCATTGCAAGGGCTGAGTTTGGGCAGTGCCCCACACAGCTTTTACATTTGATACACTTGTTGCGGTTGTGCATCTTCTCCTTTTTGGGGCTGATTCCCTCCGGGTTGTGGCACCAGATGCAATTAAGCGGACACCCCTTGAAAAACACCGTCAGGCGGATTCCCGGCCCGTCGTTGATTGAATATTTCTTGATGTCGAATATCAGACTCATCTCTTTGAATTTATGCGGTTAGTACAAGATAGGAAATAATTTCTGCTTACTAAATTGCACCGTTTTCTGTCCGGGAAATTATCTCCTCCTGAAGGTCTCTGTTCATGTCGTTGAAGTAGTCGCTGTAGCCGGCCATTCTTACAAGCAGGTCGCGGTATTCGGCAGGCCGCTGCTGTGCGTCGCGCAGGGTGGCGGTATCAACAATGTTAAACTGAACATGGTGGCCGTTTAGGGTAAAATAGCTTCTCACCAGAGAGGCCAGCTTTGCTATGTCGCTCTCTGTTTTTACGAGCGAAGGCAGAAATCTCAGATTTAAAAGTGTCCCGCCGGATTTTAGCTGGTCAAGTTTTCCAAGCGAGCGGATAACCGCTGTTGGCCCGTGTGTGTCTGCTCCCTGAGACGGTGATGTGCCGTCTGAAATTGCAGCACCGGCTCTTCTTCCGTTTGGAGTAGCTCCGGTAACCTTGCCAAAGTAGACGTGACAGGTTGTAGAGAGCATGTTCAGGTGGAAGCACTCTCCCTTGGTGTTTGGCTTGCCCTCAATGGCGGAGTAAAGATCTTCGTAAACTCTTACAGCTATTGAGTCTGCGTAGTCATTGTCGTTCCCGAAGAATGGTGTTTTGTTCACGATTGTGTGCCAGAGAATCTCATCTGCCGCAAAGTTGCTGTTCACAGCCTTCATGAGCCTCTCCATGGTGAAGCTCCGCTTGTCAAACACATGCCATTTGATTGCCGCGAGTGAGTCTGTGACAGTTCCCAGTCCGGTGCACTGGATGTAGTTTGTGTTGTAGCGGGGCCCGCCGTTGTAGTAGTCGCGTCCCTTTTTAATGCAATCGTCAATGACTACCGAGAGGAATGTCGCAGGGGCATATTTGGCGAACATTCTGTCGATGTAGTTGCTTACCCTTATCTTGAGATCTGTGATATAGTTAATCTGTGCAACAAATGCCGAGTAGAGCTCCTCGAAGCTTTTCCACTCTGCGGGCCCCGCCGTTTCAGAATCTTTTGTGAACCCTGCCTTTTCAGAATCTGGATGGATTTTGAGCCCCACCTGTTTTCCTGTTGC
>ERZ1645189.200-NODE-200-length-13945-cov-5.037797_pt1 | contig 13945 bp, 11 predicted proteins | sample MGYA00575350_ERZ1645189 | MGnify/ENA primary metagenome ERZ1645189 (study PRJEB40845, sample SAMN11283421) | freshwater sediment metagenome | isolation source: river sediment | host: Sediment | place: India: Jajmau, Kanpur | collected 2015-12-17 ...
CTGCTAATGTTTCAAGTTCCAGTTCGTAATTTTTTCTTTGTGTAACATCGCGGGCTGCAGAGAAGACAAGTGTATTTTTATATGGCACAGAGTGCCAGTTTAACCATTTGTAACTTCCATCCTTTGAAAGATATCTGTTTTCAAATTTTTGAACAGGCTCTCCTTTCAGAATTTTTGAAAATGCCGCAAGTGTAATTTCATGGTCATCCGGGTGCACAAACTCTATGAAAGGCTTGTTGGTAATCTCTTCTGCCGTGAACCCAAGAATTGTGGTCCAGGCTTTATTGAGTTTTAAAAAGTGTCCGTTAAAGTCAGAAATTGTAAGCATATCCGCAGCCAGGTCAAAGAAATTTTCAATCTGGTCGGTTTTGGCTTTTAGTTCAAATTCGGCCTTCTGCAACTCTTCAATATCATTAAACAGGCAGTGTATAATTCTGATATCACCCTTTTCATCACGTACAACATTTCCAGTTAAATTTACCGGTTTATCCCTTCCGTCTTTTGTTACTAGTGTTATACGCTCATCTGTCAGTTTCCCTCTGGAAATAAACTCACTGAATTTTTTATCAAAAATATCGCTGAATGGTTTTGCCAGAAATCCGGAGGCAGATTGGCCCACGCTTTCATAAAAACTAAAGCCTGTGAGTTCACTCCAGGCATTGTTAACATATAGTATTTCACCTTTGTTGTCTATTTGCTGATAAGCCAGCGGAAGATTATCCAGGCCATCTGTGGGAATTATTTGGCGTGCCATGATAGTTGATATTTGCATATTAAAGGTAGGCAATAAATCCATAAGGTGGAGAATAAAATTTGAATATTGCTACTTACCACCCGTATCGCTGTAATTGATTGTAGACCAGTAATATGTAATATGTCCTGACAGGTCACCTGTCAGGACATATTATGAAGAGTTGATATTCAGATGTTTATATGGACTCGGGTCAGATATAAACGATTCGGGTTATTTTCCCAGTTTCTCGTAGCCAATCATCTTCTCTTTTCTGAGGTGGGCTTTTTCTGAGTTGGTGAGTCCTTTCTTGTAGTCGTAGATGGCGCTTTCCCATTCACCGTAAATGGCGTTTGGAAGCACAATAAAGCGGGTTCCCCACTCGTTGCGGGCGCTGTCGGTGGCGGCGAAACGCTCTTCGATTGTACCGCCTTCGAATGCGGTTGTGAAGTCGTTGAGGTTATCGCCAAGAAGAAGGGCAATTTCAAATTTTGAGGCAACGGTGTCGCGGCGTGACTGTTTTGATGACTCTTCTGCCTTGAAAAGCATGTGTTCTTTATCGGCATAAGGGAGGTTCAGCTTAACCAGGTTTTCAAGGGTGGCATCAACCTGGGAAACTTTACGGTTGCTTATATAGAATACCTCTATGCCTTTGCCGGCAACCCACTGAAGAAATTCAACAGCACCGGGAACTTCGGGAGCGGCAGCCATCTCAACCCACCCGGCCCAGCCATCGGGGTTGTATTCGCGGTTCAGGATTATGTTCTCTGCTTCTGAGAAGCTGTTGTCCATTATCGTTTCGTCAAGGTCGGTCACAATTGCCAGTTTGGTGCCGGGGGCCGACTTTTCCAGTTTGAGCTCAAGCTGAAGCTTTGCAAGGTTGAATGCCTGATAGCAGAGAGCACGGTACTCAGCAGATGTCTGGTGGAAGAGAACCGGGTATGCCCTAACATCTGTCTGAACATCTGTTGTCTCTTTAACGGTGCACTGTGTGGCGAGGCCAATTGTAAATATTGCAGCAGCTGCAATTGCGAGTATTTTTTTCATATTTTAAATTTGTTTTTTGCTAACCTGACCGCAAAAATGCGAAAAAATTTCTGTAATGTTTTTCATATCTTTATTGTACTAAACTTTTGAACTATGAAAAACTACAGATTTCTTTTGTCGATTCTTGTTTTTTCTGCTCTGTTTGCCGGCTGCGGAAGAGACTCCAAAGTTATGGAATTTCCGGTTCCGCCTCGTGAGGCAGGAGTTACTGATGTGCTTGAACTCAAATGTGATCCTGTTGATACAGTACGGATTGCTTTTATAGGGCTTGGAATGAGAGGTGAGGGGGCTGTCTACAGATATACCTTCCTTGAGGGTGTTAAGGTGGTTGCTTTGTGTGATGTGGTACCGGAGAAGGTTAAAAACGCACAGAAGATTCTGACAGATAAGGGTCTGCCTCCGGCAGCCGAATATACCGGAGAGGAGGACTGGAAAACTGTCTGTGAAAGAGAGGATGTAGATCTGATTTATGTCTGCACTCAGTGGGATCTTCATACTCCAATAGCTGTCTATGCTATGGAGCATGGAAAACATGTTGCCCTTGAGGTGCCTGCGGCTCTCACGCTTGATGAGTGCTGGCAGCTCGTTAACACTGCAGAAAAGACCCGCCGTCACTGCATGCAGCTGGAAAACTGCAACTACGATTTCTTTGAAATGGCTACTCTCAATATGGCTCAGCAGGGGCTTTTCGGAGAGATTGTACATGCGGAGGGAGCATATATCCACGATCTCAGATTTCTGAATTTCAACGACACAACCGGTTACTGGAAAATGTGGAGGCTTAAGCACAATGCAGAGGAGAACGGAAACCTCTATCCTACACACGGTCTTGGCCCAATATGCCACATTCTGAATATTCACAGGGGTGACAGAATGGATTACCTGGTATCTGTTTCAACAGACCAGTTTGGTATGACAAGCTATGCAAAGGAGAAATTCGGCCCAGATTCTGAATATGCAAAAATGGAGTACAAAAACGGTGATATGAACACCTCTGTGATTAAGACAGCAAAGGGAAAAACCATGATGATTCAGCATGATGTCACAAGTCCGCGTCCATACAGCAGGATTCATATGGTAAGCGGAACAAAGGGCTTTGCCCAGAAGTGGCCGCGAAAGGGAATTGCCCTGGAACCAAATGGTCACAGCTATCTTAGTGACACTGCTATGGACTCACTGCTTGCAGTATATGAGCACCCGATTGTTAAGGAGGTGGGCCTTAAGGCAAAAGAGGTTGGCGGACACGGCGGAATGGATTTTATTATGGACTACAGACTTATCTACTGTCTGAGAAATGGTCTGCCGCTTGATCAGGATGTATACGATGCAGCAGAGTGGAGTTCAATAAGAGAGCTCTCATTCATCTCTGTTGCCAATAGCGGGATGCCTGTCAGGGTTCCGGATTTTACAAGGGGAGCGTGGGATAAACTAAAGGGTGTGAAGTATTACACTAAGCAGTAATAAGCGAATCCATACTTTCAAGCAACCTTATCTGAGCCCTTGCCCGGATAAGGTTGTGTTTTTCATATTCAACCCTGTAATACTTGTCTCCGTTCAGGTAGTCATCCAGAAACCTGACAGCCTGTTCGTAAGTGAGCAGCTTTGGCCCGAAAGGGAGCGACTCCAGCTCCTCAGGTGTGAGAAAGCCTTCAGTCACCTCCTTAAATCCCTTTAGAAATCCTTTGTAGATATCAAGGTCCAGCCCTACATTATCAAGGTTTTTATCGTCCTCTTTACCTCTGTTTGCACCTGAGCGGATTGCATCTCCCACATCGTAGCAGATATAGCCTGGCATAACTGTATCCAGATCAATTATGCAGAGGACCTCCGGCTCTGCGCCGGCAGAGTTTGCATCGAGCAGCACATTATTGAACTTAGTATCCTGATGAACCACTCTAAGCGGCAATTTGCCCTCCCTGCCCATCTCAACAATTTTTGAGAACTCTTCTGCCCGTCCCAAAAGGTATTCAGCCTCACTCTTAACCTCTTCATACCTCCTGCAGGGATTCTCTTTAACCCTGTTTCTGAGGCTCTCTATCCGCATTGGAGTGTTGTGAAATCCCGGCAGAACTTCACAAAGGGTCTCTCCCGGAAAGTCGCTAAGCAGTTTGTGAAAATTACCAAATGCACGCCCTGCAACCTTTGCCATCTCAGGAGTATCCATCCTCTCATGAGAGATAGTGTTCTCAATGAAGAGGAACATTCTCCAGTAATTTCCATACCCGTCTTTCTGATACAGACTTTTATCATCAAATTCCACAGGTGTGAGAACCCTTCTATCAATATCCGCAACACCCTGCTCAGAGAGTTTTCTCCTGATATGGTCTGTTACCAGTTTTATATTATGCTGAAGTCCCTCTACATCCCTGAAAATCGTGTGGTTGATTTTCTGAAGCAGGTAAGCGGGATTTTGAGGATTCTCGGAAGTTAGTTTGTAGGTTTTATTTATCAGGCCGTTCCCGAATGGAACTGCGCTGTATCCGGCAGGTATAAATGGAAGGTTGAGCATTGAAAAATCTGTTTCTCCAAATATAGCTTATTATTTCCAGCCAATGATATCCGCTATCTCAAGAATTACTTTGCTGATTTTGTCCAGCCGCCTCGGGAGCCGGCCCATCTTTTCGATTCTGGCCCTGAGGCGGGCGGCGAGCTCTTCCAGAGGCTCGCCACCCGCCTTCACACTCGCAGCAATCTCTTTTCCAAGTTTCGTAATTAATTCCCGTTCAATATTCCGCAGATCAACCGCCGCTTTGTCATATGCTGCAAGCTTCTCTTTTCTGCCAAGAGAGGCTGCCATACAGCGCAGCTCATCAACCTCAGCAATTGCTCTTCTGGTATCTTCAAGTTTTTTGATTGCCGGGTTTCCGTTGCTTTTTGCAGATGATTTATATTGATTGTTGAATAATGATTTTTTATCCATAACTGCGGGTTTTAATTGTTGATTTTACGGATTGCCTTACCGGCTGCCTTTGAGAGGCTCTGAACCTCTGTAATGAACTCGTCAATTTGCAAGCGTGCCTCAGTGAAGCTCTTTTTTCTCATTATTTCTGCCGCCATTTTTGAGTGTGCCCTTCTGAGAGATCTTACTGCACTCACTGAGGATTTTCTGATCTCTTCAAGAGAACCGGCCCTCTCCATAAGATTTACATAGCGTCTGTCTTCAGATATGTTCTCATAAGGCCTGGTCATTTTAAGAAATGCCAGATAGTTGCTCTGAAGACCCTCCTTTTCATTTTGAATGAGTGCCCTGATTTCACTTCCTGAGAGGATCTCTGCGAGGTTTTCACTAAGTACAGAGATGAGAGTGTCACCCTCCGAGATAAACTCCCTTAGCGCTTTGGTTCTGGCATTGTGAGCACTCAGTTCTGCCCCGTATCCAACAATTTTTCCCGCTGTAGCAGTTATCCCAACCGGCAGTGGCCTCGATAATCTGTAGCTGTTAAAGGATTCTATGAGAGAATCAAGAGCTCTTCCGGCAGATCTGAACTCCCTGCCCGGGTCGGCGACACGGTTGTCATGTGAGAGGGAGGCAAGAGCACGGGAGTATCTCTGAAGAATTTTGAGAGAGGCGTCCAGCCCGGCAGAAGTGGAGACTGCACTTTTCGAAATTAAACAGGTCGCATTCAGCTCAGAATGCCTCAGTACCGGATTTTCAAGAGTTACTGCATACCAGATTCCACGCTCCTTGCGAATCTCTGCCATTTCGCTGCCTATAAGCGAGGGATATGCCGATAAACTGTCGCATGCTGCGGCAAACTCATTAACACTTTTAAGCTGACTGCGGGAGAGTGAGGCGCAGCCCTGCGCAAGCAGCAGTATTGCAACCGCAATAAAGAGAAGAGCGGCTGCAAGGTTATTAACCTTACCGCCGCTCCTGATAATATTTACAAAATTCCGAATCGTTTTGTTCATAATTAAGTATTTGGTACTCAAATATAAACAAAATATTTTAGAATTTAATACCAATTATAATTCCCGATCTGATTCCTGCCCACGGTCCGGTAATATCTACCTTCACGCTGTTTGCGGTAACAGTTGCTGTCTGTTTAACCATTGGAATCTCCAGGCTCTCTATCTCCTGCTTGAGGTCTGCCTGACCATCTGCAGGAATAGGTTCGCTTGGAAGCCCGTCCAGAACTCCGCTGCTTACTCCGTATGCAGGGCCAAGAATCCACCAGTCAAGTGAAACATATTTTCCAAGAGCCCACTGTGCTCCAAACATGATTCCTCCTGTGTGGGAAGCAAGGTTTCCTGCCAGCTTGATGCTTTTCTCCGAAGGAACACCTCCCTCATCAACTTCAAATGTAATGTCAACATTGTTTACATCATAAGTGGCGTACCTGTAGTATGGCGCAATGTAGAAGCCGCGTCCGTAACCCTTTTTACCAAGGTAAAAGCGGATTTCTGGAGTGATTGCATAGTTTGCCATCTGGGCATGGTTAAGAATGTTGATTGGTTCCTGGTCTTCAAAATTTGCCATGTCAATAATCTTGTCCTTAAACGGGATTGTTGTGTAAGGCATTAATCTGAATCCGATTGCAGCAGAGACTCTTTTTGAAAGCACTCTCTCATACTGGATTCCGTAGTTTTTTAAGAAGAGAGAGGTTAAATTAACTTTTACGAAATTCATCTGATGTTTTTCAGATGCCTTTTGCGCAAACACACCCGGTGTAATGAGCAAAAGTAAACCTGTAAGTAAAAGAAGCTTTTTCATGGTTTTAGATTGTTAGTAATCTGAGATAAATTTACTACAAAAAAATATGAAACAAGCTAATTTTAAAGGATTTTTGCAGTATTACCCCAAAAATGTAAAAATATTTGTAATTTTAGAGACGGAATTTAATGAAAATTACACTTTCTCAGCTATGAAAACCCTAAAAACCAAACTCATTCTGCTTTTCTTACCACTTATGATTTTAAATTATAACAACAAGGCACTTGCTGCAGTGAATATTGTACCTAAACCTGTATCTGTAACAGAGAAACCGGGGATGTTTATAATAAACTCCAATACTAAAATACTCTTTAATTTTTCAGACGAACATAATGAAAATATTGCTGCGCCTGTAAATTCTCACATATCCAGATTCTATGGAATGAATCCGCTCTCTGTGGGAACAGCATCAAAACAGCAGTCAAATTCAATATATATTTCGCTAACAAAGAATCCGGCCATCCGTCCTGAGGGGTACCTGCTCGAAGTTGGCAAAGGCGGGGTCACAATTGAGGCAACAACTCATGCCGGACTCTTTTATGCCGTCCAGTCACTTATTCAGCTTATGCCTTCGGAGGAGGTGAAAATGGAGAAGACAGGTGTTCCGTTTGTTTCCATAACCGACTATCCAAGATTTGAGTGGAGGGGCCTTCATCTGGATGTTTGCCGTCACTTTATGCCAAAGGAGTTTGTCCTGAAATATATAGACTATATGGCTGTTCATAAACTCAATACTTTTCACTTTCACCTTACAGAGGATCAGGGCTGGAGAATTGAAATTAAAAAATATCCAAGACTTACAGAGGTTGGCTCAAAAAGAAAAGAGACAATCATGGGAAGAGGTAACGAGGCAGTGAAACTCTATGACGGTAAGCCTCACGGCGGTTTTTATACTCAGGAGGATATAAAGGAGATTGTAGCCTACGCTGCAAAAAGATATGTAACAGTTGTTCCCGAAATTGAAATGCCGGGTCACGCCCTGGCTGCTCTTGCCTCATATCCTGAGCTTGGCTGCACAGGCGGCCCGTATGAGGTAGCAACAAAATGGGGTGTTTTCAAAGAGGTGATGTGTGCCGGAAAGGAGAATACATTTGAGTTTTTGCAAAATGTAATGGACGAGGTTGTCGCACTCTTCCCTTCAAAGTTTATCCACATAGGAGGCGATGAGTGCCCTAAAGAGAGCTGGAAGGAGTGTCCCGACTGTCAGCAGAGAATAAAGGAGCTTGGTCTAAAGGACGAGCATGAGCTGCAGAGCTGGTTTATTACCAGAATGGAGAAATACCTGAATGCAAAAGGAAGGAACATTATTGGATGGGACGAAATCCTTGAGGGTGGACTGGCTCCTAATGCAGCAGTTATGTCGTGGAGGGGAGAGGCAGGCGGAATAGCCGCAGCAAAGGAGAAACACATGGTTGTTATGTCTCCGGGAACCCACTGCTACCTTGACCACTTCCAGGGACCAAAAGAGACTCAGCCTCTTGCTATAGGCGGATTCACCCCTCTTGAAAAGATCTACTCATATGAACCGGTACCTGCAGAGCTCTCGGCAGAGGAGGCAAAATATGTGATGGGGGCTCAGGGCAATGTATGGACAGAGTTTATGCCGAATCCCGCACATGTTGAGTACATGGTTTACCCTCGTGCAGCTGCTCTGGCAGAGGTGGTGTGGTCACCAAAGGAATCCCGCGACTACAAAAACTTTAAGGAGAGAATGGAGAAGATGGTTCTCAGGTATTACACTTACGGAATCAACTTCTGCCGTCTAGAGTTTCAGAAGTAGTCTATAACGCCTCCCGAACCATAAGTTCACGGAAGAAGATTGCATTCATGAACAATCTTGAACTTCCAAGCCAGTAAGCTCTGAAATATGGTTCATCCGAGAAATATACTACACCCTTTCCGGTTAAGATGGCAGGTGTACTTTTAAACATGTCTGAATAGCGTGTCTGAAGGTACCCTGCCATCAGCGGACTGGCAGTATATCTGACAGGAGTCACATATCTGCTTTTTGGCTCTGCAATTACAATATCTCTGCTTTTAAACAGCGGAATCTCTGTGCTTTCAAGTCCAAATGCAACAGGGTTTGTAACATCAATTGCTGCATTCATTATAACACCATTAACCCTTGATGTCTTTCTAAGGTCGAGGTACTCTTCGTATGTGCCCTGTTTAGTTGTGTCACCTGCAGATTTCTCCCTGACGCTCTCAATATTTGAAATACCCAATTCATTAGTGGTTCTGTATGCTGTTCCGGTTGCAATGACTGTTTTACCATCTCTCTTTGCCCAGGCAGAGAGCAGTGCTGTTGCCTCTTTGGTCATTCTGAGGGCACTGGTTATCACAATAACATTGTATTTGTCCAGGTTCATGCTTTCAAAAGAGTCCCAGTCAATAAGTGAAACAGGGATTCTGTAGCGGACATCCAGCAGATGCCACAGTTCGCCGGCACTTCCGTAAGATGCTCCCTTGCCTGTTAAAATCGCAACTGAAGGTTTTGAGATAACCCTGAAGTGGCTGCTTCCGGGATCTGTGTCGCCCGCACTCTGTCCTGCCTCGCAGCTGTAAATTTTCAGATTTTTATTTCCGGTTTCATTCAGTGCTTCATTGATTATTCTGTTCACTTCCTGAGGAGACATTTTCTGTTCAACCACAGGTATGCTGATGGTCCCCCTTGAGAACTCCCTCTCAGCTCCCTCTGCATAAAAGCTGAAGGGCTTGTCACAGCTTTTCACAATGATTCCCTTGTCCATAATGGAGTAGAGAAGCCTGTATGAGAAGTAGTCGGTCATCTCCATGAAGTAGACATAGTTACTCAGTTTAACCGCATCAATGCTCTTGCCCTTTCTGATCTGCTCTGAGCCGGCAATCTCAGCTCCTGCAATTTTTGCCTGGTCACGAAGTTCGGCGTAGCGGATGTTCATAGCCAGCGGAACTGTCCAGGCAGAAATATCGTAAAATGTGGTGTCCCGGAAGGTTGTCAGCCTTTCAAACATTGTCTTTACAACAGAATATTGCTGCTGCATGGCAGGTACAACCCATGCACTTCCCGGCTCAAAGCTTTTTCCGTTAATTGTTACAGCCTTTGTTAGTTCATGAACCTTTATATCGTGTGCCCTTAGCATGTCAATGAACTCCAGACTTAGCGAAATGTCCTTTTTGCTTCCAAAAACATATCCCTTAACCGGATCTGCCTCAGCCATCTTTTTTCTGTCTGCAAAAAATCTGCGCTGGAAATCGAACATCTCTGCTTTAAGTTCAGTCGAGGCCATAAGTGCAGATATTGAGCAGTAGACCTGATTGCGAACCATTGCCGCAAGAGTTATGGTTATGCCGTTTCTCTCCCTTGTCACACCTCTTGGATTTGGCTGTTCGTAAAGGATTCCGATTGCGCCGGAGAGGTCGGGGAGGGTAGAGCCCTTTCCTGTGTAGAAGTCGTCAAAATCCTCTTTCGAAAAGTGCATGGAGCCAATTTTTCCAAGCATCTTAGAGTGGTATGCCGATATCTTTTTTGTCAGCAGCCAGTTTTCGTCAGGTATAAGCGGATTTGTACTGTTTCTGATTCCGGGTGAGAAGAAAGTGCCGGTGGCGTTACCCTGCTCGTGGTAGTCATTTACCATCGCCGGAAGCCATTTGTAGAATACTTCAAGCCTGCTTTTGCTCTCCGGGTGCTGTGCGGGCAGCCAGTCGCGGTTAAGGTCAAACCAGTAATGATTTGAGCGGCCGTTTGGTGCAGGCTCCCTGAACTCTCTTGCATTCTCGTCGCTGTTTGGGGTCAGGTTTTTGTTTGTGTTTACCCAGTTTGCATAGCGGTTTCCGCCATCCGGATTGATTGAGGGAACCAGAATTATCAAATTGTTTTGCAGTATGTTTTTAATAAATTCATCCTCTGAGGCGGCCAGCATATATGCCACAATCACAGATGCATTCATCCCTGTTGCCTCGTTGCCGTGGACGCTGTATCCAAGCCAGTTTACAACCGGCATATTCTTAAGGTCCAGTTTTCCTGAAAGCTCCGGCTTTGCAATCTCCAGATTCTTCTCCCGGATCTTCTCCCTGTTTTTTATATTCTCCGGAGTTCCAATGAACATGTAGAGCATCGGGCGATTTTCATAGGTTCTGCCGGATTCGAGAATTTCAATTCTGTCCGATAATCTGTCGAGCTCCCGCATATATGAGACAAGCTGATCGTATGTGATATGCTGGGTCCCCGTTTCAAAGCCAAAATACTTTTCAGGAGACGGGATGTTTTCGTTAAATGTTCTGATATTTTCGGGAAGGTAGTAGTTAAGGTCAAACCTTTGTGCAAACAATACAGGTATTGCAAAGAACAACAATGCAACGAGCGTAAGGGTGCGTTTCATATTTTTAAGTTTAAGTTTCAGATTTTATTTGGAAGATTTTTGCCAGAATTCACGCTGGAGGGACATGGTGGCTTTATCGGCCTTGACGGTTTTGATAACCTCTGCCAGCTGATTTATTTTCTGCTCCATTATGATTTTTCCCAGCTCTGCCGATGCTCCGCTTGCCTCTCCGGCATAGTGGTTTGGATATTTGGAGTACCACCAGATAGCAGTATAGGCATTAGGCAGGTTCAGCCTCTTCTGCTCTTCCCCCGATTCTGCAGTGGCTCTCTCCATCTTTACAAGATCTGGTCTGATTGCAAGCATGGTTGAAGATTCACCCTCGTCTGCATGTCCTCCGGTTTTGCTCTTTCTCATTGAGCTGATAACCTTCTGGGTTTCGGCGTCAACGGAGGGGGTGAAGAGATAGAGCGAATAGTCGCGCTCTTTTGCCAGCTGAGTCTGGCAGAAATACTGAAGAAAATATGTGTTGCCCCCGTGACCGTTTACGAAGATAATTTTCTTGATTCCGTTTCTGGATATCTCCCTGCAGGTCTCCTCAAGAAGATTGTAAAGCATGTCGGGGCTGTAGGCAATGGTTCCGGGCTGATGCATTGCCTCAAATATCTGTCCTGCAAAATAGAATGGATATACAATTGCATACTCTTTTTGAGCCGCCCTTAGTGCACTCTCCCTTGAAGTAAACACATCTGTTCCCAGTGGCAGGTGCTGCCCGTGTTTTTCAATCACACCCATTGGAATAATGCAGACTCCTTCTGATTGCTTCACTGCTATCTCAAAATCTGAGGATGTCAGCTCCTCCCATGCGGCAGGAATTGGTTTGATATTCTGATTTGATCCGGCTTTTTGTGCAAACGCAGATTGCGCGCCTGTTGACAGTGTTGCGGCAATCAAAGCTACAACAGCAATTGAAGTTGTTTTCATGGGGTTTAAGTTGGTTAGTGTAAAAATAGAGAAAAAAGCAGAAAATTGAATACCGGATGATAAAATTCTTAACTTTAAGAAATTATCTAATTGTTGTAATTATGAACTTTTTGTATTTGTTAATTCCGGCTGTGGTGATATTTTTTGCCGCGGGAATCAGAATCGTAAGGCCTACTCAGAGAGGACTCATTGAGAGACTCGGTAAATACAGCAGATTTGCAAATCCTGGATTTCACTGGATAATTCCAATAATTGACAGAATCTTTGTGGTAAATGTGACTGAGCAGATGGTAGACGCAGAACCTCAGGAAATTATAACAAATGACAACCTTAATGCGAGCGTGGATGCCCAGGTTTACTTCCGGGTAAAATCAGATGAGGAGAGTGTTAAGGGTTCAATTTACAATGTAAACAACTTCAGATGGCAGATTGTAAATCTTGCAAGAACAACCCTTCGTAACATAATTGGTACTCTTACCCTTAAATCTGCAAACAGCGAAAGGGGCAAGATTAATGCAGAGCTTTACAAAACACTGCATACCGAGACCAAAGGCTGGGGTATTGAGATAGTAAGAACAGAACTTAAACAGATTGACCCTCCAAAGGATGTGCAGGAGACCATGAACAAGGTTGTAAAGGCAGAGAACGAAAAGATTGCAGCCATTGACTCAGCTACTGCCGCAGAGACTGTTGCCGATGGTGTTAAAAGGGCTAAAATTAAAGAGGCAGAGGGTGTTAAGCAGTCAAAAATCCTCAATGCAGAGGGTGAGGCCGAAGCAATCAGACTTGTAAACGAAGCCGCAGATAAGTATTTTATAGGAAATGCACAGCTTCTCAAAAAGCTGGAGACACTTGAAGCCTCTCTTGAGAAAAACTCAAAAATTATAATTCCTGCGGGCTCTGAAATTGTGAATGTTATTGGCGAAATGGCAGGGGTTCTTCCTCTCGAAAAGAAAGAAAAAACTAAAGTGTAATTATTTTCAGCTATATTTACGGAAAAATTTGAATGAGTAACTTTTCTATCGGGAACCTGCAACTATCGGTTCCTATTGTGCAAGGAGGAATGGGAGTTGGTATTTCTTTGAACGGACTGGCATCTGCTGTGGCAAATGAGGGAGGCGTGGGTGTAATTTCAGCCGCCGGTCTTGGTCTGCTGTACCGCGATTTTTCCAAAAATTATAACGAAGCATCAATCTTCGGACTTACCGAAGAGTTAAGAAAGGCAAAGGAGAAGGCAAAAGGGGTTATTGGCGTAAACATAATGGTTGCCCTTACCAATTTTGCAGATATGGTCAAGACTGCAATTTCTGCTAAGGCAGATGTGATTTTTGCAGGAGCCGGACTTCCGCTCGACCTTCCGTCGTTTCTTCCAAAAGATTGTAAAACAAAACTGGTTCCTATTGTTTCATCAACAAGGGCCGCACTTATCATTTGCGAAAAGTGGATCAAGAACTATAACTATATTCCTGATGCCATTGTTCTCGAAGGTCCTAAAGCGGGCGGTCACCTTGGATACAAGGAGAATCAGATTGCAGATGAAAAATTCTCTCTTGAGGAGATTCTTCCTGACCTTGTGAAAAACATTAAAACTGTTGAGGAGCAAAACAACTGCAAAATTCCAATCATTGCAGGAGGTGGAATTTATGATGGTGAGGGAATGAAGAAAATCATTGATATGGGAGCTTCTGCAGTACAGATGGGATCTATCTTCGTAACAACAGAGGAGTGTGATGCTTCTCCTGCTTTTAAGGAGGCATATATCAATGCTACAGAAAAAGATGTTGAGATAATCAAAAGCCCGGTAGGTATGCCCGGACGAGCAATCTTCAGCAAATTCATTGAGAGTGTAAAAGAGGGAAAGGAGAAACCTAACGGCTGTCCTTACCACTGTATCCGCACCTGCGACTACAATACAAGTCCTTACTGCATTATTAAGGCACTCTATAACGCTTACAAGGGTAACTTCTCCAAGGGATATGCCTTTGCAGGGAGTAATGCCTTTAAGGCAGAAAAAATCATGTCTGTAAAGGAGACCATCAAAAATCTGATGGACGGATTCCGCAAAGGCTGATTCTGAATTGCTCCGGATCTAACAACATTTAGGCAGAGAAAAAGAGAAAGTGCTTCCTTCGCCGGGAGCACTTTTTACCTGTATCTTTCCTCCAAGCA
>ERZ1645189.201-NODE-201-length-13887-cov-6.087695_pt1 | contig 13887 bp, 10 predicted proteins | sample MGYA00575350_ERZ1645189 | MGnify/ENA primary metagenome ERZ1645189 (study PRJEB40845, sample SAMN11283421) | freshwater sediment metagenome | isolation source: river sediment | host: Sediment | place: India: Jajmau, Kanpur | collected 2015-12-17 ...
CCGTTCACCATTTGTGTCTCAATACCCAATTGCTCCGCCAAAGCCGTTGCCGACCGGCCGCCACCGTGTACCAGCACCTTATAGCCTTCAATGGACGAAAAATCAGCCAGCAATTGTTTGAGTGTTTCAGGATTTTCAACGATTTTTCCACCGACTTTGATAAGGGTAAGGCCCCCCCGCCCCCCGAAAAGGGGATTTAAATCGGGTGTTTCAGTATTATTGGAACTATTAAATGTATTCACTTTATTTCTTAAATATTATCTTTTATCAAAAAAATCAAACAAATCACAGTTCAGACAAAGTCCCCCTTTGGGGACCCGATAGCTATCGGGATAGGGGGCTAAAACTGCACCAGTGAATACACATCCATTGCTTCATCCAAGCGTGTAATTCCCTCCAGTTCAAGCAGTTCGATCAGGAAACTGACGTAAATCGGATTGTCGCCGAACTTGCGCAGCAACTGCAACGAGGCATTAGCGCTTCCGCCGGTGGCAAGCAGGTCGTCGTGAAGCAGTATTACATCATCGGGTTCGATGGCATCCTTGTGTATTTCAAGGCCGTCAACTCCGTATTCCAGCTCGTACTTCAAACTAAAAGTTTCGGCAGGAAGTTTTCCGGGTTTTCGAAGCAGTACAAATCCAGCGTTGAGTTTATAAGCCAGAATACTTCCGATTACAAAGCCACGGCTTTCCACACCCACCACTTTGGTAATTCCCTTGTTTTTGTAGTACTCGTAGAGTGTATCGGTCATCAGCTTCAATATTTCAGGATTTTTCAGAGCTGTTGTAATGTCTTTGAACTGAATTCCGGGTATTGGAAAATCAGGAATGTTGCGGATGGAAGCTTTGATTATGTCGCTTGCATCACCTGCCCCCCAACCCCCAGAAGGGGGAGTTGTTGAGCGTAATTCACGATTATCTGTATTTTCGAGATTTATATTTGTCATTTTTAAAATTATTATTTGTTTTTCCTAATCCGTTTATTTAGAATGAATACTTATATTTATTTAGAATGAATACCTGCATTATTTTTCAAGAACTTGAATAATAAACAATTATTCCCCCTTCGGGAGGGTTAAGGGGCAGTGCTTTCCAGCATTTTTTTTATCACATACTGCGCCGAAATTTCCCGATTGGCCGCTTCGGGAATAACGATGGATTGGGGACTTTCAATCACATCATCTGTTACAATCATATTGCGGCGAACGGGCAGGCAGTGCATAAAATAAGCATTGTTGGTAACTGCCATTTGCCGTTCTGAAACGGTCCAGGAGCGGTCTGTAGAGAGAATTTTACCGTAATTCGGATCCTGATAAGCTGCCCAGTTTTTAGCGTAAACAAAATCTGCTCCTTCAAAAGCTTTCATCTGGTCGTATTCCACGCGCGCGTCACGCACGAATTTTTCGCTCAGTTCATAACCTTCCGGGTGTGTAATCACGAAATCAACATCCGCTTCGTTCATAAAATCGGCAAAGGAATTGGGCACAGCCTGTGGCAATGCTTTCGGGTGCGGAGCCCACGTGAGAACCACTTTCGGGCGAGCAGTGCGTTTATATTCCTCTATCGTTATCAAATCGGCAAATGCTTGCAACGGGTGCCCTGTAGCGGCTTCCATACTGAAAACGGGTTTACCCGAGTAATGAATAAACTGATTGAGAATGGTTTCCTGATAATCAAATTCCTTATCCTCAAACTGAGCGAAAGCCCTCACGCCAATGATGTCGCAATACGTTCCCATCACGGGAATGGCTTCCAGAATATGCTCCGGTTTGTCGCCGTCCATAATCACGCCCCGCTCGGTTTCGAGTTTCCAGGCACCCTGATTGATATCGAGCACCATGGTATTCATTCCGAGGTTCATTCCTGCTTTTTGGGTACTGAGCCGGGTTCGCAGGCTTGAATTGAAAAACACCATCAACAGCGTTTTATTTTCGCCCAACTGCTTGTACGCATAGCGGTTTTTCTTGATTTCAAGTGCTTCACGCACTGCTTCCCGGAGGTTGCCCAGGTCAAAGACGTTAGTGTATATATTCATATAAAGCCCCTCCAAACCTCCCCGCAGGGGAGGCTTTTAGTGTGTGAGATTAATTATCGTTTTTGTTAAAAATTAGAAAGGACAAATTTACGAAAAATATGTGGAAATTGTTTGAGTATAAAGTCTATTCAATGCAAAATTGCGGTTCAAAACCGCAATTTGCTATCATATTATTCAAAAAAAAATCACCCTAAATCAAAGTTCAGACCTTTACTTCGGCTCCATGGTTACCACCGGAATTATCATCTCTTCGAGCGAAATTCCGCCGTGCTGAAACGTGTTTTTGTAGTAGCTCACGTAGTAGTTGTAGTTGTTCGGATAAGCAAAAAAGTCGTCGTTTCCGGCAAAGATATAGGCGGAACTTACATTGGGGCTTGGCAGGCCGGCTTTGTGCGGCTGCAGGATTTCAAACACCTCTTTTTTGTTGTAACTCAGGTTTTTACCCACTTTGTAGCGCAGGTTGGTGTTTACGTTTTTGTCGCCCACCACTTTTATGGCGTTATTTACCTGAATGGTGCCGTGGTCGGTTGTTACGATAACCTTATAACCGCGGTGAGCAATGGCTTTGAACAAATCATACGTGGCCGAATGGCGGAACCACGACAGCGTGAGCGAGCGGTAGGCTTTCTCGTCGTTGGCCAGTTCGCGCATCATTTTGCTTTCGGTGCGGGCGTGCGAGAGCATGTCAATAAAATTGAGGACCACCACGTTCAGGTTGTTACCGTCCATTCTTGGAAGCTGGTCAATCACTTTCTGGCAATAGCTGCTTTCAAAAACTTTGTTGAATGAGAAGGAGTATTTCTTCCTGAAACGGTCAAACTGGGTCTTCAATAGCGCTTCTTCGTGGATATTTTTCCCTTCTTCGTCCTCTTCTTCCACCCAGAGGTCCGGAAACATCTGCTGAATCTGCAAAGGCATCAAACCTGAAAAAATTGCATTTCGGGCGTACTGTGTAGCGGTCGGCAGGATACTGCAATAGGTTTCTTCTTCGGTAAAAGTGTAAAATTCGTTGAGCACTTCGCGGATTACGAGCCACTGGTCGTACCTGAAATTATCCACCACTACCAGAAACACTTTTTCACCTTCGTCGAGCAGCGGAAATACCTTATTTTTCATCAGTTCCGGGCTAATCATCGGACGTCCGTTGGGGTTGACCATCCAGTCCATGTAATTCTTTTTGATAAATTTATTGAACGTGCTGTTTGCCTCATCTTTCTGCATCCGGAGCATTTCGTCCATATTATTATCCGCTTCGGCAAGTTCCAATTCCCAGAAAACCAGCTTTTTATACACTTCCACCCAGTTTTCCCAGGTCAGACTGTCGGATATCTGCATCCCGATGTTTCGGAATTCCTGCTGATAGGTGCTTGTGGCGTGTTCCGACACAATTTCGCGTTTGTGGATATTTTTTTTCAGTGTGAGCAGGATTTGACTCGGGTTGACCGGCTTGGTCAGGTAATCGGCTATCTTATTCCCGATGGCCATGTTCATGATGTCCTCTTCCTCGCTTTTCGTAATCATCACCAGCGGTACATTCGGATCGATGGTTTTGATTTGTGTGAGCGTTTCCAGTCCGCTCAAACCCGGCATGTTTTCATCCAGAAAAATGATGTCAAAACTCTCCTTCTGACACAGGTCAATGGCATCTTTCCCGTTTGTAACGGTAGTAACGCTATATCCTTTTTCTTTCAGAAAAATTACATACGGTCGCAGCAGGTCAATTTCGTCGTCGGCCCAGAGTATTCGGTTCATATATTTTTTATTTACGATTTACGATTTTAGATTTACGATTGGGTTACATTTCGCGCTTTTGTGTTGACTTTTCTGTAAAGAGTTTTTTAGTATTCTTTCTATTTATATCGATTTACATTTGTTTTTTTGTCGATTTTTTAAGCAGATGATTTTCAATAATTAATATCTTCTACACCCAATCGTAAATCGTAAATAAATAAATCGTAAATTATTTCAGGTAATATTCCCTCATAAACTCAAAATATACATCCAGCGCATTATTTTGAAGCATCTTGTTCAGGTTATCGCGTGTGGTTATCAGATTGCGTTTATTCATTCCCGATGTTGCTTTTACGATTGTCGGTTCCTTGAGCATCCGCAGGAAGTATGATTTAGCCACGTTGGCATCGGCAAATATGCTTACAAAGATAATACTTTCCCGCCCAAATTCTTCCAGTGTTACCTTCAAATTCATCGTTGCGTAGTTTGCAGCGTTGTACTCATCCAGCGCCTTTTTCACCTGCTCAAAATCAAACCGTCCGCCACGCGGGATGTAGAAAGCCACATAATGCGGTGCATTGGCTTGAAATGCATATAAAGCCCCCTCACCCCCCGAAAGGGGGATTTGAGCGTACTTTTCGGATATTATTTTCTGAGTGTCATCCTGTTTCGGTTCAGTTTGTTTAGATTTTTCAACTTGCTGTTGCTGAACAAGTTTTGGCTGTTCAGTCGATTTCGATTGCTCCGCAGGTTTTTGCCCATTAACAGATTGAGCAACTTCTTTTGGACGCTCTTTAAGTCCCCCTTCGGGAGATTTTGGGGGCTTTTGATTGACGGTTTCAGTCGGAATAGAAATATTTCGGTTTTGTGAAACCTCCTTCGGTTGTTCTTTAGCAATTTCAGCATTTTGCACAAAATCTGATTGTTGCATTTCCAATTCTCCCTTAAGAGCTTGTTCCGAACTTGTTTCGGGAGGGTTAGGGGGCAGATCTGTTTTTGTCCCGTCAATAATTTTTACCGTCGTTTGTTTTTTCTCCGTTTTTGGTGCATCAGCAGCTGCCAGCAATGCTGTCGGGACATCTTTGCTTAAAAATTCCTTTTCGAAAGCCAGGTAATCGTCCAACGTGAAAACGGTACGTAATTTTCCGAAATTATCTTCCGAAATTATCACCTGCTCCACGTGCATTTCGTCCATCTGTTTAGCCAGTTCTGTATCTGTGGCAAGGGTATTTTGGTACCAGATACCTTCGTTGTACGATGCCAGATTCATCACCGAAAGCGCACGCCTTCCTGCATCGACCTGAGTCAGCTGAAATCCGAAATCCTTAATCATAAACCGGGAGAAATTGAAAATGGCCAGGTTGTATTGCAATTTATTAATCGCTTCATTGTCAGCATCGGTTATGAGCATCATCCGGTGAGGCGCAAATTTCAGTTCAGAAAAACTCTGTGCTTTCTGTTCTTCCGGGGTGAGGTTTTCTTGTTCGCGTTTGGAGAGCAGCGAGCCGAATGTTTGTCCCTGTTGGGCAATATTTCCCTGTTTCAGCAGAGCCAGAATGTCTTTAGAAATGGCGCTGATGTTGCTTTCGGGATAATTCTCCACCAGTTCGTTCAGCGACTTTTCAAATTTTTCTGAACCTTCCGTTTTTCCGATACTGAGCGTGTTCAAAAACTCAAATTGGGGTAGCAAAGTGGAGAGCGGAAATTTCCGTTTTATCTCTTCTGTGCTGGCAAAAACGGTCTTATAATCGCTGTGCGTGAATGCCGAGTAGGTTTTTCCGTAAATAAAATCCTGCTCTTCAAACATTCGTTGCTGATTGCGGATAAAGTCCGGGTCAGCAAGCATTTCGGCATATTTGCTGTCGGCGTATTGCGCTAAAATCTCGCTGCGAAACTGATTGGCGAGTGTAGGGTTATTCTCTTTGGATGCCAGCAGAAAGCGGTGATACAGCGTTTCCAGAATGCGGTCGTCCGTACCAAATCGCTTTTGAAATTCTCCAAACGACTTGTAAGCGAGCGGATAATCTTCAATTTTATCCTTGTAAACAAATGCCATATTGTACAGTCCGGTGGCCAGTTGCTGATTTGAAATTTCTTTTTGAGCTTCGGTAAACGGTATCTGAGCCAGGTAAAAATCCACGCTTTTTTTGTCGGAGGTTTGCCTGAACGACGGAATGGCCGGATTGGTTGAAACAAATACAGAATCGGTGCGAGCAGTTGTGTCTGATGTTTCTGAAGCCGGATTATCGGTAAACAATGCAGCCGACTTGTTTGACCGCCGCCAGTTATCTTCCAGTTTGCGGTTTCCCCAGCGGCGGCGGAATTCCGATTTTCCGTTGTTTACAGTCATTGAATTGTAGAAATACCAATCGCCCGCGCCACCGCCTATCTGCTGCATTGGCATGGTGAAATCTTCCTCTATCGGATTCTGAGCCATCAGTTTGCCTTCTGCTTCCGCTTTTTCATCTTCTTTTATCTTTTCAATCACCCTGTTGATAGCCAGCAGACGCTCTTTTTCCGGCATCACGGACAATGCCTGCAAACTGTCCTGTAAATGCACTGTTTCGTACTCTTTCACCAGCTCGCCGAGTACTTCGGCGCGGTGGCTTATTTTTTCGTAATCATCAAATTCCTTGGTGTAAATTTTAGCAGCTTCGTCGTAGTACGGATGTGCTTTTACATAATCACGCTGCTGATAGTACAGATTGCCTAATATAACCAGCGCAACTCCTTTCTCAACTCCGTTTCGGGTGCTTTTTCCGATGGCCAGGTTGTAATTTTCAATGGCTTTAGCGCTGTCTTTTTTCTGGATGTAAATATTGCCGAGTGCTGTATAAATCTGGTCGAGATAATCTTTATTATTTCGGTTTCGGGCCATTTTTTTCAGTTCTCTTTCCATACCTGCAGGGTTGGCAGTTTTTACCTGTGCCAGATTGATGCGGGCATTAAAGTCCATTTCATATGGAGGTGTCGATTTGATGACCTGGGTGTAGTAATTTTCGGCTTCTTTTTTATTTCCGGTTTTTTCCAGCAGCTGTGCCAGCACAAATTTGAAGCGGTTCCTGAGTTTTTTATTTTTTTCCTCTTTTATTGCTGTTTTCAGAAAAGGTATTGCCTCCGGATACTGATTTTTCTTTATCAGCAGATCAGCATTTGTCGATGTATATAGTCCGATGTTATCGCCTTTGAGTTGATTTGGTTTTATTTTTTCGATCACATCCTCAGCTTCGTATATCCAGTCCATCTCGGCATAGGCACGTGCAATCCAGAGCTGAGCTGCCATTACCAGGTCGGGATCTGTAGCATAAAACCGTGTAATGTACGAAAAAGTGCCTACCGAACCCAGAAAATCTCCTTTGTGAAATTCGGCTTTACCGAGCTGCATCCAGGCATTCTTCAATTCAGGATTGAATTCATTTTGATTATAAAAAGCCTGATAATCAGGGTCGTTGTAGCGCTTGTAATCCCGTTCGGGCTTTTTCTTTATAGAGTGCAGTTTGATGGCTTTACGGCTTTTCTCGATAGTTCGGTTCATGTTGCCGGCAGCACCCGAAGTGTTGGAATGATTGCTAACCGGAAACATGTTGATTATCTGAGAGTAATCGTCCTTATTGGCTTTCGCAATGTTTTCCATCCCTTCGTTGTAGCTCGTATTCCCGTTGAAAGCAATGTTAAACCTGGTTAGCATAGCATGGTAACGACGGGACATGCCGGTGTTTTTGCTCGTGGAGCAACTGCTTGCCACGAGCAAAACCGAAATAAAAAAAATGATATGTAAAAACTTTATTCTCAATTTCATCAAATTTTCTTTAATACAGGGTCAGAATCCAACTTTTTTAAAACCGACAATCTGCTCTTTTATTGTGCAAAATCAACGAATAGAGCGTTAAATATTCTAATTACGGGCTTTATTTCTTAACTTTGCAGACTGAAAATTGTTATCTGTTTTTGAAACATAAAGCAGTTTTTTACATTACAAAGAACACTGATTTAGAAAGTCTGTAAATTTTTTATTAGAATGATTTCTTTAATTTTATTATTGGTTTTTGCCGGTTTGGTAGTATTTACTGCTACTTACTTCAACCGGAGAGGAAAAGATGAGCAAAATGATATTGTTATCAATGAAAATTCCGAATGTTGCGGTGCGCATGAAGTTTGCGAAAGGGATAATTTGCAAATAATTGACACAAAAATAGAATATTTCGATGACGAAGAGCTGGATACGCTGGCCGGAATATCGCCGGATAATTTCACGAAAAAACAGATTGAATCTGTTTCAGAAGTGTTTTATTCGATGCATGAAAACGATGTGGCGCCCTGGCTTCGCAGTTTACAATTGCGTAATATCCAACTGCCTGATTTTCTGCGCGAAGAAGCGCTGATGATAGTGGGGGAGAGGAGATAAAGCCCCTCCAACCTCCCCAAAGGGGAGGCTCCTTTTCAGAATGCTAAAAATCCAATCAAATTTTTATTTTGCAAAATCCCTCCCTTTGGGAGGGATTGGGTGGGCTATATGCCAAATAATCACTCCCGAAATTATAGCACTTGCTATTCCATATCCCCAGGTTTCGGCTTTTCCGATATTTTCCATGGCATCAAGCATTTCGCTTTCGCGCCCGAAATAAGACGCCAGCACTATGGTGGCATTATTTATGAAATGCACCAAAATCGGCAACCACAGACTCCCCGACCAAACCAGCAGATATCCCAGCACTGCGCCGAGCACCATTCGCGGTAGAAATCCATACATCTGAAAATGAATGAGGCTAAAAATGACAGCCACAATCCAAACTGCTGTATATTTATTAAATTTTTCCGAAAAAATATTCTGTAAAGCGCCCCGGCAAAACAATTCTTCGCCCAAAGCAGGTATCACTGCCATGACCAGCAGATTAAGAAGCAGTGCACTCGTTGAATTTACATCAAGCATTTGACGCGTGAGTTCTGCTGCGTTGTCTTCCATTTCCCGAATCTGGTTTTCCAGTCCGGAAAGAAACTCCGGAAGCACCATCTGCTCGTTGATATAGGCAAGCAGGTTGATAAACGGCGAAATGCTGAAAATAAGAATTATTGCCAGTATTACCTGTTTCAACTCCGGCAGACGGTGTAATGAATAGGATTTCAGCGGTTTATCGTACCAGAAATAACTGCAGATAATCGGTGGAAGCAAAAGTGTAAAAACGGAAAGTATCAGTTGATTGATTTTCAGAATATGAATATCAGCAGGATTACCGGGGATTAAACTTATCAGAGCCATTCCTGTGAAAATCAGGAAAAACATACATAAAAAGAGCATAAGCAATTTGCCGAATACTCCTGAGTTTTTGAATAAATTTTTAAGCATAGCAACTAAATGTGTGTACAAAAGTACAAAAAACCTGAGGTATTTTAATTTATCTGACTGAAGTGCGCGTTTTACAAAAAAAAATCTTCCATCTCCGGCGAGGAGTCAGAAGATTTTCAATACCCTTTACCTGAAAAAAAAATTAAACGCGGGGTTTAGCTTCTTTAACCACCATTGCGCGACCGTCAAATTCTGCGCCGTTAAGTTCTTCGATTGCTTTTTTTGCAGCAGCATCATCGGTCATTTCCACAAAAGCAAACCCTTTTGATTTGCCTGTTTCGCGATCTTTAATCACTTTGCATGAAGTTACTTCACCGTACTCAGCCACTACACCCTGAAGGTCATTTTCCCGAACTTTATAGCTCAGGTTTCCAAAATAAATGTTCATAATTACAAAAATAAAAAAGATTGAATATAACAGATTTGATAAAACAGAAAGAGTATTGAATGCGGAAGGCTTAAAAAACAATTTTCATTCAAATAATGAAATTCCCGAAGAGAATTGACTGATTTAGAACCTGACGAAAAATACACCAACTATTTTCACAGCAAAGAAATACATTTTTTTTGAATCAACAAACAAAAAAATAAATATTTGAACTTTAATTCGTTGTCAGTTAAATTATTGGCTATATGAGATGGCACCATTTACACTATTTTTTTCCCGAAAGGCACAAAAGCCAGTTTCATAAGCTTAAAATGCTGATTACCAAATGGAATGCCAATAATTGTGATGTAAAAAAGCACTCCGAGTCCCAGGTGTGTAAGTGCAATTGGCAGGCTACCCACAAAAAACCAGATAATGTTCATCAATGCCGAAATACACCCCGAAGAAGTATCGTTTTGAACAATTTTTTTCCCGAAAGGAAACAGGGCCAGTTCGGCGAGTTTCAAAGTTTGCAGCCCGAACGGAATACCAACGATTGTTATCATCAGTGTAAAGCTTGCCAATACATATTCGATGGCGATAAAAAATCCGCCAAATACTATCCAAATTATATTGCCGAGTGTGGTCATAATTGCAGCCCCCTAAATCTGCCAAAGGCAGACAGGTCCTCCAAGGGGGACTTTTTGAGTATTTATCAGGTTTTATATAAATAGAACTCGTCTCGAATTTTAAAACATCCTTTGGCGGATGTTTCCGAAAATAAGAGAATAAGTATAAATTATTCTATGTTTTCTTTTGTTTTAAGAAAGTAAAGATAACTTCAAATACAAAATCGAATTATCATATCGGTTAATGTAAAGATTTTCACCATTATTCATCTTATGCGCCAACCAAAAGTCCCCCTTGAGGGGGATTTAGGGGGCTGCTTAGGGTTTATCTCACCTGTCCATCCCCTTCAATCAGCCACTTGTAAGAGCAAAGTTCCTCCAGTCCCATCGGACCCCGGGCGTGTAGCTTTTGTGTGCTGATGCCGATTTCAGCGCCCAAACCAAACTGAGCCCCATCGGTAAATGCCGTAGAAACATTGGTATATACACAGGCAGCATCAACCTGTGAACTGAAAATCTGAATGTTTGAAGCATCTTCTGAAATGATACATTCGCTATGACCGGAACTGAATTTTGTGATATGCTCAATAGCTTCCCCGATATTTTTCACCGTTTTCACCGCCATTTTATAGTCGAGAAATTCAGTTCCGAAACTTTCAGCATCGGCCGTTTTCAACAGATTTTCGGCGTAATTGCCGGCCAAAACCTCATAAGCGTGTTCGTCGGCATAAATGATAACATTTTTCTCTGCCATTTTCCTGCAAATCTGCGGAAGGTCTGCCAGTCGTTTCTCATCGATTATCAGACAGTCGAGGGCATTACACACGCTTACACGGCGTGTTTTTGCATTGAAAACGATGTTTATTCCCTTTTCCAGATCACCGTATTCATCAAAATAAGTGTGACACACGCCGGCTCCGGTTTCAATTACCGGAACCAGTGAATTCTGTCTTACAAAGTCAATTAAACCCTTCCCGCCGCGTGGAATAATGACATCTACGTAGCCTGTGGCATTCATCAGCTCGGAAGCAGCTTCACGTCCTGCAGAAAGCAATGTTACGATATTTTCGTCCAATTCGCTGTTTATCAGTGTTTTTTTTATCAGGTCTACGATGGCAAAATTGGAATGATAAGCATCGCTACCGCCTTTGAGCACACAGGCATTGCCGGACTTGAAGCAAAGCGAGAACACATCGAAACTTACGTTGGGACGGGCTTCATAGATTACACCTATCACTCCGAAAGGAACCGAGATTTTAGTGATTTTCATTCCGTTTGGCCGTGTGGATTGCATCAGTATTCTGCCCGTAGGCGAGGGGAGTGATGCCACGTTACGTACATCTTCAGCAATTGCAAAAATGCGTTCAGGCGTAAGTTTCAACCTGTCGTAAAGTGGATTTTCAGGCTCCGTTCCTGCCAGGTCATAGGCATTGGCTTTTAGAATTTGAGCGCAATTTTTATCGATTTCATCGGCTAAAGATAGCAGGAAAAGGTTTTTCCGTTCGTCTGAAACCAAATTCAGGGAGCGGGAAGCAGTCACCGCCTTTTGTTTCCAGTCATTGGTATTTTTGACATTCATACTCATTCTTTTTTTTTGATGAAAACTGTAATCAGTTTTTTAAACTCAGTGTATATTGAACACGTTGTTTTTTTACAGGTAATAATTCTTGCAGGAATACATCCACTGGCGATATGCTATAATAAATTCAGCACACGGTCCAACTCTTTCGACAGTATATTTTTGAAATAGTCTATTTGCTCTATTTCTTTCATTATTTGCCCTACCGCCGAAGCATCGTTGGATTCGGCTGCCTTTTTCATTTCGAGCAGCATTTCTTTTCTGTTTTGTATAATCAGAGCCAGCTTATATTCGTAGATGTATCGTGGTGCGAGTTCATTCAGCCGCTTATCGTCGGTTTCGAGCTCGCGGAATTTTGAATGTATTTTGCTCAGGGTGTATTTCTCGGTTATCAGGTCGGCAACCAGCTGGCTGACAGCTACATCCGGATGATTCAGAAAATGTTTCTCCACATCTGTTGCTGAATCTTTTGGCAGTAGTTTGTATTCGCGCAGAATGGTATCAAGGACCGGATTTTGCAAGCTCAGATTATCCGTTTCCAGTTCGTGAAGTATATAATCGCTCACAGTAACCGGGGTGCTATTCTCACCGTTTTCATCGGTGGATATAAATTGCAGGTATGAACCGTACTTAATGAGTACCCGGATGATATTACGTTCTTCATTTTCAAATTTTTGTGCCGTTTGTCCCGGTTTCTCACTTTGCTCAGGTTTTGGCTGTTGATTTGCCGCTGTTTCGGTTTCAGTTTTCGGAGTTAGTTTACTTTCAAGCTGTTTGTTTTTTATTTTAGCGATTTCGTGATAAAGCATTTGCTCGTTTACATCCAGCAGTGTGCTGCATTCCTTCACATACTCCGAGCGTATAAGTTGGTTGGGAATGATGGCTATACTCCGCACAATATCCTGCACCAAACCTGCCCTTTTTATCGGGTCGTTTCCCACTTCGTTGAGCAGCAGCGAAGTTTTGAAACGGATAAAATCAACCGAATTTTCCTCCACAAAACGGATGAAATCCGAGGCGTTGTTTTTGCGGGCAAAACTGTCCGGATCGTCTCCGTCCGGAAGCAGCAGCACTTTGATATTCAATCCTTCTTCGAGCAGCAAATCGATTCCGCGTATTGAAGCTTTGATTCCCGCCGGATCGCCATCGTACAGTACCGTGACATTTTCGGTAAAGCGGTGAATGAGCCGGATCTGGCCCGGAGTGAGCGAAGTGCCCGAGGATGCCACCACATTTTCGATACCACTCTGAAACATGGAAATAACATCTGTGTAGCCTTCTACCAGGTAACAACGGTCGTGTCTGACGATGGCTTGTTTGGCAAAGAAAATGCCGTAAAGTTCGTTGCTTTTATGGTAAATTTCCGATTCGGGCGAATTGACGTATTTCGCCAGTTTTTCGTCCTTTTTCAGGATGCGCCCGCCGAAAGCCAGCACTTTTCCCGAGAGGGAGTGCACCGGAAACATCACACGGCCCCGAAAACGGTCGGCAACGTAATTATTCTCACCTTCGATAGTCAGACCGGTTTTTACTAAAAACTCCTTTTTATAACCACTTTTCAAGGCATCTTTGGTAAAACCGTCCTTTTCATCGAGACAATAACCGAGCTGAAACTTCCGGATAATGTCATCGCGAAATCCTCTTTCGCGAAAATATCCCAAACCGACTGCTTTTCCGTCAATATGATTATGAAGGATATTGGTGAAGTATTTCTGAGCATATTCGTTGACAAGCAGCATGCTTTCGCGGTCATTCCGGGCAGCTTCCTCTTCGGGAGTCATCTCTTTTTCAACGACTTCGATGTGATATTTGCGGGCAAGGTATTTCAGCGCTTCTACATACGAGAGCTGCTCGTGTTCCATGATAAAATGGACGGAATTTCCCCCCTTGCCACAGCCGAAACATTTGAAAATGCCCTTTGCAGGTGATACGGTGAACGACGGAGTCTTTTCATTGTGAAACGGACACAGACCGAGCAGGTTCACACCCCGCTTGCGGAGCGTAACGTAATCGCCCACCACATCTTCGATGTGCGCAGCTTCATTTATCCGGTCTATGGTAAGTTGGTCAATCAAATCTGCCCCCTAACCCCCAAAAAGGGGAATTTGTCGGTAATCACAGTTTTATCTAAAAAATATAACTTTTAAAAAACACAATTTTGAATTTTAGAAAACATTTGAAAATTGCTCCTTTTTACCCCCCT
>ERZ1645189.202-NODE-202-length-13861-cov-3.003911_pt1 | contig 13861 bp, 13 predicted proteins | sample MGYA00575350_ERZ1645189 | MGnify/ENA primary metagenome ERZ1645189 (study PRJEB40845, sample SAMN11283421) | freshwater sediment metagenome | isolation source: river sediment | host: Sediment | place: India: Jajmau, Kanpur | collected 2015-12-17 ...
GTGGGTATTTTTTTCGATACATTGGAACTATAGAAAACGGATTCGTTTCCGGCGAATACAATATGTTATTGTGGATACCGCTAAATCACTTTCGTCACCATTTGTGTTGGAATTGGTTCTGGAGTGAACACCCTACCATAGAAAATTCAAATTTACTGTCACTTCAATCATTGAAATCACCAACATTATCATATCCTCTGGATTCCCAATATCCTTTATAGTTCGTATCGGATGAGAGTTCAATCTCATCGACCCATCGTGCCCATTTGTAGCCAAGTTTGTCTTCCGCCACAACCATAAAAGGAAATCCCATTTCCGGCGGCAGCAGTATTCCGTTGGCTTTATAGGCAAGGATCAATTTTTTCTCTTTGATGACGGAATATGGAAGCGAAGTCGTATAGCCATCGGTCGAATGGAAGATGACGATGGCTGCGCTTACGTCGGGCTTAGCCAGTTCGATTAGTTCTTGAAGTAAAACCCCTTCCCATAGGATCCTTGCACTCCATCCCTCAACGCAGTTTAATGTGATCAATCGTTGATACTTGTCGAGTTCAAGAACCTCTTCATAGGTTAAACTTTGTGGATTCGCCACCAAGCCTTTGATCTTGAGTCGATAATTCGCGAGATCAACATTTTGGACGCCGTTGATCGAATTGTCACGGGGACCGACCGCAGGACTTAATATCTTTCCTTGATATTCCATGATTTCACCTTCGCGGAAACGTGCTAAAGAAGCCGATGAATGCGTATCCGGATCATCATCGATTAGGATCGAACAAGCGCCAAGAAACAACATTGCGACGATAGACAGAAATACCGTTCCTTTTTTCATGGATTTACCTGTAACAGGGTCTTTCTTTACCTTGATTATACGTCATAACACAACAATAAAACAGAAGGCGTAAGCCCTCTGATTTTGGATTCAGCAATGGATTTAATTCTACTCGAAATAACATTTCCATCCGAAAATAAAGCGAGGTTCAAATTGCGATGTGGCGAAGAATCTGCGTAATCATAGATCACATACGTTGATCAACGCTTCGGTCGCTGACTTAGGGTGATGATGATGACCGCGATCAGGATGATTCCGGCGGAGAGCAATGAGGTCGGAGTGAGGACTTCGTTACCGATCGCCCAACCTAAAGTGACCGCGACGATCGGATTGACAAAGGCATAGGTCGATACCCACGCCGGATTGACGTTTTTCATCAGCCAGATATACGAACTATAGGCAATGACCGAGCCGAAGAGGATCAAATAGCCCATCGCCCACAGTGATGTCGTCTGGATCGCGGTGAAATCGGTTTTCGCCCATTCGCCGCTTGCGATCGCGATGACCAATAAGAAGAATCCTCCGGTCATCATTTGAATCGAAATATTATTAAAAGCGGATGTAGGAAGTTTTGCGAAGCGGGAGTATAAAGAACCGAAGGACCAAGAGATCGATGCGGCGAGCAAGGCCAGTAAACCGATAAGATCAAATCCTTCCAAGGGAGAGGTCGAGGATTTGAAGACGAGGATGGAAATACCGAAAAGGCCTAAGACGATGCCGACCAATTGCGGCAAGGTCGGCTTCTTCTGATCGCCCAACCGCCAGTTGATCAACGCGATCCAAAGAGGAACGGCGGAAATCATCAAGCTAGCGATCGCGGAGGGTACGCGTTGTTCGGACCATGCGACCAAGCCATTACCGATAAGAAGCAACAGTGTTCCGACGATCGCCGCATTCTTGATTTGATTCAGGGTCGGGAGTGGATCTTTACGCAATCTTCCGACGGAAAATAAGATCAATCCGGCGCTCATATGACGGATTCCACCCATGACAGCCGGGGTAAAGTCCGCCAAAGCGAATTTCATGCCGAGGTAGGTCCCGCCCCAGAATAAGTAAACCGCCAGAAACGCCAGGACCGTCATCACTTGCTTTTTCATGTTATCCTCCCCGAAAACTTTCTGTCATTATATCATAGTTCGAGGATTTCAAACTTGCTTAGTAAAAGAACTCCGTAAGGAGTTCTAGAGTTTCGCTACCATTAAGTTTTGAACCGCATCGGCGACATCTTCGACCCGATCCAGTACGTCTTCCATACGTTGATAGATCTCTTTTTTCGAGATGATCGTTAACGAGTCAACGTTGTTTGTGAAGAGTTCGCGCATGCTTTCAAGGTAAATGCGGTCGGCGACTTCTTCCAAATCGTTGATATCCGCGACCAACTGGTTCATCGCTTTTAAGTCGAGCTTTTTGAAATGATGTAAGGTTTCCATCAGTTCGACCATCTTGCGGCAAGCTTTGACCATCGTTTCGATGAATGCTTCGTAATAACGGTCCCCGGTCGAGATGTTTAACATGTAGCAATGGGCGGCGACATAATCAATGTGGTCGGTGACATTCTCGATCGCCTTTAAGATCTCGACGAAGTCGGTTTGATCGATCGGCGTGATAAACGCTTCGTCGATGACACGCATCGAAGCATGGACATGTCGATCCCCTTCGTGTTCGATCTCTTTGATTTTACGTAATTCCTCGTAGTTCAAGTTTGCGTCCGCAAACGCGATTTGAAGCGCTTCGGCGGCGCGTAAGGTGATTTTCGACCCGACAACGAACATTTGGAAATAATCGACGTCGGAGGGGATGATGATTTGTTTGATTTGTTTGAATATGTTTTTCATAGTGTGTCTCCCTTACAGAACGATGGCACGGATGACCGTTGCGAACAGATATCCCAAGAGCATGCAGGCCGGAAATGTCAGCACCCATGCCGTAACCATTTCCTTTGCGATGCCCCAATCGACTTTATTCAAACCTTGCGAAGCGCCCGCCCCCATCATGGCGGTGGCCTTCGTGTTGGTGGTACTGAGCGGAATTCCATATTTAGTCGCTAACAACATACTGACGGACGCGACGATTTCGGCGGTGAATCCTTGGTACTTTTCAAGTTTCACCATGTCCATGCCCATGGTTTTGATGATTCGATAACCGCCGATGGAGGTACCGACCGCCATCAATACCGAACAAAACACCATGATCCAAATCGGAATCGACATGGTTCCGGAAATCGCGGGGTAGATTCCTCCGACCACTAACGCAAGGTACATGACACCCATGAACTTTTGTCCGTCCTGTGCCCCATGCGTGAACGCCATCAACATCGCGCTGACGATTTGTCCCCGGGAGAAAAAACGGTTGGCTCTACGTCGCTTCGCGTTGGAAGACAAGAGTTTAACCAGTTTCGTTCCATAAACACCGAAAACGAAACCGACGAACGTGGATATGAAAAGTCCGATGAAGACTTTCTGGATCGATCCCCAGTTAAACGAATCGAATCCGTTCAGCGACATCCCGGCTCCCATCAACCCGGCGATGAGCGCGTGGCTTTCACTGGTCGGGATGCCATACCGCCACGCAGAGACCGCCCAGAGCACGATCGCCAATTGGGCGGAAGCTAAGGTAATCAACCCGGCATTCCCACTATCGATCGATACGATGCTTGCGGTGGTCATCGCAACCGCCGAACCGGCAAGGAAAACACCGAGGAAGTTTAGGATCGCCCCCATCAGGATCGCCGCGCGAGGGTGAAGGACACGGGTCGAAACAACCGTGGCGATGGCGTTCGGCGCATCGGTCCACCCGTTCACAAATACCGAGGCGCCAACCAAAATCAGCGCAAACAACAATAATGGACTCATAATTTCTCCTCATTTTTAACGTCTTCAGATTCCCATTCGTTGAAAAAGTCATCCAGGAATTTCACTAGGATTCCATGGCGTCGCTCTGCGATACGCCGTGCTGTCGGTGTGTTCATCTGATCCTTCAGAAGCAATAGTTTCTCAAAGAAATGATTGATCGTCGTACCCTTGTTTTTCGTATAAGCGCTTTGATTCATCGAGAGATCCGGCTTCTGCTCGGGATCATGCATGACACGTTGGCGACTTCCTCCGAATGCGAATGCCCGAGCGATTCCGATCGCGCCGATCGCATCCAAACGATCCGCATCCTGGACGATTTTACCTTCCAAGGATTCGCATGCTTTACTATCCGTGCCTTTAAATGACAACGTACGGATGATATCTTCGATCGCTTCGATCGTTGTCGGATCGACATGATGCTCAACTAAAAAACGATGCGCGCTCTCCGTACTCCCCATCGGAGTACCGAATAGTTTCGCATCATCCACGTCATGAAGGATTGCCGCAAGCGCAACGATTTCTTTATCCGCGTTTTCTTGTTCCGCCATATAAATCGCCGTACGGTAGACGCGAACGGTATGGTGAAAATCATGACCGGAAGCATCATGTTCGAAGCGTTGTTTCGCAAAATCAAGCGCATTTTTTAAAAGATCCATGGTACCTCCCCGAACAGTTACTATCGTAACATACTCTGGTTGAAGATAACAAAGAATATCGAAAATTATCGGATGCAACCTTATAAAAAAACGACGCTTACGCGTCGTTGTCTGTCTATTTCTTGGAGTTCCCGGGATTTTCCGGTTTCCCTTTCGGGGCGTCGATGTCGGTCGTTTCATGGGTTGCGGACCACAGTTCTTTCACGTCCGCCAAAAGAGCGTCGAGATCTTCTTCGGGATTCTCAAGACGCAGACGGAGTGCGCTGACATCTTCGTTCTCGCGTTCCAGTTTATCGATGAAACGTCCGATATTGGTACGTTCCTTATTTTGATTCTTCTCGATGATTTCAGCACGTTTCTCTAGATTCTGCTTGTTGGCGGGATCGCTGAAGTATTCTCCGGCCGTCAGCCAAACTCCGTCGTGCTGTACCATTCCGTTGATCACATACATGCCAAGCGGAACTTTCTTCTCTTGCGACTCGAACCACTCGATTTTGGAGGCTTTCATTATGACGACATGGTAATCGGAGATATCCCCGCCCGCCAAGATCATGCTTTTCAAATTTCCTTCCAGTTCTTCCGTGGCTTCTTCTTCCTCGTCATCGGTATTGACGGTCGTCACCAACACGTAATCTTCATCCAAGTCTTCAGGATTCAAATAGCCGGCTTCTTTCGCCCAATCAAGGATCTTCTGGGTCGCTTCGGTCGCAGGTAATCCGACCAAGGATTTGGTATCGAATTCTTTCGCGTCTTTATTGACGGCTTTAACGCGGATTACGATACCTTCCGCATCGACGGATAACTCGAAACTCGGGTTGATGTCGATCGCGACGATCGATACCGTCTTCGCAGCTACGTTGAACACGCCGTTATTGAGGAGTGTCAGTCCAAGGGCGAATACCGCAAGGATACTTAATGCGGACATTCCGATTCGACGCAGTCTTTTTTCGCCGGTCTTCTTGGCGATCTTCGTATGAATGGTCATTAACATTTCTTCTTGATTCAACGCATGCTGATCGACAGCTTGTTTCAGGTTGTTCATGGATGATTTCATCGAATCTTTCGATTGGATGCCTTTCATTAAGGTAGTGTCGATTCCTATCGATTTCGTTGCATACTTTTTTAAAGATTGAGTAATTCCCGGATTTTTTTAATCGAACGATAGTATCTCGCCTTTATTTTTTCCTCTTGCATATCGAATTGCGTCGCGATTTCCAAAAAAGTTAAATCATAATGGAACCTTGCGACCAAAATTCGTTGATCCAACAATGGAAGTTTTGAAATGCTTGCCCAAATTTGCTGGGTCGTGGCTTGGTTGATGGCGGACAGCTCGGTATCTTCATTCGCGACCACTTTGTCTTCAATCGGTTCGATATCGTCTTGCGTGATAAAACGTTTGCTTGTTCGATAAAAAGCGGCACATTGGTTTTCCGACATCCGGATCAGATATGCCTCCGGGTTTTCGATGTTTTTCTTTTTACGGATCACATTTATGAAATAGTCCGCATACACATTCTGTAGGATATCCCGTGCGTCTTCAACATTATCCATTCTGAAAAACACATATCGGCTTACCGACGGGAAGGTTGTCGCATAGATTTCCTCAAACCGTTGTTTCTCATCGTTTTTTCGTTTCATGTCGTTACCTGCCTAAAGTTTAGTCGATAGCCGAATCATCGTCAATCGGAAAAGAAAACGTGCAGGGCACGTTCTCGATTACTTGTTCAATGTTTTTTTGATTAACTCGACCACTTCATCGCAGGTTGATTTGGTTAAGGCTTCTTGGGCAAGGACTTTCATACTTGCGAAACTGAGCGAACGGACCATTTTGCGGGCTTGTAAGATCGAACTTGCGGACATTGAGAATTCATCCAGACCCAGTCCAAGCAATACCGGAACGGCCATCTCTTCGCCGGCCATTTCGCCGCACATGCCGACCCATTTGCCTTCTTTATGAGCTCCGTCGATCGTCATCTTGATAAGACGAAGGATGGCGGGATTATACGGTTGATAGAGGTAAGAAACTTTCTCGCTCATGCGATCGGCAGCCATCGAGTATTGGATCAAATCGTTGGTTCCGATCGAGAGGAAGTCGGCTTCTTTCGCGAATTGATCGGCCAATACCGCCGCGGCCGGAATTTCGACCATCATCCCGATTTGGAAATCATCGGAAACGGCGACTCCTTCGGAAATCAAGGTAGCCTTCTCCGTCAAAACGAATTCTTTCGCCTCACGGAATTCGTCCAAGGTCGCAATCATGGGGAACATGATGCATAACTTCCCATAGACGCTTGAACGCAATAAGGCACGGACTTGCGTGCGGAAGATATCTTTCCGGTCTAAGCAAAGTCGGATTGCGCGATAACCTAAAAACGGATTCATTTCATGCGGGAACGGTAGATACGGAAGTTCCTTGTCTCCGCCGATATCCAAGGTACGAACGACGACCGGACGTTTCCCCATCTTTTCCAAGACGGTACGGTACGCATAGAATTGGTCTTCTTCACTCGGCAAGGATTGCGCATCCATATAAAGGAATTCGGTGCGATACAGACCCACGCCTTCGCCGCCGTTTTCCAGCACATTCTCCGCGTCTTTCGGATTACCGATGTTGCCGACCAACTCGACATGATGACCATCGGTGGTTACGCTGACCGCATCCTTAAGGACTTTCAAACTCGCCTTCAGTTCGATATATCTTTCGGCTTTCTTCGTGTAATCATGGATTTCTTCTTCGGTCGGATTTACGATTACGATTCCGTCCAACGCATCCAATACGATGAAATCGCCATGATTGACCTGTTCCAACAAGCCAGTGATCCCGACGACCGCCGGAATTTCCAGTGATCGCGCCATGATGGCGCTGTGGGATGTCCGTCCGCCGATTTGGGTGGCGAATCCTTTTGTGAACTGACGATTGAGTTGTGCGGTGTCGGAAGGCGTCAAGTCGTTGGCGACGATTACCGTTTCTTCATCGATGAGACTCAAGTCAGGCAGAACTTTTCCTAAGAGATGACATTTGATACGGAACGTTACATCTTTGATATCAGCCGCACGTTCACGGAAATAAGCATCGTCCATGGATTCGAACATCGTAATGAACATATTGCCGATCTCATTGACGGCGAAATCAGCGTTGATATTTTCCGATTGGATCATGGCTTCGATCTGTCCTGTGAATTCAGGATCATCACAGACCATCAAATGGGCATCGAAAATCGCCAACTCTTCATCGCTTAAGCGACCTTTCGCTTTTTGTTGGATGACGACGATGTCTTTTTTCGTCTTCTCCAAACTATCCCGGAAATGTTCGATTTCCTTTGTGGGGTCGACAATTTTCTTTTCGATATCCAATACGGGTTGTTCGAGTTTATACGCTTTGGCCAACACCACTCCGGATGAAGCCGCTATCCCTTTTAACATACGTTTCCTCCTACTGTTTTTTCAGTTTGATACATTCCGCGACCTCGCCCATCGTCTTCAGAGCCAGGAGTTCGTCATCTTCGAAGACAAGATCGTACTTCTCTTCAAGTTGTAAAATCATTTCAACCAGATCCAACGAATCGATGCCAAGGTCCTTTAGAGAGGTTTCCAAGGTGATCGTATCCTCGTGCCCGGACTTGTTTGCGATGAGTGTCTTCAAATACTCGTACGCTTCCATTTTAGGCACCTCCTCTGTGTAATTCTAGCATGAATCACCCATGGAGACAATTTAAAAATGCTTGCATGGAGCGTCCCTTCAATCGGTAATAAGTCGTTTTCGCATAAAATTCCATCCACCAATTTTTGGGGGAAGATTCTAGAAAATCATGGGCGATGATTCGATATTCATCCGCATCCAAAGAATGAAGCACATCGTCGATCGTCAAAATATACGCCAATGCGTAGACGGTCGATTCTTCTTTGATTTCGCCGACCAATCCTTGGACTTGGATCGATCGTTTGAGTTGATGATACGATCGGCAATGGAATTTGACTAACGTTTCCATTTCCTTAAAATTATAGTTATTTTTCATGAAGCTCACCGCTTTCACTCTATGCGGTGAAATGATTATTTCCTGAGAAATCTTTTAGAAAAAGAAAAGAAGCCGTTACGGCTTCAAGTTACTTTAAACGTGTGCGGTATTCCGCGATCTCCGCTTCGCTTCCCCAAACAAAGTGACCCGGTTTGATCTCAACGAATGAAGGTTGATCATCTTGATAGTCATGGAGATCGGCTTGATAGACCATCAGTTCTTTTGCCTTTTCACTGATCGGATCCGGCATCGGCACTGCGGACAAGAGAGAACGGGTATAAGGATGCAATGGATTCTTGAATAATTCCTCGGTCGGCGCCAATTCAACGATCCGGCCTAGGTGGATGACCGCGATGCGATCCGAAATGAAACGAACGACGGATAAGTCATGCGCGATAAATAAATAGGTCAGCCCCTTCTCTTCTTGAAGATGTTTCATCAAGTTAAGAACTTGGGCACGGATCGAAACGTCGAGCGCGGAAATCGGTTCATCGGCGATAATCAACTTCGGTTCCATGACCATGGCACGCGCGATCCCGATACGTTGACGTTGCCCACCTGAGAATTCATGCGGATAACGGGTTACGTGTTCCGGTAATAACCCGACTTCTTTTAAGGCGTCCAATACTTTTTGACGCCGGTCGGCATCGTTCTCAAACATTTTAAAATTGACTAAGCCTTCGGAAACGATATAATCGATCGTCGCGCGTTCGTTCAACGAAGTCGCGGGATCCTGGAAGATCATTTGGATGTTCTTGATGACCCACTTGTCTTCTTCAGGCGTAAGTTTTTGGTTAATGATCTTACCGTCGAACTCGATGGTTCCTTTGGAAGTCGAGTTGATACGAATGATCGAGCGACCGATGGTCGTTTTTCCGGAACCGGATTCTCCAACCAACGCGAATGTTTCACCGCGATAGATATCGAAGTTCGCGTCACGAACCGCTACGAAACGATCCTTACCTTTCGGAAAGCTGACTTCGAGGTTTTTAACCGATAAAATGACGTCGCGGTCCATTATTTCACCTCACCTTTCAAAATCATCTGGATTCGACCATGTAAATCATGGATCGCCGTCGGAGGTTCCACTTTCGGAGCACGCGGATCCAATAACCAAGTCTTGGCCATATGGGTCGGCGTAATTTGGAAAAACGGAGGTTCCTCTTCAAAATCGATTCCGATCGCAAACGGATTCCGCGGAGCAAAGGCATCGCCTTTGATTTCGTTGAAGAGCGACGGAGGTGTTCCAGGAATCGAATACAGTCTCTCACCTTTGATGCCAAGCTGAGGTAGACTGGATAAAAGCGCCCATGTATACGGATGTTTCGGCGAATAGAAGATTTCTTCGCAAGTGCCGACTTCCACGATCTGACCGGCATACATAACGGCGACGCGTTGAGCTACGTTCGCGACGACACCGAGATCGTGGGTGATATAGATGGTCGTGAAACCAAATTCTTCTTGAAGGTCTTTGATCAGTTTCAAAATCTGCGCTTGAATCGTTACGTCCAACGCGGTGGTCGGTTCGTCGCAAATCAAGATGTTCGGACGGCAAGCCAAAGCGATCGCGATAACGATGCGTTGACGCATCCCACCGGAATACTGGAACGGATACTCATTGAAACGATCGGCCGGGTTGGGAATACCGACACGGTCCATCAAGTCGATGGCGATTTGTTTCGCTTCGGCTTGTGTTTTTCCTTGATGCTTCGTAATGACTTCGGTGATCTGCGAACCGATCGAGCGGATCGGGTTTAAGGACGACATCGGATCTTGGAAAACCGTCGCGATTTTCGGACCGCGGATTTTTTCCCATTCACGATTGTTTTTGATGGCTGCCAAGTCGCGATCCTCATAAAGGATCTTACCGTTGGCGATGCGACCGTTGCTTTCCAGCATCCCGGTGAACGTCTTTGTCATAACGGTTTTACCCGAACCGGATTCCCCGACGATCGCCAGGGTCTCTTTTTCATATAAATCAAACGACACGTTGCGAATCGCCGTCAACTCGCGGTTACGAACTCTGAATTTGACGACAAGGTCACGAACGGACAATACGACATTTCTTTCCATTGGTTACCTCCTACATGTGTGTTTTGGGATCGGAAGCATCTGCGAAGGTCTGTCCGACGATATAGAATGAAACGGACAAACTGGCAAGCATGGTTACCGGAATCCAAAACAGGTATGGGTAGGCATTGATATAGGATGTATACTGACTGATCAAGCGACCCAGCGAAGGTGTCGCGGAGGTCAAACCGATCCCCATAAACGACAAGAACGCTTCCAGGGATATGACCGTCGGGATTTCACGCGATAACAAAGTAACGATGACCGATGTCAAATACGGAAGAATGTTTCTCGAGATCATCCGTGGTGTCGGAGTCCCTAAACAACGCGAAACCAAGTTGTATTCACGGTCACGAATGATCATGACTTGGGTACGGATAAAGTAAGCGATGGGGAACCATCCCGTGATGGTCAAGGCCATGATCAAATTCCAGAAACCATAGCCGAAGACATACAACATCATGGTAACGACCAATAAAAACGGAACGTTGGCGACGATATTGTAGAGTTCGAGTAAGTATTTGTCCGCTTTCTTTGAATATCCCCAGAAAGCCCCTACCGCAATCCCGATCACCATGTTGAGACCGGTCGAGATAAATGAAATCAAAATCGAGGTGCGTGTTCCAGCCCATGCGGCATCAAAGAGCGAGTTGCCGACATTGTCGGTACCGAACAAGTATTTCAAGTTCGGGGCATTGAAACGAAGGGAGAAATCAAGGATATTCGGAGAGGATAACGGATTATATCCGGAAAACAAGGGCTGAATCATCGCCATCACTGTGATGAACGTCGCGAGAATCAACATCGCGATCGAAAGTTTGCTCTTAAAGAACGTACGGAACACGGATTTCCAATAGGAATAATGCGGTGCGGAGATGTGCTCCGACGCGGACTCGTCGATTTCGACGAATTCGAACTTCTTGTCAGCCATTAGTTTCTACCTCCTTTCGTATCCAGATGAATGCGCGGATCCAGGTAGGTAATCAGTATGTCACCCAATAACACGGATAAGATCGAGAGCGCGGTGAAAATGAACGTCAATGCGATGACTACGTTATTATTGTAAGCGTTGATCGAATCCGGCAGCATTTTGCCCATCCCCGGAATCGCGTAAATACGTTCGGTGATGATCGCTCCGCCGATGGCTCCGATGATACTGCCCGGCAGACCATGGGCGATCGGAATGATCGCATTACGTAGAATGTGTTTATAGAAGATTTCCTGCTGCGACAATCCTTTTGAACGGGCGAAACGTACGTACTCTGCCGTTGTTTGGTCAACCATATAGCGGCGAACCCACATCAACAAACCGGCGACGCTCGGTAAGGAAAGCGAAATGATCGGAAGAACCCAAGAACTTAATTCACCGGCTCCGAGTTTCGGGAAACTATCCGGCAGTCTGAAGACTGTCGAACCGACAAAACGGAAGAGATAAATATAGGCTAGCGTCGGAACGGCGATGACGAAGACGATGTACCCCATACCGATCTTGTCGATAAGGCCATTTTTCTTCGAAGCCATGAAGATGCCCAACGGAATCGAAATCAAGTAAGAGAAGAACAACGCGATGAGTCCCATTGTGAAGGAAATTTCCATCATGGAGGGATCTTTACGTAACGTACGGCAGTCTGCGTATTTATCGGTGAACTTCGTCAAATCAAGACGATCCAACGTGTATTTGTATTCGCATGTGTACTCATTAACGCTGCTGCTGGTCGTAACGCCGGTCGGGAACGTAATGTCACGCATGACACCTTCACCCTGGCGATCCGACATGACCGTTAATACTTCGATCCCGCTGAACGTGGGATACGAAATGCCGAAATTCAACTTGATCCAGTTTTGATGAATGAACGGGAACGAACCGTTCAAATAAATCAAATACTTGTTCTCACATCCGCTACACAGTAAAGCCGGTTTACCGCTCCAGTCTTTACCGACATAGATTTTGCGTTCTAAATCGGGATTGCTCGCATCTTTGATCTTGTTTGGTCCATCGATGACAAGCATGTTCGCATAAAATTTAATTGCGCGTTGGATGATTGTGATCTCTCGCGAGGCGTACGCCGTATTCGTGCTTGAGTAAACACCAAAAACCCATCCCTTGCTCTCATATTGAGATTTAAGTTGGGCGAATTTGCTAGAATTGATGTCCATACACTCGAAATAGTCATTTGTTCCAGTTGAATAATCTCGGACACATAAAGACTGCTGGTCTTCATATTCCAAGTATCCAAGTTCGTCATAACGACTGAATTCATAAGCTTTTTGTGTATCCGGACGTGATGTCAGTTTGCCCCACAATTGGTCGTTCATAAAGATACGTTCGCGGGGAACAAACGTGAATATCAACAAGTAAGCGATCGTAGTTACCATGAAGATTGAAAACAACGAACGCAAGAATCGGGAAATTACATATTTTTTCATTGCATACCTCGTGAGAACAAAAGGATTAGAGGAATTTCTAATCCTTTTGTTAGTTCTACTAATCAGTTTTAAGAAGCTTACTTAGCGCGGTCTTTTTCCCACTGAGCCTTCGCAGCATCTCTCTCTTCGAGGGTGATGACGTGGTCAGTGACTTGCATGAATTTGTATTTGTATTCGCTGATACCATAGTCTGCCCACGAAACGGTGTACGGAGCGACTCTGGAAACTTGGTAGACACCGCCTTGCGATACGTTCGGGAGAATCAAGGAATGCCCGATCAAGTACGCTTCGGCAGCTGCGAACAATTGATAACGTTTGTCCATGTCTTTGATTTCGGCATTTGCTGCATCGAGAAGTTCTTGGAATTCGAAGAATCCAGCGGCTTCTTTCGCTGCGGCGTTCGCATCAGCTCCGGCTTCAAAGCCCATGCCTTTTAACAAGTCGCCGTTGATCGGGGACAAGGTTTGGACGTAGGTCTTCGGATCGCCGTAGTCAGGACCCCAACCAGAACCGATATTGATATCGTAGTTGGTGCCAGCGGCCGTCTTATTGGTGTAGAAACCAGCGAGGTAGGTTTGCGAATCCGGTGCGACCGTGATAGCGATGTCGACCAAACCCGGGAACGCTTTTTCCATCAAGGTTTCAAAGGCTAAACGCGTATTGTAGTTCTTCTGGCTGGCGCCGTTGGCCAATACTTCGATGACGATCGGGAACGTGACGCCTTCGGCTTCAAGTTCGGTTTTCGCTTTCGCCATGGCGGCTTGAGCAACAGCTAGGTCATAGTAAGGATCTTGGCTGTCGGACAGATCGAAGTCTTCAGGGAACAATTCGGCGTCGATTTTATTCAACTCGGCAAGCAACAAGGTAGCATAGGATTTACCATCGGAGGTCGAAACGAAATCCGGGGAGGTATAGGTGTTACGCAAGGCGTTGAATTTCAGCGCTTCGCCGACCGATTGCGCATTGAGGGCGCCGCGGTCGAGACCACCGCCGGCGACGCCACCCGCG